>Ga0163217_1083731_pt1 | contig 12872 bp, 16 predicted proteins | sample SynspAceP_FD_185933 | JGI IMG/M metagenome (GOLD analysis project Ga0163217, IMG submission 185933) | Saline lake microbial communities from Ace Lake in Antarctica - Synechococcus sp. Ace-P (PacBio error correction) | ecosystem: Environmental > Aquatic > Non-marine Saline and Alkaline > Saline ... | reverse complement strand
GGGGCTTCATCCGATCGGCAGGCTTTCAACGTCAGGTGAAATTAATTTGATTAGCCGTTGGAGCGCATCGCGGGAAGCAATCGACAGGCGGACCCATGAGGGTGGAGGGGATAGCCGCTCCCGGATGGCGGTGAGATGCACAAGGCGGCCGCGCCGGAGATAGTTGTCGAGGGGCCTCGAACAGGGGATGCTGGGTTTGTGCTGAGGATGGGGGCTTGTTGCTGGGGCGCAGGCCAGGCCCCACTCCGTGCAGGCATGGCGCTTGGTTGGTTTCATTGGGTTGCCGTCTTGGCCGATGACCTTCGGATGGTTGGGGCTCAACCGAAGCACTGGCACCTGGGTTAGTGGCTTTCTTGATCGTTCCTCACAATCTTCTAGCCAAGTGTGCTTGGGCACGTACACCACTCTTCGGTGATCACCGGAACCTTCGCTTCTTCTGCGCAGTGTGCTTGCTGTGCGCAGTTCATTTATGCGTTGCGAGGCCGGCGATTTCTCCTGCCGGCTTTTGCCGCGAGGGCCTCACCGCGGGGCGCCCCCAGGGCCGAGGGCCCAGAAACGCTGAGATGGGCGGGCGTTCATGGTGTTTTGGTGTTGCAGATGTCGATGCGAGACTCCGGGAGGTGGCGAGTTGTCGTTCTGGGCGGCGGCAAGACATCGGATGTGGGGCCGACCGTTGGACATACCGATGACCCCGGCGGCGAACGGATTGGCGCCGTTTGCAATATTGGCGTGGAAACCCTGACGGAGTTTTATTCTGAGATTTTGTTTCGAGATTCACTTGAAGATTTTGGCTCAGAGGTTGCCAGCCTGCAGGGCAGCCTCTCGGTGAGCCCTCAGCCGGGCCAAGAACGTATTGAGCGCGTGTTACCAGGCTGTTTTTTTGATATCGAGGGTGTTTTAGTTGAAGCACACGGCCCTAGCGATTCAGCCGTTTTGACCGCCTTGTTGAAATGTCTGGGCTGTGTAGCACTCTGCACGTCAAGCTGGTTGCAGCCGCCGAGGAGGCAAAAAGCGCAACTGGAGGGCTTGGATGTGCAAAATTGGCTTGGTGTAGAGCTGGCGAGTCAGATTGAAATCGGCCGGGTTGAATTGGCAAAAAAGTGATGTCATTCACTGGATTTGCCATCCCATGGCGGGCTTCTTCACAGGTCTGGATACTTCTGGACCGGTATTGCGGTGATTACCCAGACCCGGGCATCAGCCCTTGTTGAGGGCCTCCTGGGCACGTGCTGTATGAGGGATCAGCGACGTTCCGGTAATCCAGAAACACCACGCGATAGCAGCGGCGGCATACGGGCCAGGGTCTGGGTGATGGTATTGTGTTGAGGTGTTAAACCAGATCTTGTTTGGTAGCCACGTTGCCGATTTTGTGCTGCATTGCCGCCAGCGGTAGCAGGGCAGCCTTGCTTGCGTGAGGGGGAGGCGATGGGATGAGCTGATTTCTAGCGATTCTGCGTACCACAGAATCATATCCAGGCTTGTGTGTTCGCAGTGCTCAGTGCTAGGCGTTGAGGCAGGTTTCCGCTTCAACGCTACTGAGGGCCCCTTTTGAGGCATGGGCTGATCTCCCAACCCCTGGCCGTGACGGCCTGCCAAGCTACGACCCGCCGGCACCGAGCCGGGCAGGCGGCTGGGAGCCGCGGCGCCTTCCACCCGATCCAACGCGGCCGGGCGACCGTTCAGCGTGGTGATTCCCGCCGCCGAATGGACGGCAGCCTGCACATGGGCCGACGGCTTCGAGACGGCTGGATCGCCGTCGTGCGCTTCCAGCGTTTGCAGGGAAGAACGTGCTTTGCCTGCCGGCATGACCACGCCTCGATTGCGGTTGAGCGATCTGGAGAAGCAGAGGCAAGGGCGGAAGGGCGGCCAGGCAAGGACGACCTCGGCCGCGGATGCCTTCTGGGCGCGCCTGGGCCTGGAAGGCAGCGCGGGCGGCACGATCGTGGGTCAGGTTGCGCCGGTGGGCTAATCGGTGGACTGGAGCGTGGGCGCTTCACCCTCGATCCCGGGCCTGAACAAAAGCGGTGGTGGAGGCCTTCGTGCCGCTGCACGAGCAGGCCTGAATCTTCGGGCGAATACTGGTGATTTGGTGTCCGGCTTCGGGATCGGCGGTGAGCGATCTCGAGGTGGAAATGAGGGACTCGACGGCGCACCTCTGGCACTTCCGCTACCCGCTCAGCAAACGGGCGCCGTGATGGCCTCGAATCACTGTGGTGGCCACACCCGCCTGAAAACCCTGCTGGGGACCGGCGTGCCGTTGCACCCACTGACCCGCGCCTATGCGGCTTAGTCGCAAGACGACACCTGCGCTGGTGGCCGCGAGGATCCGATCGTGGCAATTGGCACGTGGATCCAGCTTCCTGGCACCGACTGAGCGTTCAAGTCACCCCGCCCCGACCCAACGACTTCGCCATGGCGGCCGCACGGCCTGCCGTCCATCACGGTGATGGCCAAGGACGGACCATGAAACGCCGCCGCAGGGGCCGATTCGCCGGGCTGGATCGCTTCGAGGCGCGCACGGCTGTGGTAGCGTGCGATGAGCGAAGGCTTCTGGTGAAGGTGGAGCCCCATGCCACAGGTGCCGTTTTTCGGATCGCGGCGGTGCCGTGGAGCGTGCTCTCCACCATTGGTTCGGCAAGCTGAGCCGCTGGCGGCCCGCTGCCGCGAAGGCCCTCGGATGGCGGAGCGCCCCGCTTTCGATGGCCGCAGCGTTGGCAGAGGTCTACCGCGACTGGCTCCTGACATCCGGCACTGGTGGCATCAGCCGCCCGCGTCTGGTGGGCCACCGGATCCCCGCCTGGTTCGATGGTTTTGTAGTGAACCGGCGGGTGATCGCGACGCCACTCTTATGTGGTTGGCCGCGACGGCGGCCGAAGCCCGCGCAACGGCCGAGGCGCAGTCGGTGCGGCCAGCGCGGCGGGGGGCGGCGCTCGCACTTGGAGGCAGGACCCGACGTGCTCAACCGGTTTTCCAGCGGCTCGGCCCTCTCCACCTGGCTGGCCGATGAGGGCGTGTCCGCCGATCTGGCCACCTGGTATCCACCAGCGTGCTTGGTGACGGCTTCGACATCATTCTTTTTCTTGGGTGGGCGCGGTGCGATGGCTGGCCGGGGCTGGCGCCACAGCAGCGATGAGAAAAACCGGAGAGAAAAGCGTGGATGCCCTTCGCGATTGTTGTGATGATCCACGGCCTGGTGCGCGATGAGAACACGCAAGATGAGCAAATCGGCGGGCAACGGCATCGACCGCTGCCGCTGATCGAGCGCTACGGCGCCGGAGCCTTGCGCTTTCGCCCTGGTTTGCGCGACGGTTGGCGGCGCGGCCAGGACCATTCGCCTTCGACTACGACGCAGCACCGGCAGTTCCGCCACGGTGGAGTGAGCGCGCGCCAACTTCGCACAAGCTCTGTGGACGCCACCCGCTTCGCGCTGATGAAACCTGGGCGGCGAAAACGGCCCGCCTCCTCGGCGCCCCGATCTGCGGCGCTCACCCTCGCGACGCGGGATCCTCTCCCGCCTGGCGCGTCAACCAGGACACCGCCAGCGCATGCCAGATACGGCCTCGGCGAGCGGCCAGGGGGCTCTACGAGTTCGCTGGAATGAGGTGTGCGACTGGACGATCGAGCTGCTCAAGCGCCGCTCAATCCCGTCGCAGGAAGGCGCCGCGCTCAGCCCCTGAGGCCGCGCCGATCAGCGGCGTAGCGCGGCAAGTTGCTGGCCAAGTTGCTCGCCGAGCTAATTGGGCTGCTTGACCGACTGATGCCGCACGACAAGAGTGAGGAGCTCTTGGCATGGCCTACCACCGTGAGCCTGAGGGCACCGTTTTTTGCCCTGGCAGCCTGGCCAGCCGTGGATCAGGCCTCTCGAGCTCCTTGGAGGGCGTCGTTTTGCGGGTTACGAGGCGATACGGGTGGTGCGCACCTTGCGCGCTGTGGACAGGCCTCAAAGCCCTCACAGGCGGCGAACGGTGGTGTTCCTCACGGCCGGTCCAGAGGCTGGCTGCAAAAAGTGCTGCGCGAGCCAGCGCGACTCACGCCCTCCTCGGGCGGCGTCGGTTGAAGGTGCGCGAGCGGCTGGCATTCGGGCGACAGCGGAGCGCGGCGACGATGCCTGGCGGCGTGAAGCGGCGAACTTTCAGGTGCTGTGCCGATCGAGGGCCTGGATGAGATATAGGGTGCCCTGCCGGGAGCGCCGTTGGGAAAGACATCGCCAAGGACCGAGAAAGGGAGGATCAAGGGGCTGGCCGGCCGCCTCGCCAAACCCAAATTTCGCCAAATGGGCAAGGCCCCCCGAGAGGGAGTAGGAGCGAGTGCGCCGACCTGCGAAAGGGGCGAAAGAACAGGGGACGCTGGCGCGGGGAAGGCTTGATGGGTATTGGCTAAGCGTTGTCACCCCGCCGCGAGGGATGGAGGTACAGCGTCGGACGCAGATCCATCGCCCTCGGTTACACCCTTGGTGCCAGTCTCCATCGGCTAAAACACAGCATGTGTGGTTGCTCCAGCGGGCGTTGCTCGTACCTCGAGCGCTGAATAATGTCAGCGTTTTGACCTAGTTTCCGGTGGGCATGGGATTTTTATCCTTCCTTCGCCAGCATGTCGCGGACATTGCTGGACGTTCATATTGGCGTGGAGGTAATGGGGCCGGAATATCCTCGCTCTGAATCTTGCGCGGTGGATATTGGACATGGTTGCATCACTTTTAACCGCTTCACCGACGGTGACACATCAGGTGTTCGGATGTAGTTATTTTGAGATGTCATGCGCTCCTGGGTCTTGCCTAGGGCAACAGCGTGGGCACCACGCGACATAAACTCTCGGCCCCTTCCAGCAGCGAGGTATGGGAGTCCACAGCCAGGCCTCCAGTCGTGGCGCCATCGGTACCGCAGGTTGAAGGCGGCCTGTAATGTTGCCGAGACCGCACTGGAGGGAGTTCGTGTCGGCTGAGTAAAACCAGTTTAGACTATGCGATCACCACATTGCCAGACTGCCAGCACACAGGAAGACATGTGCATAGCTTAGTAGAGGTGGTCGGTATCTCACTCGCGGTCGACAGGTAGAAGCGACCACCCTGCAAAGGAGCAAAGGTTGGCTCAGATAAAGGCCGCCGGAAATATCGTGATTCTTGAGCCGGCACGATCTTCCGGGCACCAAGCAATGGCGGGGACAGATTTTGCCTCCTCACGCACGTCCCCTTCGTGCCTCCGGCACGGGTGTGGCGACGAACGAGGGAATAAATCCTGCAGGACCGTTGTCGTCGTCCAGAAGATCAACGTAATACTTTGTCCAGGCCAAGCTCCAGCCCTTGTTCATAATCGCCCCACCTGGATGCGAGCTCGGCGTTGGTCGGACGTTACTTGCTCTTGGGGGGGTTGATGGTGGAAAGTCAGAGGATGGGGCAGTTGGCTGGTGCCCTTCATGAAGTTGAGCTGAGGAAAGAAGGGCTGGGTCGGCCTTAGCCGCTTCTCAGACAGTTCGCGAACTTTTTCAAACATGCCATCGAAAAAGGGATCCCGACAACGCCTTGCTCAGGTGTATCAATATGACATGTTTTTGAGTCTTCTTGGCTTCTTCACGGCCTTTCCGGAAAGTTGACCCTTTGTACTTTTGGAAGTGTCGCAAGTTCTGATTCCATATCCGGAACAGGGGTTCGATAGGTATAGGCTTCAGGTGATAAGGGCCCGACATAATTATTCGTCATAGCCTTGGGCATTGGGCAGCGACATTAATCGGCTTCACCAAGTTGCATTTCCCGTGAAAAGGTGCGGTGAGTCGGACTGTTTCAGGCACAAGAGGCCAGGGTCCACTCCGCTGCGGCAAACCGCCGCCTTGACCCTGGAACGCACAGTGGTCATGCCGCTGCGGTTGGGATTCGACCCGTGACCATGGCCCGTCTGGGTGCAACTCGGTTGGGCATAAAAGGGAAAGAAGGTTCATCCCTTCGCTGCCAGCCATCAAAAGATGGGGTCTGGCATTGCCGCGCCCTCGCGCCGCGTAAGGGCAAGATCCGCATAGCTGTGTCACTGTCACAAGCAGAATGTGTTTGGCTTTTGTTCGGCATTGGTAGGACTACAAAGAATGGTGATGGATTATCAGGAATCGCAACCAATGTAACTTGATCACGTCTTTGCGGTTGTCTTGCGGGTTGGCTTATTTTTTCTCTTGTGCCTGTGGCCAGGGCTCTGGCTACAAATAAACGGGGCATACGAACAGAGGAAGATCTGTTTCCAGGTCGTTTACATTGCTGATGCGAGAGCCATAGCATACTCGCGAGCTTGGAAATCATTCAGGGCCGCACGATCATCGCTAGTTGGGTTCTCCCTGCCTTGGTGTAATTTGAGCATCTGCTGATCAGGGCAAGGAGTGAGGGCACTCGCGCGGTAAGAGGGAGATCCGCGACGCACTCAGGTCACATCGGGACCGGGTGACGGATTATGTCGGAGGCCGCTCCCGAAGGCTCGAGATATATGCAAAGGGAGAGTGGCCAGGGCAAAACAGGGTTGAGGAAGAACATTCCGGGCGAGGGCACGGATCTTCGTTGGCTTGATCGGCCGCAGTAGTTCCTGACCGAGATGCCGTTGCCGGCGATGAGCCGCAAGGATAGGGTATCGGACCTCCCCAAGGTGCTTCCCGGATCATGAATCAGGCTCCGCGGCTTGGAAATAGTGCACCTCGCGGCAGAGGGCCTTCCAGGTGAATGGGCTGTCTGGGATTGGGCTTCATCCACCGCTGGGCCGCTTCACCAGCCCGGATCCGCGAGGGGCCGGCGTAGGCCATCCCTGCATGTCCGCCAATGGATCAAGAAGAAGTTCCAGACCAGAGGTCAGATCGTTATAGAAACTCAAAGCAAATCTCCTCGAAACCGCCACCTTGACTGCAGGGTGGAATCGGCTCGACAGTCGCGGAGAGACTGGCGCAGGGTAGAGCCGCAACCCGCAACAGGCCTGAATCCAGGGTGAGCCAGTTGCGGAGCGCAAACCTGCTTCCAGCCACGGAGCAGCCGAGCGGTCGGCCCAGAAATGGAGTAAAACTCCTGCCGATGGCATCCAGCGCAGGGCCATGTCGCACTGGCCAAAAACGTGCGGCAGATCTTCTGCAGCTGAGGTAATTGGGCAACAGGCAGGGATCGCCACCAGGCCGGTCCCTTGTTTTCGTATTTCGCTTCTGGCGGGGTTCCAGGTTGACCTGGGCAGAAATCTTCCGTTGCCACCGTTCACGGGCAGCGTATGAACAGTGTGGGTGGTGAGAAGCAAGGGCGTCTTCTCTGAGCCAGACACGGAAGAGCCGAGCTCCTCATGCTGCTGAGGCCGCTGGATCCAGGCAGCGGTGGGGTACGAACACCTCGGCGGCACCTGCCCGTTCCTGCTCGACAGCGGGGGTCGCCTCGATGCGTCAAGCCGCTGGGTTTTCTTTCATTCGAGTGGCAGACCTGTGCAGCCGCCCGGCGCAATCGCGGCCCACTTGCCGGTGGAGCACAGATCGAGGGTAGGCGCTGGGTGCGGCCTGAAGCGTACGTGAAACGCCGTGGCGAATTCGCGCTGCTATCAGGCAGCAGATTCTTCGCAACCAGCTTTTCCACCGCTGCGCCCTGCAGGGCGTTCGTACCCAGGGCCCCGCTGGCAACGACCAACGACAGAGGGCGGAGAACTGGCTGTGAGCCCATCCAAGCCTCTGACGTAGCGAAACTCCTGGCCTCCCCTGCTGGGCAGGCGCCCCAGGGCCAACCCGCTCCCCGTTCATCCAGACGCCAGCTTACGCGGCTGTGCCACGGGCACCCACACCATCCGCCGTTGTTCAGACCCGGCGGGATGGAGCTCAGCTGCGAGAGCGTGCCTGGTAGTAGAGCCGGCCTGACGGCGAATACGCTGCCCTCAAGCCTCTGGCGCCTGGCATTCAGCAGCTGGCCTAGCTGCGATGGGGAGTGGTCACCTGTCATCAAGGCATGTTGCCTCGTAGTCCAATCAAGCAATTGAGCGGTCCGAGTTAATGGCTTTTATTTGATTCGAGTGTTTGGCGACTGTTTCTCTTTCCCGCCAGCTACTGACCATGCATGGAGCCCTACGGAGCGACCCTGATGGTCAACCGGCGGCAACTGCGACGGTGCCCGCTCTTCCGCATTCGCTGGCCTTCACGTCCAGGGCCTTGCTTCGGATCACACCGTCGGTGAGCGCGTCACGTAGGCGGCAGGCCGGGCTCAGTTCCTGAACTCGGCCAGATGGGTTCGATTCACCGGAAACGTGCGGGCTTTAAGGCGTGCGCTTCACGGGATGGTTGCGCGTTGGCGCGTAGCGTAGGGCGTGATTGCCCGTAGCGGCCGCAATCAGTGCACACGAAAACAGATATTGCCGCGACCACTGGTCGGCGAGGAGGAAGCGGAACTCGATCGGCGGCCTACTCGGCGCGATTTCTTGGGCGGGGCGCTGAATGCGTTGCGCGCCCGCTGGGCCGCCACCTTCTCGCCATCGCTGCGGCCGAGGCGAGAACGGGCTTCCGATTCGGCGCAGCTACTTCGACCAGAATGCTCTTCCGCGCTGGTGGCCTGGCAGGGCGGCGCCATGACGATCAAAGTTTTGTATCGCTGGTTGTGTCGGAGCCACCGTAGGCGTTTTCGGCCCAGGATTCTGGAGTGAAAATTGAAAAGCGGGATCGACCAAGGCGTCGGGGGTCAGGGCGTTCCGGGTGAGCGGCCTACGCGCCAGATCCGCGCTGGTTCTCAGAAAACGAAATCGGCGAGGCCCTTCGTAACCGGCGGCCTTCAGCCGGTTGTGTCCACGTAGAAGGCCTCCGTGCATTGCTGCTGAATCGGGGCGCGCGAAGGGTGGCGCGATCGGGGCACTGCGTGCAGCAGCTGTCCGCCCGCAGGGCTCCAAGTAATCCAGGATTGGCCGGGTGCCGAATTCCGAAGGTCACGGTATCGGTCACCTTCAAGGACGGATCAGATCATCAAAGGGCACGCCCCAAAGCCCCGGCCACGGCTGCGGAAGAGGAGAGGGGACCCCCCCCCAGCACTGACGGCTTTCAGAGCTGAACTTCTGGCCGACACTTTGCCCGTGGGGCTCTTCACCGTGTAGCCCGTGCATCCGGTCAGCTCCGCCATACCAGCGGCGGGGCCCGCTTGAAGCCCTTGCTGGCGAATCATCGGCGCTAGACGGCTCGGCATAACGCAGGGTCCAGGCCGGTGTGGATGCTCGAAGTCCGCCAGGCGGCGTGGCACCGGGCGGGGAATGTGCTCGCGGCAGTAGACGGCGGCAGCCATCAAGTGTCTGGACCAGCAGGCCTTTCCGCCATAGGAAGAGGGCCGGTTGGCCGGGTTGTACTGGCCGCCGCTCGGCAACACCGCCTAGGTAAGACGGATCCCTGCGCCTCAATGCGGGCGCACGCAGTTCCTGTCGGGCTCCTTGCCGAAGGGGACCATCCCAGGCCTCGGCACAGAGTTGTGAATCGGCCTCATAGGCGGAGCATCCGGGTAAACGGCGCGCTGAAATCGCGGAAGTTGCGGTCAGGGTCGGATTGTTGTCTTCGTTGACACGCCGCGCAGGCGAACCCGTTAGGGGTTTGAGGGCATGAATCATCAACGGTGGCGTGGCCGCCGGGCAGGGCGTCATGCAGCTTGGTCGCGGAAATAGCCCACTGATACCGAGCGCAGTGCCCTTCCACCAGGGTATCGGAGATTCACAGCAGCCACAGTCCACGGGTTTGCTCCGCACGAGCAGGGCTATAATTCGATTCGACAACGTTCCGGCCTGGGCCCCGCTGGTTCGGCGGGCGATAGCTGCTGAGCCGGGCCCCGCCGCCTGGGCGCTTTCAGAAATTTGTTGCGGGCCGCTGGCGTAGCTGGGCGCAAAGAAATCGCTGTGTGCGGCTCATGGCCAGTTTGGACGGGTGGGAGGACCCGCTCACAAGCGCGGACAATGTAGGGAGGCGTCACTGGCCTGGTTGCGGCTGCATCCCGTGTTGGGGTGTTGCGCCACGTCTGGGTTGGGACCTCTCCCCCTGGTTGGGAGCAGCTTGGCTGCCGCCTGCGCCTCACCCGCGGGGCCGGTTGGGCCTTTGTGCCGCTTCTATGCCATTTGGCGTCACGCTTTGCGTGCCGGGGGTTCTCGGGCCTCGATGCTGGCCGGTTGCCTCTACGCAACGTCTGAGGAGGCCTGATCGTGTTCGTGGGTGCTCGTTGGGGCGGATCGCGGCTTTTCTGCTGGGTAGCACTGGTTGCGCGACTGGACCGCCAGCGGCTGCAGGGCCTTTCGAGCTGCTGGCAATTGAGCGGAGCCGTGAGCCCGGAGGGCTTCAAGTTCGGGTGCTGCTCACCCGGCTCTCACCCGCGTTTCCCTTCAGGCTGCTCAAACCTCGTCTATGGCCTCAGCGAGGTGAGGCCTGCCGCCTACGTTGACGCCCTGATCGCGATCCTTGCCGGCACGGTGTCTTGTTCTGCGCCCTCGGCGAAGCTCGCCAGGTGAATTTGTGGCGCGCTTCGGGAGTGCTTCCGGCGAGGCGGATGCCAACACGGTGGGCGCTGCGCATTCCCTGGGGTTGATCGCCACGGTGGGTCGTTCACGCTTGGCGGAGCCGGGCGACCGGCGGCGCCCTGGAGCGGTTGATCGGAGCTGAGGCAAACTTTCAGCGGCCGGGCTCAGCTGGCTTCAGCGAGCCAGTCCGCGGATCCGCTGCGTCAGCCACACAACGACCAACAGGCGGACGTTCGCAAGCAGCCCGCGACGGCTGGCCAGTTCCATGTACTGCGCCGACCGCAGTCCTCCGTTGACTCCAGCGGATAGACGGCGGGTTGGCTGGGTTGCAGTTTCATTGTCGCCACTCTGGCGCAATCGGACCTTGGGCTGTCTAGCTCAATTCCTCCAAGCAGCTCCCGCAGGGGCCGGCCTCATCGAGCACGGCCACGCCAGGGTTGCCTGCTGAGTTGCTGCCCGGGCTTCGGCGCCAGCCACCAGTAGCTCGTTCTTTTACTCACCGATGCTCACTTTCCCCCGCCGCTCGATCAAACTCCTGGCTGGCTGCAGCTGACTGGGCTGGGCAGGGTGCCACGTGAGCACGAAGGTCTGGCGCTCCGCGGTTGGCGGCTTCCCCAGAGCCCCTCGCCTAGGGCTGCGCAGGGGGGCTCCCCAGCCTCCAGCTCCGCCAGCAGGCGCGGGAGTTGGCCGGGCGGTGGCGAACCATTGGCGCAGGGATTCGCGATTTTCAGGCGCCGCTGCCGAAGACTGGCAGCCCGGTGATCGCTTCTTAGGTTGCTCAGCCGCGGCGGTGAGCCAGGCTCGGCGGAGGCAACTTGCGCGGCGAGCTTGGGTGGCTTCAACGCTCACGTGAGTGGATGCCAGCTTAAGTGAGGTGCAAGGCTGTTTGCTTGGAGGTTCAAGGGCCGCCGCAGCTTCGAAGGCTGAGGTCTCGCCCATTCGCTCCAGGCTGGCGGCAGGGCGGCCGAGGGCGGTAGAGAGCGGGCGAATTCGAGGCACCAGACCCTGGTCCACCAGCTGCTCGACTTAGTTGCCGGCCAGGCCATTCCACCATCCAGGGGCGCCTTGCTCACCCAGTGGCGCAGGGGCGCGCGCAGGGATCCGCGCGGGCAGCTCGTGTCTCACGCAGCGGGTGCGGCCTCGCCCTCCCGGCACCAGCTGGTCGAGCAGCACTCAGGGGCAGGTGGAGGGCAGCTGCAGGACGCCTAGGAGCGCTGGCGCGCGCAGCTCGCGTCAGCACGACGCAACCACCTCGGGGAATGATCTCTCCGGCTTTGCGCACCACACGTGTCGCCGTCATGGAGAATCAGTTCGACAGGCGTCGGCGTTGTGCAATGTGGCCCGGCTCCGCTGGTGCCGGGCCAGCAGAGTCACCGGGCTCGATTCAGCCACGGCGTGATCACGCCGGTGCGGCCATCTGGCCAACACAATTGAAGCAGGCTGGCTGGGGGCTCCTTACGGCGGAGCGGTACTTCAGGGCGATCGCCCAGCGGCGCCTTCTGGGTGAAGGGCCGCATCGGCCTGCAGGCGCAGGTCATCGAGCTTCACACCACGCATCGGTGGCGTGGCGAGCTGTGCGCTTGCTGTTCCATGCGCGGAAGGAAAGGCCTCCACCGACGACCAAGATCGGCGGCAGAAGCGCCGGCGTTGGGGTGACCCCGGAAGCCGGCGGCCGCCAGCCAAGCTCACGGCACTCCCACTGGCTGCGGGCGGCCGGGAGCGCTCGCCGGCCGCAGGCCTGCCAGTGCCGGCAGGTTGCAGGTGTAGGCCAAAGAAACTTCCAGTCGCGTGCCGCACACGGCCGGCATCGAGTTGACCGAGCGTGCCGGCGCAGGCATTGCGCGGACGTTTGGCGCAAAAATCAGCGCTCGCTCGCGGGCTGGCGCGCTCGGCGTTGATGGGCCGCGACGGTGCTATCGGGGATCAGGGCTTCGGCCGCGCACTTCCAGGCACTCGGCGATCGTCAGCAGCAGGCGCAGGGCCGCTCTGGGATTGTAGACGCACATCTGGCGGTTTGATCTCCTCGGCCGTTGATTTCGCCGTCGCCGGCGGCTGGCGGCCGCCACCAGCACGGCCACGCTCGTTTTAGCTTTCAGGGCAGGGGCGTTTGCCTGTGGTTCGGATCTTTAGTTCGCACACCCACTCGGCAGCGCTGCGGCGGGCTTTCCCGAGGGGGGCGCCGGGCCGATCGAGCCCTTCAGCAAGCCGCCCACGTTTTACCAGGGCCTAGCAGCTGTCGCCTTTTGAAGAAAGGGGCGTTTCTCAGGGGCTTGAGGGGCGGGCTTGATGCGGTGCGGCACGGCCAAGAAAGCCGTCGGGGCCGGCGGGGCCGCCCAACCGGCTTGGGTGGGGCTGGGGTCGGGCCACCGGGGCTCATTTTTTTTTTTTCTTCCTTTTTCCTTCTTTGTGGGT
>Ga0163217_1012832_pt1 | contig 12873 bp, 20 predicted proteins | sample SynspAceP_FD_185933 | JGI IMG/M metagenome (GOLD analysis project Ga0163217, IMG submission 185933) | Saline lake microbial communities from Ace Lake in Antarctica - Synechococcus sp. Ace-P (PacBio error correction) | ecosystem: Environmental > Aquatic > Non-marine Saline and Alkaline > Saline ... | reverse complement strand
GTGCCCGTCATGCGAACGCTTCCCTGAACCATGGTGTGGTGACAACTGTCGTGTGTGTGTGTGTGTGCACTGCTCGAATTACTTATTCACCTGCTACCGCCGCCATTGCACCGCAGCTACGCAAGCGCTGCAATTGTCCTGCTAATGACGAGCCGAAATCGCGTTGCTGCGCCGACGCAAACTGGGCCTGTCGCAAGGCCGAAGGGAGTCACAACCGGTTCCTCGTTCCACCGCGTTTTCCTGTTGGGACGATGCACAACCAGGGCAACTCCGACACGAAACTGGCGGCAGAGGACAAGATCAAACGCGTCGTGATGTGTTCGGGCCAAAGGTTACTACGACCTGCTTGGAAGAAACGCCGACGCGCGTGGCATCGACGACATCTACCTGCTGCGTTTTGAACAATTCTATCTCCGTTCTCGCTCGTCGGTAAAAAGAGCTGCAGAACGCTTTAAAAGATGCCGGAATTATGGTGTCAGGAAAGAGACCAAGAAACCAAGGGAGGCCTGACTTTATCGAACCAACATCGAATGGGTTCTGGGCACGCCAATTATACGCCACCCACAGCCCGTCTCGGACCTCTCGCTCGGCCGCGGCCACTTCGGCCCTCGCCTGCAACCGGCCTTTGACCTCCCACAAACAAGCACAACAAGCAGCCCTCGCTTGACGATGCGCTGACCATCGAAGGAAATTAACCATGACAAGCGCAAGTACGCGTCCCCTCTCTTTGGGTGAATCCGTGACCGAACAGCGGACCGTGGCCGGACATGCGTTCAAAAAGCCGGGGCGATAGCCGTCGCAGTTGACGAAATGCTCTGCGACGCTTGAGACGGGATTAAGGTCACCGTCGAAGTGCCCTCTCCGTGTGCGGGCACTCTGGCCGATATTCATTTGCTGCCGAACCCGAAAACCTCGGCGTGTGATGCGCTGCGGCCAAATATCTCCGAAGGGGACCGGCCGCGCCGCGGTTCAAGGGGGGGGGGGAAAAAATTGGGGGGGACCCCCCCCCCCCCGCCGCCGAAAATCCCGTCGATGCCGGATGCCGAAGACGTCCAACCCCGCGATTTGCGCGGATGATGTCCGATGTCATTGGTCCCACACTTGGCGAAATCCGTCTCTGAGGCGACAGTCAGCACTTGGTTCAAAATGATCGGCGATCACGTCGGAAGCAGGACGAAATGCTGTGCGAGCTGCGAAACCGAACAAAGTCAGCGTCGAAGTTCCCTGCGCCGGCCTTCTGGGCACCTTGACCAGATCTCGCCGAAGAAGGCAGCACCGTCGAAAAGCAAACGGCAAGCTTGCGGTGATCAGCCAGGGCGAAGGCGGCAGCGCCCTGCTGACAAAAACCCTCAGAGCCCAAAGCCGCGCGAGTTTGCAGGTGTCTGCGCCAGGCAACGCCCCTCGGCGACAGTCGAAGACGCCGCCATCCGCCAAGAAAGCCATGCCGAAGGCCAGGCTCACGCCGTGATCAGGTCACCGCACCGCCGTGACCGGACGTGTGATGAAGGAAGACGTGGCCCAAGGCCACGTCGCCGCGGGGACAACCGCGGCAAAAAACCGCAGCCGCCCGCGCACGTGCGCGCCTTTCGCCCCCCAAGAACGCCTCCGCGAGGAAGCGCGATCAAGATGACCCGTCTTGCGCCAGACCATCGCCGAAGCGTCTTTCTGAAAGAAAGCCAGACACCGCCGCGATATTGCTGACGACCTACAACGAGTCGACATGACAGAGACATGGCTCCTGCGGAACGAATACTCAAAAGGACCTGTTCTTGAAAAAGCACGGCGTGAAAACTGGGCTTCATTGTCCTTCTTCCACCAAAGGGCCTGTAATCCAGCGCCCTAGAACGAGTGCGACAGTGAACGCCAGAATCGATGGCACCGATGTGGTTTACAAAAACTACGTCCAATATGGGATCGCGCTGCGCGACACAACCGGTCTGGTCGTGCCTGTGGTCAATGGACGCGCAAGCGATGTCCTTATGCCGACATCGAAAGGGAAATCGTGTGAACTCGGGGCCCAAGGCCCGCGACGTGCAAACTGTCGATGGCCGACATGCAAGGCGGCACTTTACATTTCAACGCCGGATGTCATACGGCTCGCTGATGTCGTCGCCCATCCTGAACCCGCCGCCCGTCGGGTATCTTGGGGTATGCACAAGATCCAGGACCGCCCCATGGCGATCAATGGTCAGGTTGTTGATCCGTCCGATGATGTATCTGGCGCTTGAGGCTATTGACACCGTTTATGTTGACGGCAAGGTTGCTGTAACCCTTCCTTGTGCGCGTCAAAGAAGCGCTCGAAGACCCACGTCCGCTGCCTTGATGGGACCTGTAATCCACCGGCATTCCACCGCCCAGACCAGGACATATGATGACATTAGGACCCACGATCCGCCGCTTACGGCGCTGCTTCGTATGCGTTGAAATCTTGGCTTCAGGTTTGGCGGCTGGTTGTCCAAACAAGACTAAGCCTTGGGCTATTCTGATCTCGATCGCGCGACGAATGGCCGCTCGCATGACAGGTATGACGGCCGGGTGAAACGATTGCGCTTAGACCAAACCCGTCGATGGCGCTCGCTCTTTTTCGCGCCTCAAGTCCTGCTGCCTTGAACTGCTGGACCGGAACCCAAATGCAACGTCATTGCTGGGCGGCGCAGTCTTCTTTGCTTGCGCGGATATCTACTTTGCCGGTCTATGCCTCGGCGTGCCGGCATCCGTACCCCTCGCTTGGCTGGCAGGCTTTGAGGGCACCGCCATTCTCTACTTCCTTCGCTCGTATAGCGGAGAACGGCCATGAACCCCGAACTTACCGTTCTCACCCTTGCGGCGCGCTTCAGGGCTCGCGACGTCGCTGCCTATGGCGATCTCCCCGCCAACCGGCAGCTTGGCCCCGGGCTACACCATGTCAGACGCGGCGACCGTGAACCGTCAAAGTTTGCTGTCCGAACAGCACGCCGTCTGGGTTCCGCGCCTTGATCAACATGGTTCGAAGCATTGCTCTGTTCGCTGTTGCTGACTGGTTTGTGCATCCACATATCTGGCCAGACACACGACCTACACCGCGCATTCTCGCGTGGGTCTTCTTGCGCGGCCCGCGTCGACTTACGTTGCCGGCCTATGCATTTGGCCTGCGCCCCCGGACGTCGCTGATCTTGGGCAATTGGCCTTGGCGCGACGTGCTGATTCTGCTGGCCGCGCTCTTTTGATTTCCCAATTTGGCATAGATCCGGGGGCGTGCGCTGCGCACGGGGGGACAGCGCCCCTAGCCTTGGCCACATCACGCCCCCGCCCGCCTATGCCCTGACCCGGCTCCCAACACACTTCCCGATTACCCACTTTCCGACCACAAGGAGACCTTCCATGTTCCAGCTACGAATGTCAGTATCAATCATCTGCCTCCGGCCCCGCGGCTTATGTATTCCGCGATTCCCGCTGTTGACCCAACTGGGCCTTTAAAACGCCTGCGTCGAAGGCCGCGAGACGTTGGGGCGGACGTGCCTGAACGTCGGGCTGATTATCCGTCCAAAAGCGATGCTGCATGCCACCCATATGCTGCACGAAGCCGAACGACAACTTTGCGACATTGCGCCTCAAGGGCAAAAGCACGTCGGTTCGACTGGCGCAGATGCAGGACCTACAAAGCAGAACACGATCGCACACCCAAACACCAAGGGGATCGAGTTCCTGTTCAAGAAGAACAAGATCGACTGGATTCAAAGGCTGGGCACCATCCCCGAGGCCGGACAAGGTCAAAAGTCGTAGACGAGGTCACGAGGCAAGGAACATCATCATCGCCACGGGCTCGAGCCTGCCTCCCTCCCCGGCGTCCGAGGTCGACGAGGACTGTCGTCGTGACCTCCCCGGTTGCGCGTCGCACTGAACCAAGGTCCCAAAGAAAACTCGTCGTGATCGCGCAGACGTGATCGGGCTCGAGCTTGGGTCCGTCTACGCGGCCCGGGGACCGAAGCTGACCGTCATTGAATATCTGGACGCGATCAACCCCGCATGGGAGGCCGAAGTGCAAAAGAAAAACTTCATGCGCATTCTCAAAAAGCAACTGGTGTCAACCTTTGTCATTGGGAGGCCGCGGTGCAGGGCACAGAAGCGAGCAAAAACAAAGCCAAAGGTGACCTACAAACTGACGCAGGATGACAGTCGAACCACACGCTTGCGAACGCGACGTTTTTGGTGTCGACAGGCCGAAGCCCGTTCCACGACGGCTGGGCCGTTGAATTGGGCCGTCGGCGCATTACAAACCGCGGCCAGGGATCGCGGGTGCAACACACGTGGGAAACCTCTGTCAACAGGCATCTACGCTCATCGGCGATGTGATCGAAGGCCCGATGCTGGCCCCACAAAGCCCGAAGACGAAGGCTATAGGCCGCCGCGAGGTCGTTGAGCGGGCACAGCATATTGGTCACGTGAACTAACCAGCTGGCGTGATCCCGGCGTGATTTACACCCACCCGAAGGTGGCCTCAATGTCGGTGCCACCGAAGAGCACTGAAAGAAGAAGGCCGCTGCCATATAAGGGTCGGCACGTTCAGCTTTATGGCAACGCCCGGCCATAAGGCCGTTCTTCGACGGGCGAAGCTTCGTCAGCTAATCGCCGAAAGGAAACCGACCGTATCCTTTGGCGCACATATCACGGCCCGTTGCCCGGCGATCTGATCCACGAGGTCTGCGTCAGCGATGGAATTCGTTGCCTCTGCCGAGAAGATTCTGCCATGGACCTGCCACGCGCACCCGACTATTGCCGAAGCGGTCCGCGAAGCCGCACTGGCCTGCGGGGGGCGGTGCAATCCACATGTAGGCAGCCGCCTGCAGTGAAACGACAAAGGGTGGACATAGGCCCACCCTTTTTTTATTTGTGTTTAATTGTATGCGCGCTCGATCCGTGTTGGCAGCGCGCTATGTCGGCTGAAATGCCTTGAAGCCCTCCTTGGACGCAGCGCGTTTCTTGTTATCCGGGGGGGGAAAAAAAAAACCCCCCCCGGTTTTCTTTTTCCGGGGGGGGGGGGGGGGAAACCGGGGTTTTTCGAGCGCATTTCCGATTGAAACACGTGCCCCGTCCAGCCCCGCGCAATCGGAGGTCAGGAATTCGACCACCGCCAATACCCGGTCGCGGTACAGCCCGCGCCTGGGCCAGAAGTATCCGGCGTTTGTAAGCAACGGGGCATGCAGGGCTGTCGTTTTCATCTGCTCGTACAGCGCAGGCAGTGCCCGCTATTGGGCTAGCGGACAGGCCGGGGGCGACGCGTGTGCCCTTTTGCGAATAGATAACGAGCTGGCCCGGTTCCGCTTCGCCGCTTTAACATCGGCCAGCATCTTGGAAATCCGTCCGCACCGCGTTTGCCCCGATTTACCGCGAATTCCATCTGCATGCGTTTAGCTATTGCCCAATCACGGGCGTGAACAAAATTCACGCTTCATGATGGAATTTTTCCGCGCGCGCGGCAGGCATGGAAGAATCATAGGGGAATATCAAGAAATGAACTGGTGTTTAGCGGGCAACCAGGCACAGCCCGTCCGGCACGTTCGCCGCGACCTCGCACCCACGCCCCCCACGTGACCTTGGCCATCCACATGAGTCCCCTGCCGCATTCAGGGGCCTTGGCACGCGGATAGGCCCCCCGCCGCAGAGACCATGCGCCAATGGTGCGTAAAACAACCCAGGATCATGGGCATATTAGCGGTGGCCAGCACGATGAAGGTGAATCGTTCGTACCACTGCAACATCTGCAAGGTGTCCTTCAGTGTACGGCGCGCCGGCGTGCCCCTGTCGCGAGCAAACGCCACCCCACCAGGAGAAACGGAATCACCACGGCACAATCCAGTGCCAGCGCCCTGAAAGCCCAAGCCGTCAAAAAGCCCCCTTGCTTGTCAGCGGTGCCTTGGCAGCAGCAGAATGGCAAGCAGCCCCAGCCCGCTTTACCGCCCACAGCCACCCGATAGCGCACGCAGAGTGAAGACGCCGGTAATGAAAGCCTGTGCAGAATATTAGCTGTCAGGTCGCGCACCAGACGCCAGCTTACGGACGATGACCCTGAAGCGTTGGCCGACAGCCGCTGCCATTGGCGGCAGTGTCACCATCGCGGCAAGGGGTCGCGATGCATCAGCGTCCAATGGAACACCAGCCCAGAAGCTTCAGCCGCGATGCGCTTTGACCAGCGGTGCGCGCCAGCGGCTGTGGTTGTCCAGCACGCCCGGGTACCTCTGCCGGCAACGCGCAAGCGGCAGACGTCGGCGTCCAATGCGTCGTCTCTTCTTCGATATCTCGACAGCCGCGGCCGGTACGGCAGGGCGTCAATCGCCAGCTTCGGTTTTCCGAACCAAGGGTGCCAGCAGTGATTGCTGTTCTTTCATCGGTCAATGCACGCGCGCCGTGCGACGCCTTTGGTTTGGTCTCTGTGTGTGTTGGGTGTGCGCGTGGCTCTCGTGTGTGTCGTCGGGTGTGTGGGCCTTACTGCGTCTGGTCTTACTGGGGCGCTATCGACCGCGGATGTGCTCTCTCGTTGCTGTGTGTTCGTGCGTGCGCGTCGTTGCCCCCAAGATATGCGCACGCCTCCGACGCGAGCGGGACAGCGGCAGCGCAGAATACGCCCAGGAAAACGCATTGTTTGCGGGCAGCAAACAAGGTCAGCTGCGCGGTAACTGACGGTGGCACCACAACGGTCTTCCGCTTGCACGGTCGCCGTTCCACCAGTGACGTCCAGCGCAAATGCGCAATATCTTCATAGATTCCGCCCCGCCAGCTGGATGCGCGTTCGCGTTATGCGCACACCCGCGCTTGCACCTGTGCCTTGGGTGCGCGATAAGTCCTAGATCATGCGGTCGCGTCATAGCACCGTCTTGCCCATGCCGGTTCACTTCGACCAGCAGGCGCAAAACAAACCGCATGCGACATCTCCCAGTCGACGTTGCCTTGGGGTTCATCCGCAATGCACCACATCGGCAACAATGATCCCGGCACGGGCCATGCGGCCCGCTGGGCGTTCACGGCCCAGACAGTTTCTGTGGCAGCGCATCGGCACGACTGACTGAAGCCCGACCCAGGACAGCAGCTCTCTGCAGATCTTCCCGCGGTTTCCGCCATGGCGGCCGAAACGGTCAGCGGCAGCCCGACTGTTTCGGCCACCGGCAGATGGTTTCGGGAACTGACAGTCCTGATGCACCCACGCCCACACGCCGCCGGATCATCGCAATGTCGTCGCGTTTCCATCTGTGCGGACGTCCTGTCAAACAGCGACACATGCCCCCGCTTGGCAGCAGCGCACCATAGCACACTTCATTCAAGGTGTTTTTTGCCAGAGCCGGACGGACCCGTCAGACAAATGGAACGATTCCCGGTGCCAGCTTGAACGAGATATCGGAACAAAAGCTCGCCCCCGCCATAGCTAGTAGGCCACGTTTTCAAATCGATCACACCGGCATATCCGCTTGGTTTGAAACTTGTTGATGCCCCAGCACCGCTTGGGTTTCAAGCACCCCGCGCAGGCATTGCATGAAGATGCACTTTTCCTACGGTTTTCTAGCACATAAGGTTTGATCTGAGTGAAAACCAAAAGAGGTTTCCAATGGCTGAGTGGCAAACAATGAGACTGATCTGTCCCAATATGCGTGCGCAGTTACGAAGTGCCGGATCGAGTGATGCCTGTCCGGGCGTTGATTGTGCATTGCTTCAACTTGCGCAGACCTGGTTTCCCAGCATCACCCCGATTTCATGCCCCATTGACAAGAGGATTGGCGGCCGGCTTAGCACTGTTCACCGGCTTGGGCCGTGTCGCAGCCGATGAGGATACCCCCCAAGGTAAACCCAAGGCCCCCGCTGACACGCCCGCCAGAGCCGGCGAACCGGACAGGCAGCCCCTTTGTGCCTCCTGCGGCGCCGCCCCGCAAACAGCTTTGACCCCCGGTTTGCTGATATTTGCGCCAAAGAGGCCGAAGCCGAACAGGCAAGCCCGCCGTCGCCGTCAGGCAGAGCCGCTGGAAAGCCCAGCCCGAGCTGGCGTTCTGCAAGAGGCGGATCACCCAAGCGAGGAGCGACCGTGCGCAGCAGGCCAAGGTCCGCATGTCGCGTTCTGCGCGGCGAGCGCAACCCAGGTGGCCGAACCAATGCGGCGGCGGCTGTCGGATCGGCCGTGAATTGCTGCCCGACATCGAAGAAAATCAATTTCGGACCCTGCGCACCGGATCCAGAGCGACGCCACAATCCCCAAATGCCGCGTGGTGGCGACGCGCACCACCCTGAGCGCAAAAGCGCACGGTTTAGCCGCGGTTTCGTGCTATCGGCACTCGCGATCGGTTTGCTGGTGCTGCTCTATGTCTTTTCGCCGCAGTTTCAAGAGGCTGTTCCTGCGTTTGACGCCCTAATCTTGCCAAGCTATGTGGCGGCAGGTGGATTAACGCGACGGGCAATGGGCTCGGGACGGTGCGATTGCACGGTGTCGCTTGCAATGGTCGATGCGCGGCATCCCAGTCAGGACAGCTAGGGGCCGCTTCGGGCAGCCTGCGCTGGACGCCTAGACTGCTACAAAGCGTATCACAGAACCGGGTCAAGCAGACGGCGCATCGGTAATCGCGCTTCAACCTCTGGCCGGCGTCGCCTCGCCGGAGCACGGCGATTTCTTCCAGCAGTTCGCTTATGCACGGCCATAGGCGTCAATTCATCAGCCAAGTTTTCGCCCTCTTGCCCCCGTGCGCCCATTGCACCCCTGTTCACGGCCCAGAGGATCCTGTGCTCGGCACACGGACGGTTGCCTTGCGGCTGTGCCGCTGCCCGGTTTCGGACGCCTGCTGGTCTTGATCCATCGCCTCGCCAGGCGCGACATCCCCTCGCGCAGCCGCTACCATTGCCTTGCGACTGGTTTGTCGATTCGATTCGGGGGCCAGATCATCGCGGCGCAAGCGCCTTCTTTCGGCACCGTCACATGGCACGACCGGCGCGGTCAGATTGCGATCCAACGGCGCGTCGCCTTCGGGGGTGCCGTCACCGAGGCAGACGCCCTCTGGCGGCGCAGTTCATTCGCGCAGTGCCTGCTGGCGGTCCGCAATTGATCCTTGCCCCTGTCCGACGGTTCGCCTTGGCCGTATGTTTCTGACCGGGTTGCTGCCGTTTGGCCCGGCTGGTTCCCCGTTCCTGCGGCGGGCCGGACTGTTAGGCCCTGTTCCTTGCCCTCTGCTGCTGGCCGTCATCCGCGTTGGGGTTGAAAACGTTTCCTGCAAATCGCGAAACGACTGATCGCTTCAGCTCTTGCATTGTTCGCGCAGGTGACTGTCTGGGCGAGCCCCTCCATCGCCTTGCATCACACCGGAGATTGCCCGCTTCACCCGGCTGAACCTTTGGGTGACGCGCATTGTTCTCCATCATCTCTTGCAGCTTCGCGCCAGCGCCTGTTCACAGCTCCGCATCCGGCTCTTTCCATTTCAGTTCCTGAATGCGGTCCCTCATGCGTTGGCAGGTCGTCCTGCGTCACTGCATGGTCTCGGCCCTGCTGCTGTTCGCCGGTCTTGCCTTCTGCGCTGCTGGCTTGCAGCTGACGGCATGTAGTCGTCAGTGGCGCGGCGCAGCTCTCTCCAATCAGCTCTGCGATCTCGGGCAATCCGAGGCCACCGTTCTTCATCGCCTCTTGCATTACGTTCTTGCGCCCGGCGCATCCGGTCGATGCGCATCGGCCAGCACGCCCTCTTCCAGGACTCATCGCCAAACTTTTCCCACAGATCATCCGCGATCCTCGGTCTGCACCTCGTCCAGGGCAATACCATAGCGGGCGCGATTTTCGAGTACCGTTCAATCAGCCGCGCGAAGACGCAGCGCTGCCGTCGTCAGCGCCGAACACATCCTTCCACGGCGATCTAGGACACCGCCACGCAACACACTGCGCCGAAGACTGTCAGGCAATTGCCTTTGGACCACCAGCAGTCGCGCCGACTGTTCGATTCACCGCGCCGGCCGCCAGCGGGGTAAAAGCGCCGACCGGGCCAGGATCATTTGCGTCAGAGTGGGGGTTGGTCGCCTGCACTGCTCGATGCGTCCAGCACGCTGAGCGTAACCTCGACTGGCAGGTTGGCCCAAGGGCTGTTTCGAAAAATCGTCCGATCAGGTTTTTCTTCGAAACGCGGCGATACCCGCAATGAGGCCAGCGACAAGTGGTACGATCAGACCTTTGCACGCGGAGTCAGGGGCGAATTGGTCAGCCCATTAGCGCCGGTCCACGGCGTCAGATCGATCGATCCGCGCCTCGCCCGCATCTACGCATAATATTCCCGCGCCGACGAAACGGCAGCTGCATCTCGCCAAGCGCGGTCACCGTCCGGCGAGGCGGTAATTTTCAATCTGCGGTTGGCATTCGCAGCATTTGTCACGTTTCCCGGCCCGCCCGTTCGGCCCCTCGATTGCGACTCTGACCCGCTTTGCGTGACCTTGAAATCATGCACCGATGGCGGGGCGTCCCCCTATGGTTGGGACTTGCCCGAAACGGTCTCGGGAAAACAGACAAAACGCACCGAACTTTCGCCGATACATGCGCAGGGTTGGATCAGCCGCTGCCCGCAGGCAGGTTCCAGCGGCCCTTTCGTGCCAAGCTTGACAAATACAGGCCGTCGCTTACCGGGTATAGCCGGCGGCTCGGCCCAGCTTCCCAGACCGGACCCGAGGCCAAAGCCCCCCCGCCCAGCGGTTCAATCACCGCCACCGATTCCGCCATGCGCAGCACGAAGTCCGACAAAACCACCGCGGTCACAAAGGGCCAGTAGTTGCCACATAGCGCAATGCGAAAGGGATTCACGCCCTGCGGACGCGCAAGATCTGCAGGACCGCTGCGGCGGTCGCTGCACGGCGGCCATGCGGCGCGGTGCGCCTGCCACACCGCCGGGCAGGACGGGCGTACATCCCCCGTACCGATCGCCTGACCACAATCCAATCAGCGCTTGAATAGGACGTCCGGGCAGTGCTGCCGTCAAGGGCGAGGTTCCAGGCGCCTCTATCCGGCGGGGGGAAACCGCAGGGTGGCGCAGTGATTAAACCAGCGCCCCCACCCCGTGAGCCCCACAACGAACGACCAGCGCCTCATCACCACGGACATCGGAACGCATATCGAGGCAACCCCAGGCTCAGCACCAAGCAGCACGCCAGCACCAATGCCATCAGCGGCCCAGAAAAACGCCTGCACCACTACCTCTGCCAGATACCGGCCACGTCCAGACGCAACGGGCCCAGCGGATTCGCCTTGAGACCCTGCTCGGGCCCGTGTGTCGTGATCCTTGGGCGGTGACAAAGCGTCATGCGGCCCTGCCTCTAAAAGGCCGGACACGCAAAGCGCGCGTTACAGCCAATTCGAGAATGGTATCGCGATTTATCATTTCGTCAAAAGGTCGGGCGTCGGCGCGATAACCGCAAATTGATCGCACATGGACCAAGACCTCGGGGATCAGCGCCGCAGCGCATTATATCGCTTGCCATCACGCGCCATAGGCACCTGCCGTGCACAACGCCACCAGATCGCCTGCAACCAGCTTTGGCATCATGCGCTGTATGGCAAAGGTATTCACCGGATTCGCGACTGTCCGACGATGTCATAGGGCTGCTTGCTCTGCCCCCCGCCTCCGGCTCGAGACGGCACGATGTCGGTGGCTAGGGCTCGTACATGGCGGGCGGATTTCAGTCGTTCATTCGCGCACGTCGATGATCACGGAAATCGCAGGGCCCTCGCCAGATTTGGACATAGATCAGCCTCGCTTCACCAATCAGGCCGCCGTTCCGCGATCAGGCGGGCCCGCTTCGATCTCCGGATTTCGCAAGCCCAGCATGGCCAAGCGGTCATTTTGCACCATCGCCACCATAGTCTGTGGGCAGATAGGCGGGCCGCATTTGTACGTTATACGAGATGCCAGACCCGCCCAATCCAGGACGGGGCGCGAATGGTATGCCACCGTCGCGCACGCAGCTGTCTGTAGCTCGGCAACTTCTGGTACGCAGTTCGAAATGGCGTCAGATCGGTCCAACTGGCTGCCGATGTGCACATCGATGCCAGCGAACCCTCCAGCCCTGCAATCGCGGCGGCCATAGCGGTAGGACTTTCGCGGCGCGCGGAGGCGAATGGGGATGCCGAACTTGTTCTCGGACTTAGCCCTGTGGCAATTTCTTGGCGTCGTATTTAGCGTCGACATCGGGCGTTCACACGGGATCGTGATCGGCGCACTTGTTTCATGAGCGTGCGACGGCGTCCAGCACGCCATGCTCGGGTTCGGATTCGACCGTTGAACTGCCGGATGCCCCGCCTTCGAGGGCGAGGCCGGATTTTCACGACACTGTTTTGCCTACGCCTGAAAAGACGATCTTTGATCACCCGGTACCGCGGCCGCCTTCGGCACGCAGATATTCGCCCGCCGACACCCACATCCCATTGCCCGCACCGGCCTGTGCGCAGACGTCCTTTTCAGAACCGCCTGGATTTCGAATTCGCCTTCAATCGCGATAGCAAAACCAAAATGGTTCCCATCCCCGCGAGCGCATGCATCCAAAACGCCTTGGGAAGTGGCGCAAAAGCCGTTGGCGGTTGAATTTAGACGTAAAAGGGCGTGCCGGACCGCGCTAGCGATTTCGAGAATACGGACGACATCTTCGGGGGCGAAACCAAAAGCGGCGCCCCATCACCGGTTACAGGGAAAAATGATTTTTCCATGTTTTTCGGGCTCCTAAGGCCTTTTCCCGCCGAAAACGCTGCCAGGCGTATATTTATAAAAGGCGGGGCGGGGGACCGCAGGAAAAAAAGGGAGGGGACAGCGGGCAGGGGAACCCATTTTGCCTTACCCCAATACCAAAAGGCGCGGGAATGGCAATCAGCGCCAATCGCCCAAAGGTCAATCTCTCTCT
>Ga0163217_1112657_pt1 | contig 12874 bp, 13 predicted proteins | sample SynspAceP_FD_185933 | JGI IMG/M metagenome (GOLD analysis project Ga0163217, IMG submission 185933) | Saline lake microbial communities from Ace Lake in Antarctica - Synechococcus sp. Ace-P (PacBio error correction) | ecosystem: Environmental > Aquatic > Non-marine Saline and Alkaline > Saline ... | reverse complement strand
TTGATGTGCGTGTCCACCCCCAACCTTGATCCCCAAGGATCCACCCCCTGGCCGGGGTGCATGGGGTCAATTAACGCGATTCCTGGTGGAGGCGAACCGATCGGCCGGGTTGTATGTTCGGTTACGACCCGCGTGCCGGCGGCTGCCCACGGGCCTCCGGCCGTGGGTCGCCGATCATCCTCAAACATCGCCGGCCATCCAAAGGTGGGGGCGTCGGGAGGCTCGATCCTTTGCTGGCGGCTGGGCCGTTGGCGGCGCTTTTTGGCCGTCTGGTCGCATCCAGCCACCACCCGCCACCGCAAACTATCTGCGGCTGCAGACCAGCGATCAAGGCGGGGGTGATCGGCCTGATCGGGCCTTGCTCGGTGCTGAGGGATGTCTCGAACCAATCGATTCGTGCAGGCTCGAGGCGGGCGGGGGCAGGGCCGAAATCGTGGTGACCACCCATTTAGGTGCCCCGAAGCCCGTTTCCCGGACTTGCCCTCCGCGGCCATTGCCGCCCTTCCCGATGACGCAGCTGGCCTGCCTGCCTGCGGCACCGCTCTGAAGCTCAGCTTCGGCGGCAAGCCTGCCGCTCAAGGCGTTTCCATCGTCGGCATCCCCTGGACCGCCCGGCAAGGCTGTTCATGCCGAACGTCAGACCTGTTTCGGGCGCGAAACCCTGGCCCAAGTCATTCCGTTTCTTCTGCCTCCCCCGATCCTTCGGTTCTCCGCTTTCCGTTCCCATTGGACTCATTCAGCAGGGTGACCGCATTCACCTGGCCCCAAGGCCAAGGCCAGCCATTCAAGCAGCAGCCTCTCCAGCCGTTCAGGCAGCGATGAACCGTGTACCAGGTTGATCTTCCGTGGATTTCTGACCCATCAGCCGCTGCTGCGGGTTCGCCATTGGCCCCTGGCACGGCATGGCTCTTTCCGGTCTTGAGGTCTCACTTCAGCCAGGTGCTTGACCGTCCAACCAGCTCCAACCCCAAGACGTGGTCAGTCACGGTTCTGAATGGCCTTGCACTGATCCCGGGGTTCGTCGGTCGTCGCTGCCTGTTCTGAAAGCGCCTGATCGCGGTTCTGCCCTTGGTCAGTGCCCTCCTCCCTGTCCTGCATGGCCTGTCAGCCCAGCGCCGGAAAGGCCGGCTTGTGGTGCGCGGGTCGCAGCCGGGCATTGATTCGCGTCGATCCTGCGGGCGACCTTCAGTTTTTGGGGCGATGCAATTGCCTGAGGCCCCTCGGGCGATCCGCTCTACCGCCATCGCTGCTGATGGCCGCTTGGAGCCGGCGGTCTGGCCACGGCCCTGCCCCGGCATGAGCACCGACCGGCTGACCTCCTGGTGCCCCTGCGCCAGGGGTTCTGTTTCCACGACGGCACCCGCTTTCGATGCCGATGCGATGGTCTTCAGCCTTGAGCGCTTCCTGGCGGATCGGCAAGCTCAGCTTAAATCTGCTCGGCGATCGGATGCCTCGGGCGCGCCCAGCGGTCCCTATGAACTGGAACTGCGGCTGCGGCCGTCCATTCACGGCCCTGCCCGAGCGCTCAGCGCCGTTCAGCCTTTCACACCGTTGCGCCCAACGGCGTATCGCGACCACAGCAGGAGCTTCCTCAATGGCGCTTCGTGGGGCACGGGCCCCTACCAGCTCACCTTCTCAACGCGACCAGCACGCAGCGGCTTTCAAGCCCCTTCGAAACTTACTGGGGGCCAGCTCCGCCAATGGCGGCTTCGACATGAGTCAAACCTCCAGGCAACTCGACGGCCCTGTATTGGCGCCATGCGCAGCGGCGAACGTGGATGTTGCTGCTCTCCCAACCCAGCCTTGAGGCGACCAGCAGCGCTCCTCCCCCCCCTGCAATTTTCCCGCTCGGCCGCGAAGGCCCGCTGCCATGAGCGGGGTGGGTCCGGCCCTGCAAGATCAGCTATCTCACCTTGCTCAGCGAACAGCCGCCCCTGGATTAATCGCTGGTTGCGCCCGCGGCCCTGGGCCCTCAGCGGTCGATCGCCGCTTGATCCAGCGAAAAGCGCCGTCAGCCACCGGCCTGCAGGGCGCCGCTGCGGCAGTTGATCCCGCCCAAGCCTGCCGGGTTTTTTCCGACCACGAGACCTGGCCAAAGCTTTGATTCCGGCACGCAGCCCGCGGCCTTTGTTTCGCCAGGCGGGTTTGTGATGGCAAGCGCCTCAAACCTGGCCTTCTTCACCCTTCCGCCTCCAACATCCCCTCAGACAGGCCTCTTCGCCCTCACCTGGCAAGGGCCAGCCTGCAGCCGTGACTGGGCGACTGCGTGACCCTGGAGATCCGAGGAAGCATTGGAGTCGACCACCGCCTACCGCCAGCTCCGGTGAAGGGGCCTTTGCCTCGATCCTGTGGAATGGATGGGCGATTTCCCCGACGCCGACAAACTATCTGCATCCCCCTGCTTGGCTGCGAGGAGAGCGAAGGCCAAGCGCATGCCCTCAAGGGGGCCAGTGCGCCAGCGGCAGTTTCTTGGACCGCCCGGGGATGGCCGCCGAACCCTGCGCCGCAGCGAAAGCCTGCAGGGGGGCCGAGCGGGATCGCCCTGCTGCGCCACGATTCAAGCCGTGAAAAACTGCGCAGCTCGCCCTACATCCCGGTCTGGCTGGGTGTTCCCACCCCGGTCCTGGGCCCAGGACCCGCCTGAGCCACGCCGGTGTTCGATGGATCCGGAGCGGAGGCGTCTTCAGCCTCCTGCAAGATCGAGGCCGGGGACATGCAGCCGTTCGTCGCCATCTGCTGCGTATCTGCCAGCCGGGTTGCTGCTGGGCGCCGCGTGATGTTCTGGGCTGATGCACCCTGGTGTTCCTGTTTGCTGCGGCTGCGCGCCTGGTGCATCCGAATCCGATTGCCCTTGCTGGGCGATGCGGGCACCGGAAGCGGCCCGGAGGCCCTGCGCGAGCAGCTCGGCCTTCAACCAGCCCCTGATCGCCAGTACGGCCAGTTTCTGCGCTTGGCCTGCTCCGGGGCGATCTGGGTGTCCTCGCTCAACCAATCAGACGCCCCCGTGCGTTGAAGTGATCGCCAAGAGCCTGCCGGCCAGGCCTGGAACTGGCGGTCTGTGCCCTTGCTGCTGGCGGCAGGGTACTGGGGCCTTGGCGGGTGGGGCTTCAGCGCATTGCCCGGCCGGAGGGAAAAGCTGGATTCTGGCCGCGCCCCCGCCTACTATGAATTCGGCACCTATGCCCTGCCGGCCGTTCTGGGCGGCGATGGTTGGTGCAATTGGGGTTTTGCCGTCTGGCTGGGCTGGTTGCCGTGGGAGGCCGCTTTCCGGCCAGCCTGGTGGTGCCCACGCGCTCGGGTTTCTTACCTCCTCGACAGCCTGCTGGCGCGGGCAATTGCAGCAGTTCAGCGGCAGCGTCCGCCATTTGGTGCTTGCCCGCAGCCACGCTTCGGTTGTTGCTCAAGCGGCATCTTCGACAACGCCCCTGCGCCTCAACCTGCGGCGGGGCGCTGCGTTCCGATTACGTTCAAGCGGCCCGCAGCCGCGGGCCTCAGTGAAACGCGGGTGGTTTGCTGCGCCACCGCCCTGCCCAATGGCCCTGTTGCCGGTTTGCTCACGATCACCGGCATCACCGTGGCCTCCCTGGATCGGCGGGGCGCTGTTGATGAGGTCACGCCTACTCCTGGCCAGGCATCGCTTTCCGCCTACAGGAAGGCGATCGGGCCAGCGGGATTACCCCTTGGTTCAGGGGATCGTCGTGGTGGTTTGGACCGGGCTGGTGGTAGCTGTGAGCGTTTCACGGTGGATCTGCTGGTGGCCGCTGCTCGATCCCCGCATCAGTTTTCTGAGTCGCCGGCGCCAGAGCTCGGCGCTGCGCTGTCGAGAACGTAGGCAAGCCGTGCCTCCTGAAAACGGCGCATGCAACCGGCACGCTGTGTCGGTCTCCAGGTGCGACAGAAAGTCGGCGCTGAGGCTGAGCAAACAGGCTCCTTGGAACCTTGAGGGTTCCTCACCCACCAGGCGATTCCACCGAGGGGCGGAGCAGGGCGTCGGTCGTTGTTTTTCGATCCGGCACCGGTGAGAAGTGACTGGGCCCTCCACCACCCACCAGGCGGCTGCGGGGATCGCTTTCTGCTGCAGGAACGGCCCGAGCTGTTCGCTCACCGGCGGCGTCACCAGATCGAGGCTGCCGCGACCATTCAAACACCGGCAACCTTCAGGGATCCAGGGCTCCGCGTCCGGGCCAGAGACAGGCGGGGGGGGGGATGGCCGAAAAAACCGTTAATGCTCACCACCGCCGCCAGGTTGGCCGGGACGCGGGTGGCGGCAGGGGACCTGGGCCAGCTGGCATTGCAGCAAGCCTGGAGAGATTGATCAGGGGAAAGACCCTGAGGCCGTTCGCAGCGCTGCTCCAGCGCCCCGCCGCTGGGCCGTTGTTCTGCCGCCTCAGCGCGGGTCAGGCCACCGAGGAATGGCCCATCAGCACGCCGATTCGCCCAGCTTCCCGGCACGGTCCCCTTTGGCTTCGGCGCCCAAAGCCACCGCCTGAAACATCCGGCGAGTCGATTCCGGGATGGTTTCAGCGCCCGGGGGGCGGCCGCAGGCCATCGAGTAGCCCCGCACCGCTGATTCATCACTGCCGCGGGGATGCTCCATCCAGCAGCACCGGCCAGCCGCGCTGTGACAACCCTTCGGCCATTCCAGCGCAATTGGCGGCGCGCCGCCCAGACCATGCTTATCAACAGCACCCAGGGAAACGGCTGGCTTGATGGGCTGGCCCCCCAGATCTCCAGCGGCAACGGTTCACGGCCGGTGGGCCACGGCCCAGGTTGATTGGCCCCGGGGGCGTGTTGGGCGGTCTGCAGGGGCCGATAACGCATCGGTGCCGTTGGCCCCCCTGAATAACCGGCAACGGCAGCTGCCGCAGCTGCGCCAGGGCCTTCGGTCTCCTGACTTCCAGTTGGCCTGCGCCAGCCGGCGCCCAAGGCCAGGACGCCATCGAGGTCCAGGGTCAGCTGCTTGGGTCGGTACCGCCTTGAAGCACATCCACCACCGTGACCCGGCTCGGGCTTCTGCAGCAGGGTCGCGCAGGGTCTCAGGCAGCAGGGCGCCGCTGCCGGGCTTGGAATCGGTCTGCAGCAGTTCGCCGAGTCATCGAGCACCTGGCCGCCGGCCCAGCTCTGCAGAAGCTTGGCAGGGCGAGGCCACGGTCTGGCAGCAGGGGTGGTGCGCAGCAGGGTGACGAGGTTCGCGGCGGACTGGCGGTCATCGAGCAGTTCGGGCCACACCCCCCAGTTCGGTGCGGGATGCGGCAGGGGATCCTGACCCCTTTTTTTTCCCAAGGGGGGGGGGGGCCTGCCAGGGGGGGGGGGGGCCTTTTTTTTTTTTGGGGGGGGCCCCCCCCCGCAGGTCGATCGGCCCAGGGTGAAGCATCGATCCGCAGTTGAGCTGGGCGCTGGCCATCGCCGGGCTGCCCACCCCCACGAAGCCCACCCACTGTGTAAGCAGGACGGGCAAGCCATCGGCAAGCGGTTTGACACAACCTTCGAACAGAGCAAAGCCGGCCCCAGCTGGTTTCTCCCAGTTTCCCCGCGCCCGTTGCGCGACTTTGAGTGTGATTCGCCTGGTGCCAGCTTCGGGGCCGGCGCCTGCTCTATCTCACCCCGTGGTGTTTCACCAGGAGGCCTTCAGCCGCCACGCGCGTTGGGCCTGGTCTGGCGGCCGTCGGCAGCGGACGGGAACCCTGGGCCGGCTGCTTGAGTGGCCTGTTGATCGACCGGTGGGTCTGAACACCCACCAAGCCGTGCCTTGCTGGCGGGCGTTGTTGTTCCTTGCTGCCGACGCCCGTTCTGTTGACCGCCACCGGGCTCGGCGCCTTCGTTGTGTCGCCAGATTTGCTGCTGGGGATGTCTTTGGGCATCTACTGGCCCGCCATCGGAGTGGCCGTGCCCCTGAGCTGCCCGCCCCTGCATCGAGCCGCGCTTATGCCCTGGTGCCGCACCGCTGATTGCCCTGGGATCGCCTCAGCGGGGTGCTGCTCCGGTGCCCTTGGCTGGCAGTGGCGAGCGGCTGCGCGGCATCTAACCTGGTGACGCGGTCTTGCATGGTGGTGGCTGATTACCTTGTTGCTCCGTTATCCGTTGCCATCCGCGGCAGCAAGGCCCGCGCGTGAACGGGCGAACGCTGGAAACACTGGGTGGTTTGCCGCTTGCTGGCCGCTGCTGGGGAATCACGTTGCTTGATCAACCGGCATGGCGGTTCTGCTTGCAGAGCGCCCCTGCCGCTCGATTTCTTGGTGCGTGGCGGCCTTGGTCGTGCGCCCCTGCCCAGCAGCACCGGTGCCCTGTTGATGGGCCTGCAGCTCAGCTTGCTGTTGGTTGCTGCAGTGGCCCCTGGGTCGCTGGCTGGCCGGCTTTGCCGACTGCGTTCGCGGCTCGGCTGGGCCTGGGGGGATTCGCCTTTCGGGCCTGGCTTGCTGGCCCTCTCCAGCCTGGGCTTGGCCACAGCACGGGCGTGCTGATCGCCGCCCAGGTTCCCTTCGCGCCGCTGAGGCGCCTTCCTGCCCACCGCCAGCGAAAGCGTGGTGGAGGTGACGTTCCGGTTGTTCCAACCCACGGCATGGCGATGGCTCTTGTCTCGCCAGTGCTCGCGATCAGTGCCCTTGGTGGCGCCCCGTTGTTCGGGGGCTGCTGCTCGATTCCCAGGGCCATGGCGCTGGGGCTCTGGCTGCTTGATGATGCTCCTCTGCCGCTGGGTCGCTTGCTGGTCGGGCAGGTTGGGGCGCTTCCACCCCCATCCCCGGCGCTGAAAGGCGTCGCGGGGTTCCCTCCACAGCACGGGTAGCTTGCAGGCGGACTGTCTGAAAGAGCCTGTCTTGGAAAGCCCGTGTCTGTCACCGTCGGTTTGGATCATCTCCACCCAGTGGTGATCTCCCTGACCTGCGGCCGTGACCGGCCAGCCCTGCTGGTGCTGTTTTGCAGCTCGGCCAGGTCCAGCGCGCCTTTGCCGCACAGTGGGTGACGCCGATCTCTCCAAGTTCATCGATGACGTCGTGCTCATCCCCTGTGCTCGCTGAGCCTGCCTCACAGGATCTGCTGGCCTCTGCGCCGTGACGCCCTGGGGCTATTTCCAAACACTGGTGGGTTGTGATCAAAGGGGTCTGCTCCACGGTGTCGTTCATCGTGTTCGGCAACCGTGGCGTTGGGCCGGGCTCAACAGCAACGCGGCCTACCTCGAGGGCTCAACGCACCAGCCATACCTGCGATTCGATTCTACTGGACGAACCGGTTCCAAGGGTTGGTGGCCACTGGCCTCCAGTGCTGCTTGCAGGTGGCTGTGGTGTCATCTTCGTTTCTCAAGCCCTGGGGCCGTAACCCCATGGAAGCGGGTTGCGGAGCCCCAGAACCTGGAGTGCAGAACAGAAATCACTGTGGCCGCTTGGTTGGGTTGGCAACCAGACAATCCTTTCCAGGTATTCAACCAGGCGCTTCCAATGCTGCCGCCTTAGGATAGAGGGAGTGATTCAGGCGAATTCCTGTAAATTCACCAGGGCTTGCAATCGCTTATGTCGCGCGATCGTTTTATGCTTGTGATAAAATCGGTTGCAGGTCGATTGTATTAAACGCCTGTCATTCGGCCATGTGCAGGCTGCAAAACAAATCGGGTGTAATGATTTGAATTCGTGCTTGAAATCAATTCAAAAATATGGCGGACCTTTCTTGTGCCAGCCTTGAGTTGTAACAACAGAACCATGCGCCAATGGAGACTTGGCGGCTTGACAGCCGCCGGATGGGGCCCGGATGCTCCTTGCACTTCCAGGAGTGTTGCCTCGGTGCTGTTGGTACGCGGGTGTATCCGCAGCCACCACGGACGAAGCGAATTCCAGCTCATGGCAGGATTTTTGGTTGTCAGCAACCATCCGCAGTTTGCTTGATGCTCCTTTATTGATGGCAAGCCATGAATCGTCCCGTGCGGTTTGCCTGTCACTATTACACTGAGTCGGGTTTACCCGTTCTTGCGAGAGATGGTCTCGGGCTATGGCTGGAGCTTTCCTCTTGACGCGCCTCGCAAAAAGGCAAAACGCAGTTCTTCCAGCAGTCCGTTTGAATTGCTGGCAAATCAAGGAGGTTGTTGGGTTTTTTCCCGAGGGCGCCCAGCCGATGGTTCAGGTTCAAAGCGGCCAACCAGCTCAGCCCATTTCCAGCCTGCGGTTTGCCCCATCTGGCCTGAGGGCGCCGGTCAGGATTTTGGCCATTCCTGCCGGTTTTGCAATCGTTTCAACCGAAGAAGAAAGGCATAACCTCGCACCGCTCAAGCTTTTCAGCTGTTTTGATCCCACAGAACCCCTGTTCAACTGTGGAGACTGGCATTCCGCGATCGTCATCGCCGCGTTCAGCTTCTCTTTGTTCTATCCTGTTGGCTTTCAATGAGGCTCTACGGGCAGCACTATCGCGCAGACTATGGTGGTTCGCTGGCTAAAGAGTTACCCCAGGCGTGCTTGGGAGCAGATTGGCGGGTTGCTGCATCAGCCGCTGTTAATCATCCATCCCCGTAACGGCATGTCAATCCAAGGACCAAAGCCCTACGACTGTTAACGTCCCAAAGCCACTGATCCGAGCTTGCCCCTGTTTGTTCTTCTGCAGGGATGGGCGGTAGCCGCTGAATTGTTGCGTCCCCCAGTTGGCGGATTGAAAGCTGCTTTGAATTTCGATGTTTGGGTCGATCCCCGCAGACGATTCTAAACGGGGTGCGGGACGCTTGATCCAGCAGATATGCCAATTTGATCAGCAGGGAAAAGAAACGGCGTTCTCCCTCGCGTCCCCTCTAATCTTTGCGGCGAATCTTTTGGCGGTTGTTTTGGCTCTTGAAACTGGTGCCACATTTTTCCGCGCCTATGTGATCGTCTGATCTTAATTCAATCCTGGCTTCTTCGGCAGCGCAGCCCTGGATCGCTTGGGGCGCTTCAGTCAGTCAGCGATTGCAAGTTCGCTTTATCGCCTCTCTAGCCTGGGCCTGCCTTCCTTTTCTGATTAGCGCCACAAAAGTCTCCATCCTTAAGCCAACGGGATTTGTTGGCAGCCATGGCAAATCAGTAAGCCCTCCCAGTGCTGCTTGGCGGTTGGTCTCTTCTCAGTCATTCAATTTAGAGCACTGCTTCTTGAGCGTTTTTGAGCAGCCTGTCTGGTTTGGCGTCCAAGAGCGGATCGGCTCCTCCCTTCCGTAGAAGAGGCGGCCAGATTAGGCCTTATCTGCCCGGAATTCCCAAACCGTGACTTTTGCTGCCGGGCAGTGGACATGCTTTTTTTGCTGGAAAAAGAGAAACAGATTCAGCCCATTATTCTGAAACCACATAACTTCTGCGTGGAATAGAAATGATTTTTCAGCTCACCTCTCCAAACCTACGGCGCGCAGTCGTGTGACGGCATGATCAACGCATGGCTTGGCGTATGGCACCGCTCAAAAACTGGGACTTTTGCGCGCCCAATCTCTCGTGCCTATTGATGCCTTCTTTCTTTCACTGGCGGAACAATTGGAGGTCAGGCTCATCACGGCAGATCCACGCAACGGCGGTTCCAGGCGTAAGAAGGGCAGCCCCGCGCCTTGTCACGAAACCAATCCAGTCTCATTCGCTACAGACAGATCGGTGGCGGCTAGCTGCGATCGCGCTTATGCTTCAAGCTACGGATCGTTTTTCCCGGCTTCGCCCGCTCCAGCTCAATGCCCAAAGCCATGGGTCCAAGGCCAGCCCGCGTCAAGCCCTTCGTGATTCGTTTGCTCCGTCCGTTTCAACCGCTGCTTCTCCGGCCGCACAGCAGCATGAAAATGGCCCTGAGCCAAGAAGCCAGGCCTACCTGGCATTCACCTGAACAAAGATCGCCGCTTTCGACGCCGGCTCTTCTACTGAAGATTCGAGTTCCAACGGATCAGCAGATAGGAGCTGGCTGAGCGGCGTACAGCCCAGGCCTACTCCGCGCAGGTTTTTTGGCGACCCAGCCGCCCAGGCTCATGGGGCAGGGGTTCGGGTGCCGTTGACTCCCAGTCGTCGTAGTCGGGCATCCCGTTGCGTATGCGGCGGTTGGCAGCTCTTTTGGACGTCGAATTGTGGGGCTTGGCCTCTGGGGAGGCGGAATCGTTTGCCGCCTTCGGGTTTGTGCCGGTGGACGCCTTGGATTCCACGGGTCGGTGGGCTCGAAGCTGAACTGGATTCAGCCATTCGCGCGCGGTTTGCAGAGCTGCGCCAGTCTGGGGCAAGGCCCTCCGGCCTGCAGGTGAATCGGGATCAAAGTTCGGCCTCACGGCGGCCTGAGCGGTCAGCGTTGAATAGGAATTCCATTCACGTCGCCTTCGGCTACCACATACTCCTTGCCTCACTGCGCAGCCAGCCTTTGGTGCGGGCCCGCCCAGAGCCGGCTTCGAGCAGCATGCTGGTAGCCGATCGTCTGGGCGCGGATGAAGCCCCGCTTCGGAAATCGGCTTGGCGATCACGCCGCCCGCCTTTGTGGGACGGTCATGCCGGCGGTGATTCGTCCAGGCGGGGTTTCCCTTCTCACCGGTGGTGAATTAGGTTGCGGGCAGGCCCAGGCAGGCGGTAGGTGGCGCCGCATCAGGCTTACGCGCCGCCTTCGCTGACACCGAGCCCTTCGAGGTAGTTCGGCCCCGCTCTTTCGAGCGCCGAGCTCGATCAGTTTCGGCTTCCACCTGCGCTGAGATGCGGCACTTTTCCGCGCCCTCCTTGGTTCGCCAGTGTCTCCAACCGGCTGCGGTGAAGGCATTGCCGCCGGACAGGTCGTCTTCGCTCACGTTGGTGGCGTAGATTGATCCGGCTGACGTTGAGCAGGCCCAAGGGGCCGCGCACCGCGAGTTCCTCCTCGCCCAGGCCCAGGCTGCGGGCCGCCCCCACCGGCCTCCAGCACCGGTTTTGGATTGCCGCTCAAGGATCTGGTCTTCAGCCAGCGCCTCCTTGCTGGTGGCGCATCTGTTCTTCAGCCGGCTCGCGGCGCTTCTCCACCTGGGCCAGGTCGGCCAGCCCCAGCTCCAGGTTGATGGATCTCGGCGTCCCGCCCTGGCGTCAACGTTGCGGAGACGTGGATCACGTTCGTCATCGCGGAAGCAGCGCACCCAACATGGCACGATCCGCGTCGACTTCGCGGATGGTGGCGAGGAATTTTGTGCCAGCCCTTCCCCCCTGGCTCGCCCCTTTGACCAAGCCCGGGCGATGTTCCAACGACTCCACCCGGGTTGGAATGATCTCCTTGGAGCTGGACACATCGAGAGCAAACTTCAGCCGGGGGTCTGGAAACAGCCACGCTTGCCCCACGTTCGGCTCGATCGTTGCAGGGAAGGCGGAAATTGGCGGCCGGCGCCTGGGCATTGGCCCACCAGGGCATTGAAAAGGGTGGATTTGCCACGTTGGGCAGTCCGGACGATTCCGCTTTGAGCATGGGCTCAAATCTACGTGGCGCCCCTTTTCGCCGCATCCTCCACCCCCAGCGGCAAGCCACAGTTTTTCGCCGCCACAAGGAAAGATGGGAAACAGCCGATCGCCGCAGCCCCATCTGTCCCGCCGCACCCTTGAGCCCGCACCGGCCGGTGGGCGCTCCGCCCCCACGGTTGCCCTGATTCCCAGCCCAGGGACCACCCAAGCCAGGCGCCCGACCCCGCCGCCTGTTCTGGATCGGCCTGGTTCGGCCTGCTTGTTCGTTGGCCGGGCGGTCTGGGCCCTCTTTTGGCAGCGTCAACGCGCCGCTCCCAACGGGATCTGACCCCTTACACCGCCCTGCCGAGCGCGGGCACCTTGCCGGGGTTGTCCCACAGCACCGGCTGAACTGAAGCTGTCCGCAGCGTTCAATGTCAGTCCCAAGCGTTGGCGGATGTGCTGCGAAAAGCTTATGTTTGGTGGAAGGGCCAGGCGGTGCGGCAAGGTCAGCCATTGCCCTGATGGAACAGCGGCGACCTTTTTCAGGACCGCGAGAACGACTCAGGCCCAGGGTGCGCCAGGCTGAGGCGGAAGTACGCCCGCAGCCGCTCGCGAGTTACGACGGCTGCGCAGCCTATTTTTGAGCACGGGTGCGATCAAGCCCCGGGACGATGTTCGCCTCCTTCGGCACCCGCCTGCTCACCAGGCAATGGCCGGCCCTCGATGCCGACCAGCCCAAACGCAAGCCAGCCCCAGCGCAACGTGGAGCGCGGAGAGCTGACGATCCGGCGCCCCCTTTGATGGGGTGATCACTCAGCGCTTCGCTGATCCCGGCGCTTTCGTGACCCCCACCCACTCGCCTCGGCCAAATGCCGGCGCTCGAGTTCCTCGGTGTGGAAGCTGCCCAGGGGCTTGAGGCGGTTGGCGAAGCGTGCCGGAAAGTGATATCGCAGGGTTGCTTCTTGCGTCAGGGTGCCCAATGTTGCGGGTGGATGCCTTCCCTGATTCGCCGTTTCCGCGGCACGGGTTGCGTCAGATTCGCGCCTCGGGCTGTTGGAAACCAAAACAAACGTCACCTCTTTTTTGAAGTGAAAAAACTGCAGCTGGTGGGATTCCCCCACGGGGACGAAAGCTGCGCATCGGCATGGGACCCCGCCGCGGACATTCCGAATTTTCCAGAAACGGGCACCCTCGGCCGCCGAAAAACCCTCGTTCCCCACTGTTGGCTGTTGTTCACCGAGGGCGGCCGGGCGGGCGTGCTGGTTGGTCGGGGCAAGGGACGAAATCAAAGCCCCCACCCTTTTCAGGCGGGTTGACCGCTTGGGGGCTCAAAAGCAGTTGGGGCCCGGCCAAACCACCCCAAAGATCCCGAAAGGCATTCGAAAAGGCCCGGGGGCCACCCCGGTTGGTTTTCATCGGAAAATCTGCCCGGCCCTGGGCCAAAAAAATCCAATCGAGCGGGGACTAGGCGCACAGCGGATTGTTCAAGGCTGTTAGCTCATTGTATCTCTCTCTGT
>Ga0163217_1059553_pt1 | contig 12875 bp, 9 predicted proteins | sample SynspAceP_FD_185933 | JGI IMG/M metagenome (GOLD analysis project Ga0163217, IMG submission 185933) | Saline lake microbial communities from Ace Lake in Antarctica - Synechococcus sp. Ace-P (PacBio error correction) | ecosystem: Environmental > Aquatic > Non-marine Saline and Alkaline > Saline ... | reverse complement strand
ACTATCGGCATTATGGCTGCATAAATAACCCTTCCGGATTTTTTAATCTCCTTTATCCAAAAAGAAATGGTTCATCCACTACCTTTTATTAAAGGGCTCGATTTAACACTTTATAAGCTTGGAATAAAGGCTTATTAATTGGCATTTATTCATATTAACATTTCTCAAATGTGGAAACTTCCATTTGCGATTCGTGCATACGTATAGGAATCCACCGGCATATGATCATTAGAACCGGCTCACCCCGGCTATTCTGTCCAGTGTAGTTAACAAACTTTTTGCGGACTTCATCATCTGTCGGACGGCGTAATCATAGAAAAATCTGAAATTAACAGGGATCATAACTTTTGCGACCCCATTATTACCACCCCATTTCCGATCCCAGTTATCTTTCCATTTTTCCCTACATTTTTCTTTAAAACATCTGGGTGTCAACATCTAGTCGGAAACTAGGGCGTTATTATATTTCTTAACTTCCCTGTATTCCCCTGCGCAACCATTGTCGGAATATTCATTTGCCTTTTTTGTGGGTTCATCTTTTATATTAATTATGTAACCTGGGACAAAATTTGCTCCATTGTTGCTTGGCTATGTAGGTACCTCCGTAAATAGGCTTTTCGTTAGGCAACGGTTTTTAATTACATTCAAAGGCCAATCCTCAATTTACCGTTGATTAAGTTGCAAGAGCGGTTCATATATACATGATCACATCCGGTCTCTTCATTCCCTGTCTACTTTTGGTTGATGGCTTAGGTGAAATTTTCATTCATCATTTTGTACTTTCCTCATCTTCGAAAGTTTCTTCTTCATTAACATGGCACCAGTGACAGGAAGAATTAACGAACACTTACAATACCAAACTTGGCTTCCTTTTAGCCTACTCAATGCCCTCTGGACTCCAAGGGCTCCAATTAAAGGCGTTATGGGCGTGTTGCAATAAATAGGGATCGTTTCATTATAAGGTCTTAGTGAACTTATTGCGTCTTTTTTCTGACCTTTAATTATCTGAGAGGAAGATAAGATCATTGGCAGGATAAAAAAATAGATTATAGAATGAAACCTCATGTATTTACATTTACGGGTATAAAAGTATTATTGTTTCAGTCTTGTAAAAATACAACATTGATCTCAATTTATTAAGATTTGATATAAAGTTTATTGCGAGTATATTCCTTAAGTCCAGGGTGTATCTTGTTTTTCTGTTTCGCAAAACCAATCATACAATTCATCGTTTTCATATGCCTTGTCCAAGCATTTTGCCGACGGCCCTTATAAATAGTAAAATCCACATTATAACCCATTTCTTTTTAATTTGGCTACCATTTCCTAATAGGTTAGATTCGGAAATGGCGAATTGATTTATCCTGATCTCCGTTGCTGAAAAACCTTAATAGGTAAAATTTCTAATTGATCCATGAAGCAATAGGGTACGGCGCATACCACAAAACCAACGGCCAAAGCGGCAAACCTTTTGGATATTGAACCGCCATTTCCAAAGGGCCGCCACCGCCCTACTTTAAGTCAGTAAGATAAATTCTATGTATCGTCCACTTTGTTTTGGGGCCTATAAAATGTATCAAGGGTTTATTTTACCGCTTCTAGTGTTCCTCCACTTTTTACGTTTGGGCATTCTGCGGAAGCCAAGAATTAAAAAAAAGAAATTTCTTGCCACGCGCAATAAGTTTTGGAGGCCATTGGCTTAAAGATTTTTATCTCCCCCAGAATTCGCCTCCGCCATGTAAAACAACCAATATGGGGACGATTCTTTTTTATCCGTATTTAACTCGTAATTCTCTGGATAATAAGATAGTTCTCAATAGTTCCAGATGTGTAACCTCCATCGGAATGTACAATTAGGAGAAGATTGTGAGGCGCGCCCTCAAAGATACATAGGCTGCAAAAATTATAATATTGATTTCATTATTCAAATTTATTCTTCGTTTTAGCCCTTTATGGTGTTTACAAAAACAATCGGCTTACGTCTATTTTCTATTAGAGCCATTTTCTGTTCCTTAAGTGAGAATTCCAGGGAAACATTTTATTTATCAACACACCATTCAATTGATTGGAAATCCGCCAAATTGATGCATTTTTTATTCAAATAATGAGTATATAGGTTTATTTAACACTTCTGGATTCATTCCTTATGACAAAAACTAGGGATAATAGTTATAAAAGTCCAAAATGTATTTTTCTATTAGAGTTTTCAGTTTTATTTTGGTACTTTTATCGTGCAAACAAACATTATAGTATGAAGAAAGTCATTACTTTCGGAGAAATCCCTCCTAGATATATTCAACGGAAGGGCACTACGTTTTTCGCAGGAAACCAAATCAACGCACTATGGAGGAGGAGAGTTTACGTAGCCGTATCCCTTGCAATTCATGGTTTTGATTACAGAATTCCGTTACGCGTTGCCAAAATGACGTATTGGAGATTGTTTGCGCTTCAAGACATAAGAAAATACAATTGTAGCTTACTTACCACATACAGGTTGGCGGTTGACCGATTGGGCATTTTATTATTTTGGAACTGGTGCTGGTACCAGGGGCAAGTAAGGTTGTTCTATGACAGGGCCAACTAGATGCTAATTGCGGAAAATAGGACAAAACACCAGTTTAGATTGGGAGGTAGTATTCAAGGACGCGAACTTGTTTCATTGGAGCGGCGCGGTAACCCCAGCCATTTCCAGCAATGCAGCGGGCTGTTGTTTGGAAGCAGTTTAATGGCTGCGCACAAGATGCGGTTATCACCATTTTCATGCGATTTTAAATTATCGTCCAAATTATGGAGATACGGAAAAGAACAAAGAAATTATGCCGGACACTAAAGTACAGCAATGTTATTTTAGGTGATTTGGATACGGCCTTTTTATGACGGGCCAGGAGAAGAGGATCCGCGATTATCAAGATATGGACTCCTTTTGCCCGAGTTATACGACCCTCTTATATAAAAACTCTCCCGATCAAGTTATGTTGAATTAATTAACGTTAGTTCGGTAAAATGCTTACCCATCAAAAAATAGGGTGGATCTATATGATGGAAAAAAAAAAACATTACGCCAAAATCAGGGAAGTAACTCCCGTAGTTAGACGTGTAGGGAGTGCGATGCCTTCTATGGGAGGATTAGATCTATTGGTCTTTGCTACAAGATACAATAGAACAATCACAACTAATCGATTTTGCCGCAGCGGCATGCTGTATAAAACACCACGATTACAGTAGAAGTTAACTTAGCCACTCTTTGAAGAGGTTAGACTTTTGGCAGAGAGGGGAATCTTCCGGAAAAGTAGCACGATACACAAAGAAAATTATATGTCACAGTTTACGAGAATTGAAGTTTGCCAACATTAATGAAGAACGGGAGCTTGTTCCTTATTTATCATCCAGATGTGGAATTGGGAAAAAAAATTTATTAAAAGCTGCTATGACGGCTTGGTGCGAGATTAATTGAGTTCACGCCCGGGGGATTTTGCCACGAGTATTTGCTGAACTTAAAATAGTTGTCATTAGGGGAATTACGGGAATGGCGTAGGTGGGTCGGTAACCGATTGCCGGAGCGCCTGTCGACTCATATATGAAATGGGTGCAATTTTATTGTACCGTTGCCTTGGGGAAGATATTGCCAACAGTTCTGTTTATCGCAGAAAGGTTTTATGGGTCCCGGATGTGGCTCCTTCTGAAATAATAGAGTGAGGCACTGGGCTGTGAATCATAAATGTATTCGGGGGCATTACGGACAAGCTTTGTTTAAGCCATAAGGGACCTTCCAACCATGACCAATGTAATGCCTACGGGCGCGGAAACTTGGGAAGAGTCCAAACTTAAGGATTGGTTCAATGCAGGGTTACTTGTGTTTGTATGGATTACTTAAATAGGCAAGTCAGGTATGGAAAACAAGGGATTACAGCGGTGGAACAAGACTGAAGGGAACGTCTGGCGTGATCAAAAAATACGGAATTTAATTGGTCCACTAAATAGTCTTTCTAAAATTTGGGGTATATAAAAAACCTCCGTTTGTTCAACGGAGGGTTTTATGTTATAACGACTCGTATTTCACTTTAAATACTATTATTTTAAACTTACAGGAATTTTCTTATCCCCAGTTCCAGCCCTCTATTCCGCTAGACCTCTAAGGCCTTGCCAATGGCAGAATACCGGATTGGTTTTTTTCCTAAAGGTCAACCACCGATTTTAGTCCGTGATCTGGACGCATCGCATTCGCAAATCTTCCTTTCAGAAATGCATCCTTTTTAGTTGCTCTTCACCAAAGCCTTCACCACACCAAAAACATTCCAAGTCTTCCAGCCAAGATTGCATCGGCCTATGAAAATTACCTTTTTCATCCGCGCGCCCGTACTTTCCAAATGCATAAGTGGATACGATGTCCCAAACGTTTTACATTCCACCAAACATATGTCCGCTCTGGCACCAAAGACCCGGTACAAAAGGGTAGTCCGTTTTGGGGTATCCACAAGCATGTCAAAATCCAAAATATCCTGTTTCGTACTTACCCACCCGCCGGTAATCCCAAATCGGGATATGGGAGGATCGTCTTGATGAATCACTTACGCAAACTCATCCCTTTTCGGCTCTGGGATTATACTTTTTCAAAAAGAACAAATTTTCCTTAAGTTCCTGGCTCATATTATTCATAGGGTGGCCAAAATTGCTTATTAAAATCTTTAAACTATAACCTTCGTTCTGCCCCTGAAGCGGCAATAATAATTTTTGGAAACCAATTTCTTCTGATCCCTTCTCAGATAGTTTTTTCCCAAAAAGTCCGTGCGGCGTTCTGCTCTCCTGGGAGTACGACTTAGTTCGGCTCACCAGGACTTTTTAACAAAATATTTTCAAAAGCAGGCATGCTTCTTTTTCGAACGCAAGGCAGTGGAACCATTCTTCAGTTCATAATCCCCCAGGTGTTGTACGGTCCAATCCAAAACGGATAATTGTAACCATGGTGTCGAATCACAGGAGCTAAATTGGCAATGGTAATTCTTATAATTCTCACATATTTCCGGATAACTAGTTGTTGAGTCTTGATATTTCGTGGATTTGGAACACTTTCTACCACAGGACCAAGTTAATCCACCGCTTTCAATCTCTGCTTTTCGCACTTTTAATTTCCGACTAAGGCCAATTTACCATTGGAATATGATGGGTGCGGTACTCACTCCAGTAAGCCCGTGATTGCTTAATATCCAAAAGCTAAACAGGATCTTTGGCCGTACATTCTCCAAGTATATTTCTTAAAGTCAAACTCATTAATTTTGATTTTTTTAATAAAATATTCGCTTCAAAAAAAAAAAAAAAAGCGCAATTTGATAAAGTTAATTCAGGATTCAACTGATTCTCAAAATGAATAATTCACCAATATATTTAATTTTGAAAATATAGCAATTTAATATTACATCAAGGTAAAAAAGTATCTTTAAATTATTTAATAGTAACTTTGTTTAAAATTCTTAATTTTTTTGAGCCAATTAGATCGTTTGATTACTACTTTTATTGATTAAAACCAAAAATTGAACAAAAAAATCTAGCTACTCCATGATTAAAAGTAATCGACCAAGGTAAAACCAGTTTTTGAGAAAAGGTTTTGACAAAACCAACACGGTCATCTTGAATCTTCAGAGGTTGCGTCCAAAAAAAAGCTGCGGCTGAAATTTGGGCATTAATTAAGAAAAAACAAAAGCAAACGAGTGTGGTCCTTGGACTTGCTACAGGTTCCACTCCAAAAAGGATGTATGAGAATTGTACGTTTACACAGGGAAGAGGAATCTCAAGTTTTAAAAATGTGATAGCTTTTAATTTGGATGAATTTATCCAATGGGCCAGATGGCCATTACAAATTATGTGCGATTGTTGAACAGGATTGCGTATTTACCATGTGGACATAGCACCTGAAAATTATATATCCGGATTGGAACATTGGCAAAAAAGGATATTGCCGATTATTGTAAGGAGGTACGAAGCCAAAATAGATGCTTTGGGTGGAATAGACCTGCAAGTCTTAGGTATTGGGGGTATGGACTATATTGGTTCAAAACGAAATCCGGTTCCCTTCCAAATTTCAAAACCAGCTGGTTACCACTGGATTCATATTACGAGTTTGCTGCCAGTAAAGATTTCCAAGGATTTCAGTAGCCAAAAACGCGAGTCACATTGGGAATAAAACAAATTTATGCAGGCCAAGCAAGTAAATCCTTATGGCTTGGGGTGAGGAATCCTCTATTATAAGGGCCTCCGTAGAAGGCCCTATTTTACAGAACAAGTACCGGCATCCATTATTACAAGAGCATTCCCAATTAGTGTGTTTTTATATTAGACAAAGGTTTTTACCAAACTTACAGGATTAACAGCCATGGATGTTAGCAAGGTGGTGTGGGACGAAAAAAATGATCAAGAAAGCCGTTGTTGGCTAGCTTTGAGATTAGAGAAGCAGTGCTAATGCTAAACGAGGGCAGACTATATTTGAAAATGGTAGACGATTTTTGACGGAAGCGTTGGCGAGCTATGACATTATATTAAGAATTATTCAACAAATTAGCTTACCATAACTGGTTGGCCAGGGGAAAGCAAATGACGAGACAGTAATTAGACCCGAAGAAGCAAATCCAGGGAAAAGCGAAGTATATTTTTTAGTCGCACAGATTGATGTATTCATTAGTATGGGTGGTACATTCATGCGTTGGCAGACCCAAGGCAATGAGGTACATGTAGCCTTTTATCAAAACTTCAGGAATAGTTGCTGTTGCCGATGACGAAAGCATTGCGTTTCTCGGATTTTCTATGACTTACACCGTTCTGTTGGAGCTGGACAACAAAAAATTATAGAAATTTTATAAAAAGCCACTGGTTTCTAAAAACAAAAGACGAAGTGAATTGATATTGAGACGGTAAGAAATATCAAGACTATATACGAAGAGTGAAGCAAGGGGTACCATGTTATTATGTTGGCCTTACAGACGAGCAGATTCCATTTTTAACGATTTGCCATTTTTTGAACCCGGCACCATTTGAGAAAACCACTAGGAGAGGACGATAATCAAAAATTACCATGGATTTGATTGAACAAATCAAACCCACCAAATCTACGCTGCGGGGATAGCGGATCCAACGCACACAAAGTGTGTTGGACATCTTTTTGAGTCTTAAAAACGACTTAAGCAGAATCCTATAGAAGATTGTCTTGGTATGGTATGTAAAGAGGAGGCATGGCAGAATGGATATTGAAGATATAGAAATGGCATTACCTATTTGGTCCAAGCCAGGTTGTGGCGAAAGCGTTATGGAATTTTCAACATCAATCCCAAAAGGATGGCGTTGTTTCAAGATCTTGATTCAGGAGTTTTGGGCACGTGTTGCGAGGACAGAACAGGAAACCGGCTGCAAATCGATGAATTGGGGATTGGCACATTACGGCCGCCATGGGGGCATTTGTCCGCTATAAGTTTTAAACTAAAATATTAAGTTGTAAACAAACAAGGCTGCGGATGGGCAGCTTTTTTTATAAGAAGTTTCCTAAAACTCAACTCAAAGTATTAAGCTATGGCTCGTTTTCTCTTACGCCTCTTCGTGTTACCATCTTCGCCTTTCAATATACTTCTCTGTCCCATTTAGGCAATTTATCATGCTTAATGCTTCTCCAAATTTACTCTCCCTCTCTTTCGCTCATGTCAAAGGACAATTTTCATTATTAACTTTAGTGACACATTAGGTCATGCTGGTTATCATAGGTTAAATCCACATTTTGGGGGACTATGGTCCCAGTCTGCATGCGTGGATTCAGTTAAAATGGTTGTCGAATTTTCCACTGAGGGAATGCTCTCAATCATATTTTCCGATCTTAAAAAACAAATCGCCTCATAGTCCTGGTATTCGTTTGAAATCTGCAACTTTGTGGTATCTGAGGGTTTACACCATGGCCAAAACATTAACCCTTAAATCATCACTTCCATAACGAGAAGCATAACCTTTCTGTTTTACGAATCTACTAGCGGAGCACGAATAATAAAATACAGATGGTTTCTGTTAAAGATATTTCCTGAACCTCCCTTGTTAAGGCTAAGTTGAAGTGTAGCCACGACAAAATTGATACTCTCTAGGTGGTTTCCGGCCGTTTGAAATAACCAGGTAACCCTTCACAACGTGTTTATTTTCTCAGTAATTTATAAGTACTGATTTTGGACAGGAATGGTTCATTACTACCATATGCATCAACGGCATCCAGTAATTTCCGGATTAAGCAAAATAGTTTTCAATCGGCATTGTCTTTTAACGTACGAAGATTTCATTATATTTCAGTCCTAAAACTGTCATTCACTCGAATATTACTCAAGTGCTCCAATACTGCATGCATTTGGCTCTCAATGTGGTTTTGCAGACAAATTAAATTCGGCATGTGATTTATACTATTAATTTATTGCGCTCGTAGATTCTACCCCATCTGAAAGTACCAAGGACGTTAATCCCAAAGGGGCTACCTAATAGAATAGTTACTATCACAATTAACTTTTATTGTGGTGATTTTCTTATTTTTAGTTTTTTTAAAATTTATATTTACTTGATTATAAGTGATTTATGTGTAATAAATTTCTTTCCCATACGGGAATATAGTTCTGTCCAACTCGGGTGTAAGTTAGAGATAATTTTATATCGAAAATATTTATCTACCCCGAATTTTGCATACGATATTTGAGTCGTTATTTAAAATTAAATGGCTTTTCCTAGAAAGTCAAGGAGAAAGAACCGGATTAGATGCCATCAGTTTGTTAACTCTACTCCCTCTAATATACTGGTATCTATATCAGTTCATACTTGTGTTTTCCTTGCTCGCGGTTACACTTAGTGGTGAGACAAAAAAAGAAAACTTATTGTTAAAAGTGAAGATTGATCGATAGTGAGAAATGGACTTATAAAAGGAATGTTCTTCCTTATTATTTGTCCGTGTCCTAGTATGAGGGTGAGAGATACCACTCTCAATCTGTGTACCACTGTTTCAAGTCTTGCGCAACTGACAGCAGTATGTTCTCTTTATTATAGTTCTAGCGAAGTATTGTACACAAAAAATTTGCTCGTTATTGCCATCTCTCAAGTTTTAGGTATATCTTGACCCACATCACCGCTCACCTCATTGGATATAGGTTCTCATAGTTAGAGCTAGGGAGCAGTGTCAAGCGCTTTCCCAATCAAGTTCTATTATGTAATGTGAGAGACTTATTCGCGTCAGCGGAGCTACGTCTGCACTCACACCTTTAAATATGTTGGATTTTTTCCAAAGAATCTTAGTTTTGCTACTCAATCACGTGAATTATTTTCTATGGCAAGATTTCACTGATACACATGACACTCCACCTTGAGTATGAAATAATGCTGATAGGTTTATTCAGAAAAGCTCCTTTTCTCGAACAAAAATGAGACCATATTCCCTCTTGTTCCACGTGAAGGCGCCCGATCACCATAGGATAGATAATGCCCTATAGGTTTTTATAAGTGGCTCCATGGGCATTCCTTAATATTTGCCGTTTATGTGGCTCCGACCTCTAGATTAAGTTGTTATTCCGTCATGAGAAGTAAACTTTGAGCAACCGGCGTCGTTTTATGATTGAGTATTTTTAGTATGGATTATTCGTGGATTAAGAGATTTATAGACCATGTTTACATCGCTAAATATCATTCCGCAACTATTACATGATTTCTTGACGCGCGGCATTCTAGGTTTTAAATTTATTCACTGAAAGCTATTCATCTTCTAAATTAAGCGTCATCTTCACATAATACACGGCCATGGCCCGCGGCTCTCATATGCTGAGCACAATTTTTGTGTTCTAGCAATCTATAACAAAGTGGGTGAGCAACCCTATGGGGTATTTGGAGGTACACTTCTCCAGTCACTTTATTCGATATGCTTGAGGTGTGTTGCTGACAAATAAACTTCTGAGGTGCGCGGTATATTTGTTCGCTATATCAATATCATATTTCTTCGTCTTTTAAGCTTTGTAATTTCGTGTGCTGTGATATGAAAAAACATCTCTATTAGAGACCGGGTAGAGGTATATCGTCGTCCAATGATCCGTATGTTTATAGCTTATGGATGGGCACTGGGCCGTGTTTGGTATCGTCCATGACTATGTCGTAACATTACTCGGCAGCTCCTATTATTCTTTGTGAGATTTTCATGCTCCGCATTTAAACTTTCTCACCATACTCATCTGTTCTCTAACATACATTGGGATGAGGTATGATTGCGCCTTGCTAAAAGAAATCAATGGTTAATTGCAGGATAAATGCCCCTACAATTACTGGTGTTCGTCAAAAATAAGGACATAGGCTGGTTAGCGCTCTAGATGTTCCTCTTATTTTTATACCACCTCCAGTTATAGCCTTATCATTTGTATTTTTTCAAAGTTGGGTGAGACAGACTAGAACTTCTCAATCGCTCCAAGCAAATAATATATCTGGCCTCGTCGGAATAAAATAATTATCCGATATCCACACTGAATTTGAGGAATTCCAGGAATAGTTTTAAGTCCGCCTTAGATCATATCAGCTAAGACCCATAAGGTGGTACTACTTAATAATATAGTTGGTTTGTTATTTGCGAACCTGTCTCCAATTTCGCAGCTCTCATATTATTTAATCGCGAAGTCTCTTAAATTGCCCTGGTCCAGTTTCCAAATAGTGTACAATGGCAAGCTAGCGCGCAATGGTGAGTACACTGCTCCTGCCTTGTGGTCCAGAAAGGGTTATGTGCGGCTTTGACATAATTGCGCATAGCATCGCCAAGTAAGAAGTTAATGGTGTCCATCGTTGTACGTACATGCACCAAAAATCCTTATCCCTCTATAGTAACCGAAGAGACCTCAGAAGACATATTGTTCAAGGTTGGCTCCCAGCAGCAGTACGGTCCCACCCGATTTATTCCCCCCATTGCCCATAACGATTTTTCCAACAGAAAGTCCGCATTATTTGTACCTAATTGTAGGAACAAATGGGGACGGGATATACGAACGACACCAAGATGGGATATTAATGGGCGGATCCACTCGATGGACCTATTGGATCGCAGGTCTAGCTAAGAAAGCCTAAAAATGCTTAATCAATCGGCCATTGATAATCCCGATAGCCGCTAAATCCAACTTTAACAAAGCAATGGGTAAGGAAAACTATCCGAAGGTGAAACTGATGGTCCGAGCAAGAATAGATACGCATGCCTATGAATTGGAAACAAGCTACCAATCTATGGAGCGGGGATTTTCGCTTATGGGAGCCAACCATGTCAATAGATTAGGAGGAATCACTTGTGAAACCGTCTCCTGGTATAGACAACTGGAGATGTGATGCACTCCATTGTTCCTGATAGGTCATTCTACGGAAAGCCATGCCACTATAAAACTCTCCCTCACAGACGCAGCCCCGATGACCCAACCAGCACACACTCACGGGTCCACGTAACCACTAGTCCAGCAAAGCTAAACAGCAGAATCCAGCCAGGGCCCCCAAAAGAAATTCATAAGTCCAATCTCTCAGACCAGCAGGACACCAAAACGGGTTGAGCGACGAACACAGAACAACCTTAGCTGTAACCTAAAACAAAAGAATGGAGTATATTTTAGGGTTTCACCGCCAATCGCGCAACAACAAAACAAATTCAAAAACCGCACCCAAAGACAAACCAAGGAAACCACACACGACTCGGAGCCAAACAGACAGATAAGCCCTCTTTTTAAGACAAACCACCCCAAGACGGACCACTGGTATTGTTAAATGGGAGATATGATAATATTGGATAGCGGAACAAATGAGAGCCGCCATAAATCTGGCCCAGAAACAATAAAAAATAAAGTCAAATCAAATAGAGGGGGAAAGCGTTACCATAATTTCAATTACATCTTGGACCGCATTGAAAACATCTACCATGCAAATGATATGAAGGAGGTTATTTAATTGCTGAAATACTGACCAGCTTGCCTGAAAATATATCAACTAATAGGTACAAGGGAATATTGCTTTACACTTTTAAAAAGATATGGAGTTTAGATTTTCTAGCGAAACGGGTATTCTTGTTTTGCCCAGGATGGGCGAAAATATATATCCATATTTATTCTTTGAATTCGCTAAAAGTTTACACTGCAAAGACATCAAAATGTGCCAATATCTACAACTCAAAAAGTGTTTCGGTTAGCGACAATACCAATAAAAAAATAGGAAACATATAGAAAAAGGCAATAACAATCAGCAGGCAGTTAGAGCAGTATAGATTACGAAACATGGCACCAAGAGAAAAAAGCCAGGTCCCTTTCAAACTTAAAGTTGGCAGTTATTCACCTTTCAGTGAATCTTCGGAATTTGCAAAGCAATAGATTTTTCCCTTCGAACAAATTTAGTCTTTGGCGCATTTGGCACTCGCCCTAAAATAGGTTAATAATTCGCATATATCTTAGATAATTGGGATAAACAAATAAACGCATCACAGCCTAAGACATATCACTTGTAATGTGAATCGCCATTTTTTGTACGTATTTAGGACTTATTCATTCTATGAAAGTCATACCTTATTTTAAAATATACAACAAATGAGCAAGGATATACCCCATCAAAATTTTTACAGGCAATGGGATAAAAAACGAACCCCTGGAAAAAAATAAAGATCACTTTCACAAACCACATTAGCACAATTTTTTTCTGTATTACTATTTTCCAACGGAACTGGCATACACGCAGAATTTTTGTATTTTTGACGTCTCCGGTAAGGGCGAATCTAATTGCTTTTGCAATTCCGAAGATTACGAAACGGTATACATGCAACTTTGTTTGTAGGACTGGTTTTTTCTTCTAGTTGCTGTTCGTAAGCTATGCTTAAAATGTGG
>Ga0163217_1053066_pt1 | contig 12879 bp, 7 predicted proteins | sample SynspAceP_FD_185933 | JGI IMG/M metagenome (GOLD analysis project Ga0163217, IMG submission 185933) | Saline lake microbial communities from Ace Lake in Antarctica - Synechococcus sp. Ace-P (PacBio error correction) | ecosystem: Environmental > Aquatic > Non-marine Saline and Alkaline > Saline ... | reverse complement strand
GTGTGCAATGTTTGATATAATCTGTTTAAAAGGTACATAACTAATAATTTGCAGTAGGACCTTGTGGTTCTGGTGACCTTATGGATTGGAGAAAGTCACCGGATGTGATAAAGTTTCAATCCTGAGTGCTTCGATTGTTAAACATATACCATCCCAAAAAACCTGACGTCCATCGGACAGCATTATCATTGCTGACGGACGAACATATTCATTTGCGTTCCAACTAAAAAACTGGATGAACATTCTTCATAATCATCCAGTTTCGCGCGAACAGCATTCATGATTCTTTATCCGATACACCTCACCAAGAACCATTTCTGCCTGGGTCATCGCTTTTATCAGGCCCGGATAATAAACTGATTTGATAAAAGACACGCTGCAGATCGGTGCCAATCCCGATAAACTCCACAGAGTTGGTTGCCAGCAAAATCGTGACGAGCAGTTTCTTACGTAAGGTACCGTATACAAAAAGTAGTCTTCAGTCATAAAATTAAGATACTATTGATAATCCTAAATTGCCCAGGGTCTGTTGATCTGAATTACATTCTACTGGAGAGAGATTATTCTCAACTAAATAGAATTCAGACTTAACAACCCGCCAATATATTGGACGTTTTGCCCCCTCGCCGACCGCGGGCCTTTGCATTTTGGGCTCTCTGGTCACGGCGACGGCAAATTAATCTGGATTGCACGGCCATAATGGAAATGGCTGGTTGCGCATTGGAAGACCTGGACAACCCCGCGAAGTAGGGCCGGTGCGGCACAGGATATTCCGATACGCTGCAAAGTTTGGTTCTGAGTGGGGATACTGATGCGCTGTTCAAAAGTCAGCGCAATTCCGGTTTATCGTTGAACTGCCTGGCTTCAGTGTGCAATCATCAAAACTGGCTATCCCTGCGGCTGTAGTCGTAAAGAGATTAATAACCATGCGGTTAATGGGGATTGATGGCCCCGTATATCCGGGTTTTGTCGCAATGGTTTGTTTGCTGGATCAACGAGCACGTACCCTGTGCGACTCAAGGTCAATGAACAACCCGTGTTGTTTTCATTGACCAGAATCCAGGGTAGCAGTCGCAGAACTTAGCCCGGGATGTCAGCGGATTTTGTGATTGACGGGGATGGTTTCTATGCCTATCAGTTGGCTGCCGTGGTCGGATGATGCCTATGCAGGGTGTGACACATATTGGCCGAGCGCCGATTATCTGTTGGGATCAACCCCAAGTCAAATTTATCTACAGCAACAACTTGCTTTTGCCCACACCAGAAGTATGCACACATTCCCGAATTGCAAACTAAATTACCAGGGCGAAAAGCTTCAGTAAACAAACCCGTGCGCAGCCTGTCAGACTCAGAGATAGTGGCGTTGTGTTAAATGTCGGGTATTACGCTTTCTGGGTATGCAACCACCCACTGATGTGGCTCATTGTTCCGCTTGAAGATTTATGGACTGGGCATTCACCACTGGCAAATTCAACCCACCGTTCCCAAACTGCGTTCGCCAGATTACGTTAATCCTTGCAGAGTGCAGATCCAGTCAGCTAATCCTCAATTTGCGGCTGGGTAATAGTGCGGGCGTTACCATATAATTAAGGTAACTGTGCCATATCTGATGAGTGCGTAATTGCTGTCATGCGAATAGAACAGCTTATACCCCATGATGCTTGCGAATAGTGCCAGATTCTCTCCAGATGTTATAGATTGAACTGCAGTGTCCTGTCGATACGCCAGCCAGCTTTGTTGGGCTTTATCAAATCGGACTCGATAATCAAACTTTCATCATCAAACCATAACGTGCTCTGGGGCTCGGCCCGATAATGCTGTAATTCAAACTTCGTGCTGTTCCAATTGCTCTTGCCATGCATAGCCCCCAATTTCATAGCGTGTTTGTCGGCATTTGAGCAATCGTTTGCCGCCAGTAAAGGTGCTGACATAGATAACAAAAAATAAGGCCAATGATTCTGACCACCTACTGACTTGCCTCAAATGTTTCGACCACACAGATATCCCCGGCCCTGTATTTTTTGCCTGCAAACATCGCGATATCGGCCTCGATTAAATACCTTTTTCGTATGTCACCTTGAGAAGAAAGTGGCTTACGCCGCAGAAACGTAATTCAGGTACCGGCTTTACCATCATTATAAAAAACGCGCACTACTGATTGCTTCACGAATCTCTATTCGCCAGGCACTAGCGTTTCAGCTAACGCAGTAGCTGGAAATATTCCAACAAATTCCTCACCACCAAACCGGGCAACAAAATCGATTTCACGGGTAAGGTCGATAAAATCTCGCGAACGGATTAAAATCTTATCGCAGCCAGATGCCTAGCTGTCATTTAATGTGTTTAAATTATCAAATATCCCAGACCACCAGACTTCAATGGATGTTTATAGCGCTGCCAACGAATATATTCTGTTTCCAAAAGCATCCATCAGTGCCTGCGATTGCCGATTTCGGTTAATGGATCCTTGCCGGGAACCATTCCGCTGCCGCTTTACGGATTCCAATCCTGCAGCGATTTGGTTTCAGATTCCAGTTCCTGCCAACCGATCAGTAATTTTTTGATTTCCTCCTGTGATGGAAATAACGATTATCCCTGATCAGCATGCCGGTACTTCATCAACTGCCGCCAGCATAATGCGGTCAGACGTTCACGAATGATCGACTTCAACGCACGGGGTTCACGTGTAACATCAATCTGTGATTTATTATGTCATCCAGACCGTCATCGACCTTTTTACCTATCTTCTGCCGGTCGCCTTGAAAAGCTTCTTCACATCTTTAACATTCAACCTTAATAAATCATCCAGCTCATCCATTCGATCACTTAGAGTAGCCAGAAAAAGCCTGTATTCAAGCTCTTGAAGTTTGGCCTTGAGCGGCCCATTGAGTTAATCAGACTGGTCAACACATCAATGATTTGCGGTAATTTTTTTCTGTTTCGCTGCAGGACTGCAGTTTGACTTCTTATCGCCTGAAGCTGACCACTGAACATCTTCCGGATCTGCCAAATTGTCAATCATGCCGCATTAACAACTGCGATATTTCAGTATTGATGTTACTGAAGCCAAGTTTTTGCAGCAGTCCTGAACGGGGCGGAGTGTTCACCGGACGAAAGCAAGAAACATCGGAGGTTCATGTTTTCCAGAAGGTTTAACACAAAAATCCCGTAACAGGCTGGGACGGGCCCTGTTCACTGGAAGGCACCTTTAGTTGAATTCAGCAGATTATCGACACGAGGCTTGTGCAATCAGGGCCGGGATACTTAAACGATAACAAAAGATGCGTAATTAATCGGAGGCATCGGGAACTCTGAGACTCTCATCCATTTGGTTGATGAATAGCTGGATTTTTTCCAGAATCTTCACTGATTTGTTTCAACGTTCTTTTTTGCTACGTAAATTCATGTCGAGCGACTGAGCTGTTTATCCAAAACCAGATCGATGCCTTCCGAAAACCAGGGCAAGTCGCACCAGACTGCGTTCCAGCAAATTGGGTATAGGACTGTTGGTTTCTCTTCGCCGCGCAAGCAGATCAAGATATTTATGCTTCCATTGATCGAGTTTGGCTTTCCAGTTCAGTTGCCGCCATGGGTCTAACCTTTTTAAGTAAATTTCCATATTTTAAACAGGGATATTACAACACTACATAAGGATTATGTACTTAAAATTTATCGTAATGTGATTACATTACCATGAATGACATAACCAATGATTGGAGTGCTTGAAAGCGTTCTATGACAATAAACAGACATTAGTTTTCAATCAGAACAATATGTTATGTGGCATATTCGCAATTACTGGGAATATGTTTAACCCGCTGCAGCCTTAGGCATTTAACACGGACAGAAATAGAGCTGCAATTGCCATTGGCTTGGCCACCTGCAAAGCCAGGGTGCAAAGCAGGCCCCGCTGCCGCAATTGATTCCCAGGAATTGTAGGCAAAAGGCCCAGAAAAGGTTCTGACGAATATAGCACGGTCAATGGCTCAAACAATAGCGGTGTATCCACGCGTTCAAATCGGGTCCGCATTAGCGCAATATCTGCTGTTCAATGGCCACATCGGTTGTCCGCTCCCCATAGCGATACGACATCCCCCTTCAGCCCAATGCGGGGGCATCATTGATGCCATCCCCCGACCATGGCCACTTACCTGGCCCCTGTTGACGTAAACTCACGTTATTTATTCGGCTTTGTGTTCAGTAGCACTCTGCAATCACTTTATCTATGCCCAACTCTCGGGCAATCGCCTCAGCCGTAAGTTGGGTTATCACCCGTTAGCATGACGACCCTGAAGCCCCGGTTTTTCAGGGCGATTAACGGCTTAAGGCCGTTTCTCTTACTGTAGCGGCAACCGCTATCAGCCCCAACCACCTGTTGATCCCCACTGCGATCAGCATGGCGGTTTTTCCCCTGTTGTTCCAATTGTTGTTTGCATGAGCTAACCATTTATCCATATCGATATTGCTGAATCCCGCATCAAGGTTTTTTGGTTGCCCAGAAGTGATCTTTGTGTGTTTACTTTTAATTCAGACTGCCTGTCACCCATGACCACTGAGCGCCTTGGAAAAATTCTGAAATGGCAAAACCCGATCCGCTACTCTGTAGCTTCAAACCACTGACAATCGCCTGCGCCAGAGGATGTTCGGATTTGGCTTCAATTGCACTCACCCACACTGGCAAATAACCGATTGGTCATAATTCTTTGCGACCACAAAATCGGTTAAAGCGGGGCTTTCCCTCGGTGAGCTGCCGGTTTTTATCAAAACCACAATAGTGGTCAGGATTGGGTTAATTCCAGAGTATCGGCTTGTTTAAAGAGAATACCGGCCTCAGCGGCACGGCCTGAACCCCGCATGATGGAAGTTGGTGTCGCTAAACAAGAGCACAGGACAGGCAATAACCAGAACAGCCACCATGGTTTCCAATGCTCGCCAATATCGCCGGGGGTAAAACCATAACCACCAGAGCAAAAAAGTAATAGGGCAAGAAACCACCCCACCCGGCGACCAAAAATGCTCCTTAAAACTGTATCGCCATACGCTGGATGGGCGTTTGGAGCCTTGTTGCTGTTCCACTACCGGGACAATCCGAGCTAATGCGGCCTCTTCCCCCAAATGGGTTAGCGCGAACCCGTAAAAAGCCATTTTGATTAAAGGTAGCGCCAACAACTTGTTCATCACGCCTTTTTTCAACTGGCATACTTTCGCCGGTCAACATGGATTCATCGACTGCCGATTGACCTTTCAACAATTGAGGCCACTCAACCGGAATTCTGGCTGTCCGGGTTTAATCTGCAACAACAATTCACCCTGTGCAGTTCTTTTACCGGACACCGAATTGTGTCTGACCAGCAGCTGATTCACCGTAATGCCTGCTCGAGGTTGCCAGTTTTAACAGTGCGGATGGCTTCTTGAAGTATGGCCTTTGGGCCGGGCCTTCAAAACCATTTACCTAATAGAATCAACAGGTAATCCAATTACGACTGGTTTCCAAAATAACAAGCCATCATGTGCTGCCCCATCACACCATATCTGAAGGTCAGCCGACACACTGTAAAAAAGGCGGCTGAGGTTCCCAGCGCCACCAGCACATCCATATTGGCACTGCGATTTTTTTAAGGCGTAATAACTGCCTCGATAAACTGCCAGCCAATAATAAAGATTGCACTGGCGTAGCTAAGGCCAATTGCACCCAGGCATTCATATAACGCTGGAATCGGTATACACTGGTCCCAGTTGAAATCGGTCCGACCATGCTGTACAGCAAAGGCAGTGGACAAGGATGGCCGCCGCAAAACTTATAAAAACTGCTTTTTGTTGCTAGCTGCTGTTTGAATCCGTCTGCGGGTGTTCAATATCAATCAACTGGGCTGCATAGCCTGCTTGTTCGACAGCTTTTATCAGGACTGTCTGCATCCCAGATTTTTCACCTCGAATGGTGGTATTTTCAGTTGCGTAAATTGGGACCTGAACGGACTTTACGGGCCAGCGCTTTTTGGTCAAAGCTTTTTCAAATATTGTTGGCACAAGCGGACGCCAACGCATACCACTGAGTTTGCAGTTGAATATTTGCTTGGGCCATTTTTATTCCGTTGCGGGGAGAATCAGTGAAGTAGTAAGTTTAAGATTGGGCAGCAGGCTGATACAATTTTACAGCGCCATACCCATAAAATTACGCGGCACGGCGGTCAGGAATCACCAGAATAGATAATGGCCAAACAGTCCCAAGTAAATCGGTAAAAAACTATTACCCCCCCGGCTCCATCACCAAAGTATTGGAATTGATGGCTATGGGCGTCAAGAAAGGCACAGGGAAAGCGCCTATTCGCCCACTCGCCTCAGTTAATGGGTCGGCCGAGACCTCCATCCCTTGGCAACACTGATAGCAATCGTGCCAGCCAAATATCGCCGCAGCAGCATTATTGAATGGATATTTGCAGTAACATAGTGGCGACCATTCCAAAATGGATAATAGTGGGCTGCCGGACGGCCGGCCGATTCACAAACATTCAACAAAAAAAACTGGCATCAATTCCGAGCCCCCGGTGGCTCCAAGCCCTGTCCTTACGCAGCAATCGCCGCAGTAAAACCAATGACCGGTAAATCCAGACTTTTGATAAATTCTGGTCACCGGCAGTAAACCGGTAAAAAAACATTGCCACTACACTGCTACCATTGCTGTTGCCGTGGAAACGTATCAAAGCATGATCAGCGTTAATAACGGAGCAAAGACCAGTTGAAAGCGATAACGACCTTTCTTGGCTGCCTAACCGCAGCCCTCTTGAAGCAAAGGGCAGACACCCCCAATTCCACCATGACGACTAAGCAACCTCCCTCATGCCTTGCATCCAATTAAAATATCACCCGCGACCAAAAACGAATCTGATGAAGACGTTGTTTCGCTGGTGCCGCGACGTGCCGACAGCGAGGATTATTGATTCCGTAACGTTGACGGATAGACAAACTGCTTAAGGTATTTCCAACCAGTAGTGAATCATGGCGCCAGATGGGCTTCAACAACATCCAAAATCCCTGGTTTTTATGTGGAACTCAGGGAAGCTTCTCCTCTGCCCTCAGTTTTTGATGATCCGTTTTATCTCCGGACAGTTTAACCCCTGATTATCGGGTTAGCGCTTTCAAGCTATCGGATTATCTGCTTCAATCAACAACCACATCATTCCTGCCGCAAATCTGTACATGGAGGGTGTGCTTGAATCGCTCATCTTGGCGGAGCAAGCAATGCCAACACCACGCGTATATCACTTCATCTTTCAACCGCGGGTCACCAGCGTCCATTCAAAACTTTACGTCCGCTGTATTCACATTTTTCCGGCACGGTAACTCTGTGAGTAACTGCTGATTTCAAATAAGTCTTCCCACTGTTGCTGGCCTGCCGCCCTGCGGGTAAAGGAAAGCGTCCCAGCAATATCAGGAAGATAACGCCGACAACCGTTATTGCTATCCAACCGGTAAAAAAATCGAAACATACCAAATGCAGCGGCATCTGTTTGAGTACCGATAACTGCAATGATGATATTAGGCGGGCGTACAATTAACGTCAGGATCCGCCCATAACGAACAAATGCCAGCGGCATCAAACACATCGACGGGGCGAATGACCACTTTTGCCGGACATCCAGATTGCCCACTGGCTTATAACGCCAGCCACCCACGTTGTTCATAAAAAACCCGAACCAAGATTGCCACTGTGATAGTCAGGGCGCCATCTGCAGGGTGGGATGATTGCCAACACGAGTGAGTTGTCTGGCGATGCATCCAACCACAACCGGCCATTTCACCAGTGCTTGCCGATAATCAATACCGCTGCACGGTAACCACCGCAGGATGTCCCAAACGGAAATACCTCATCGGCCGCGGATCAAAACCGGTTAAACGCGACGGCTAAACAATTGCCAATACTGCGACTACGTTCGTAAAACGCAATTTATCCCAGCATAAAACAAGCCAAGCGTGCAGCAAGCCACCGCGAAAATATGATTTTGATCAGTGGTCATTTCAATTCCTTTGCCCAGCAATATAACAGCTTGTATTGTGAAACAGCCCTAATACGACTTACCTGCAAATAAAGTTTTTAGCCCTGAAACATGCTTGCCCGCTTCTGCTAGACTCAACCATATTTCATTCATTGAACACGGAGCGTTTATGCGCCACGTAAGGAGCTGCACCTTAATCTACGTAATCTAACATGGATGATTTACGATCAGCTCAAAAATCTGTGGACCCACTGTATTACGATTGATTATTGTGGTGCTGGCTAAAAACACCATTGAAGGATGATCATCAGTTTCAGGATGGGCAAATCTTTGCATAGAGGACTCGGGTGAATTAATTGCTGTGGCCTTAACCGTCTGGTCAGTTACGAAACGACTTCAGTAATCCGCCATACCTATGATGATTTAATCCTGAAAAATGACAAATCTGGGCATAAAAACGCTAAATTGTCATTCCTTGTATGGGTTGGACCGTGTTTATCCATCCTGAATATCGAAGTTATCGGTTGGCGCCGTTTGTATGAAGCACGTAAGGAATCTGTGTCGTTCGATGAATCTGCGTGCCATTCTGGCCGGCGGACGAATCATTATCATAAATTTGCTGACAAGCTTTCTCCTGCTGAGTATATCGATTCAGGTCTCACGAAAAGAGATTTATGCATCCGATTCCTGACCTTCCAGCTATTCAAATGATTTTCAGGTGATGCGCTTTGATGCATAAGTATCTGCCGGAGGATGAAAAATCACTTGGGGCCATGCCACATTGCTTGGGACTGGAAAACAATATTCTGTATACCCCTCCCCACCTCGTTATTGGATTTAAGAAGACTCCAGGTTCGACTTGGGTGCGGTGCACATGGCCAGATGCGTGAGTTTTCATTTCGGTCGAGGAAGTGCTTAACAGGTTGAATACTTGTGATGCATTATCAGATTACAAAAGTTGGACTTCGCCCTGTTTTCCGGAATTTTTTCAATGCACCATTGATGGGGCTGACCGCACATCAAATGGAATCAGACCCGGGCAATACGTATCCTTGGCGAGCTTTACACAACCAGGTTTCCGTGACGAAATGTCTGAAATGGCGGTCAGCTAAACATCAATATTATTTACCGCTCCATGCCGTTATTGGAAAATGACCGGGTCTTCTACAATGTGTCTCTACCTTTGCCACCGCGATGGTCGAGTCGATGAACAGCGAAAAATCCATATCACTCCCGCATGAACGTCGTGAGGGTCAATTGAAGGAGGCAAATTAAATTTCAGGTGTTTGGGAAAACCGATGCTGTCGCGTCGCCCATTCATGATCTGTTATTGACAGTTTGAATTCCTGAAACTGGGCGGATTGCCGCCGATCAGGGAAGTGGGATATCATTTTTGTTCCGTCTGGACTGATACCAAAAACAGTTATTGCGGGTACGCCATTGTGCTCGGGCACGGGCCATCGAAAATGAATGTTATGTTGCCATTACCGGCAGCGTTGGATTGCCTAAAGGGGAAAATCTGGACGTTGCCAATGATGCCCAATCCTCAGTATTTTCAACCGTCTGACTTTGCCTTCCCACATGAGTGCAATATGGCTGAAAACCACCGCCTAAACAAGTGAGGATGATCATGTTTTCCGATCTGATCTGGAAAAACTCACACTGGTGCGCAATGAAGGCGCGCCGTAAACAATTTGAAAAGATCGTCGCGCCGATCTGTACGAAACTGTTTAACAAAAACCCAAAAGATTAACTAACGTTTATCGCACCCTTTTATTTGGGGGCGATAAAGATAGTTTGATAAGCGATGTCGGATTGCGGTCCCCGAGCACTTCAACATTAAACTCAGTGGACTGATAACCCTTTTGTAGCTCAGATTCTGGTCACCGAACCAAAGCGGTGACTGTAAGTACTTTGGCCTGGCTCCAAAATTATAGGAAGTCATGCAATCCATGCAGACTCGCACCATTAGGACCTTCAATATTATATTGCACTTTCAATCGGACATTCTGGTTTATTAAGCCAATTTCAGCGTATAGCGGTTCTGTATCGAACCTCACTGAGCTGAACAAATAAAGGCTGGCGATCAGGTCTGACACTGAAGTCTGCTTTGCTGACAGGATAAAAAACCATAGGCAATGCCTGCCAATGAAAGCCAGCAAGAGTCAAGCTATAAAATAATCACCCCGTGGACGCTTGTAACAAGGGTTGCGTCTTACTGTGTCCTTGCAGTCAGCGTAGGAAGCATAACGAATCAAACCGCGGAAGGTTCATTGATCTTGTCCATCACTGGAATCGCAGAGCATCAATGCACATACCACAGGTAATACCAACCTTCCTGCTGGCCCTACGGATATTCAATCCCTGTAGGGACAGACATTAACGCAGAGGTTTGCAATCTATTGCAAGCTGCCTTTACTCGATCGGTCTCACCTTTTTCCAGTTTGCCGCGGGGCTCGCCTCGCTTCAGCATCATAGCGGGCAAAACTGTATTTGGTGGTACATAACCCCCTGTAAACGGGCATAGGGACATAACCAGAAACACCACCTGTTCCAGCATAAAACCCAGCAAAACATTAGGTGAAAGTGGTAAAGATGCCCATCGCAATTCCCATACCGCAATATGGCGCCTGAAAACTACTAAACACATCACGCCACAATTTTTCAAATGCATCGGTGAACCAGCTGAAAAGGCAGTCCGTTAAGCCAAGGGCAAATAGCCAACCATTAAACTGTTGTTTACTGAATTTTCGTCAGCAATTACTGGGCCGACCATGGCGCTTGTTTTGAAACGTAATTGTTTTTTGGGGGCTATTTCCTTCGAGCTTACCCTCCAATCCAGGTATAGATATCAGCTCCCACACTGTCTGGAAACAAAAAATAAACCACAGAAAACCCGACCGCAAACTGGTTACTTGCCGCCAAGCAAAATGCAAAAAACAACAATAAGGTCACTGGAGAAGCATCCAGATATCCTGCGGGAAAAATCGTGCAGCTCCAAAAAAAGAAACTGACGATTGGGAATATCCAGTAATATTCGCCTGTTTACCATCCCAGCGGATATATGGCAACCAGAAAGTAAAACAGCCACACCGACATACCAAACCATTTCAGGTTACGAAAATTTACCTGACAGCGTTTGGCGACGATTTCTTCTCGCCAACCGGCATTCACATCCAATCGGCCATTTTCCTCTAGATATCACCGTTTTTTTCCATAAAATGAATAGGTTTGTTCGTTCATTATTTCTCTCACCTCTGTGCGTTAGATGATGTGGTTGAAGCTGATTGCAGGTGGTTTAACAAGCCGCGTAAAATCGTTAATTGCCTGCCGTCAAGCTAGGCATTGTGATTCCGCGACAGTCCCAGTGACATCTCACAGCCTTGACGCTGATCGTCACTAAAAACCAAAACTGTACAGGCCACTACGGATACACCTAGCACAGAGGCCTGTTCTGAAAAGGTATTGGGCCTGCCAAGAAACTGGGCCAATTGCAGCCCAGATAGATGGCCTTCCTGATTTGCCGATGAAAGCCATGCCAGCTAATAAATTGTCCGGCGATTTGCTGCGCTGACGGTTTTCTTCCCGAATAGCTCGGCAAATCATTAATACGTCATCGTAAATCCAAACGATAAACCAGTGGCAGCCTTAAGAGGCGATCCATGACACTAATAGCACTTAAGGCATTGGTACAGTCCAAGGCCTTTGAATTGCTGGGAGCAATTAACAATAGCCAGACGCAGTGCGGGATTATACACTTGGACAGCGTGCGCGATATACCATGTGCGATCAGCCGCTAAATCGACTAATGCTTTAACAGGATCAGTTTGCAGCGGCGAAATAGGGAATCATCTTTCAATGATGTGCATGTCATATTCATCGGCGATGGCACGATTTGCTGGACGCCGCAATAATGACATGGTGGCCGTATGTCGGGTTATCCATGGTCGCGTACCAGATAAATCGCTTTGATGTATGTGTCGACAGGCCTGCTCAAAAAGCATCAGGTAACACTCCTTGTTCAATTCCATACTTAATGGTTTGCAAGGGATAAAACCGAAAGCTGTTCGGCCGCGATTCTCAGACCGGGATAGGACAAATTCACACAGGCAAATAATGTCTCCCGTTGAGGCCATACAATTGCAAATGGCATATAACGCGGGACTGTGCTCCACCGGTAATTAATGTACGCTTCAGTTGCTCACATTTAATCTAGATTGTTTTCCCCAGCCAACCCGCTGCAGCACTTCGTCATGAGGATTGCCGGGCACTTCGCTGATAATGTTAGCTGCAATAACGCCTATCCGCTCCGGCAAGGAGCTGGGGCAATACCCTGTGGAATATTTGCTGTAACCCGCAAGATTCAGGCTGTGGCGGATTATTCATGCTCAGATCGAAGCAATGGACGGGCTTCTGAATATGGGAAATAAGTTTTGCTGTCACGTGATGGCCGGACCGTAACTCCCTTCGTCGCGCGTAGTTGGCATCAATCAGTCCTCGACGGCCGTGCCTTCCATTGAAGCACCGAGTCACCGTGGTCAGATCCACCACTCAGTGCTTCAGCTACCCGCTCGCTGTGCCGCGTAAACGATCACCGGCTTTTAACGATAACCGGGAATGAATATCGGCTTCCAAACGCTTCAACGATTACCGAGATAACTTGATTTGCATCAGTTTCAATTCGGGTTTCCAACAAAGGCATGGCTGTAGTCCTATTTGAATATATTAGGCACACCGCTAGGGCATTTTTCCCGACAAAACAAGGCTTATTTACATACACAAACTGACCAATGTATATGGGGATTTACTTAAGATAATATGGAAAATTGTATGGAAAAAACAGCTTAATCTTGGCGGTATTGGACTGATAGAGCCATAAACAATT
>Ga0163217_1040875_pt1 | contig 12879 bp, 14 predicted proteins | sample SynspAceP_FD_185933 | JGI IMG/M metagenome (GOLD analysis project Ga0163217, IMG submission 185933) | Saline lake microbial communities from Ace Lake in Antarctica - Synechococcus sp. Ace-P (PacBio error correction) | ecosystem: Environmental > Aquatic > Non-marine Saline and Alkaline > Saline ... | reverse complement strand
TTAGGGTTGTCCTGTAGACGGGTCCTGTTCGGATTTGCTGTTTGCTACTGATAAGGACTTATGCCTTTGGTGGAAAATTTACATCGTTCACCCCTATCGTTTTCAGAAACGTGTAGCGATCCGTTATATTCTAGCCGCTATGCAAAATCGGGCAATCACAGGTTATGGGCTTCCGGCGCCTCTGGATTCTTCTCACGCAACGAATTAACAAGACCAGACGGGCAAGCATGAACAAGAGAGGCAGGACCTTGAAGACCGCGCTTGAGCTGGGCGCTGCGTGTGCTTGGCGCAGCCAGCAAGCATCGGGCTATGCGCAGGAAGCCAGAAACCACACCCCCTACCGATCTCCGAGGCCCCGATTGCAGACGCTGGGCCAGGCCCATTGCAGGCGCAGGTAACGGCAAAAAAACATGCTCGCCGGCACGTGGCAAACGCTGGCTGGCAGGCAGGCAAGATTGTCCATCCGGTCAGCAGCCGGCTATCAGAACCTGGAAGAACAAGAAAGCCGTTTGACCAAGGAACCAGCATCTAACAAGATTTTCTCGCTGACCAAACCGAATTACCGGGCCACGGCGGTTGGATTGTTGCTGCACGACGAGGGCAAGTTTTCAAGCTGGATGACTCCGGTCGAGCAATACCTGCCCGGAATTTGAAAGGCCTGTGTCGTGGTGTGTATCGCTGTCGCTGACGGCCCTGTGGGCGCCGCAGACCGCCAACCCGCGATCACCCCATCACCATTCGCGAGCTTTGATGACCATACCCGCCGGTTTTCACCTACGGCCGATTCTTCCGGAGTTTCTCAGGTCGTATGCGCTGTAACTCTGTTAGCGAGAACATTCAGAGGGACAGCGACAGCACCCTGGGCGGACTATAAGAGTGTCACCAAGCTGTGACGCTTTGCCCCTGCGCAACAGCCGGGTACCCAAGTGCATTAAAACCCAGGCCCCGTGGCGAGCTTTACTTTGGATATTCCAGGCTGCGCCTTGGTAGAAAGTCATTGTCAGCATGCCCTTCGCACACCTTTTCTTCAGGAGCGTTTTATATTCACTACCCTTTGGCAGATGGTCCGATACCGGCTCCATGGCCGGAAGATCGTCAAAGCAACCGCCTGGCCGTGTCTTTACCCCGGATCCTGATGCCGCACGGGTTCTGGCAAAGCCTTCCCGTCAAGCCCTGGTTGACCAAGCCGACCCTTCCTTAAAAACGGCGGCGGCAGGCCTCGGTCTCGACCCATGCATGATTACCTGCGGCTTTGCGCGCATTTTGTTGCTGAAACGAAGGCGAACTGCGACGGCCGTGCGCATACTCAAACCAGAGACAGTGCAAGATGTGGATGCGCAGGCAATCAGTTGCCTGGAATGGCGTCGCGGGGCCCGGACTGGGCGCCGGGGCCAAACCTGTTTTGGTCTCTCTGAATTTTCGTAGCGGGTGGTCACCGACTCCGAGCGCCGCAGGCTATCTACCAGAGGATGTTTTTGTACTGGTGGGGGGCATCACGGGCCGTAGGAGTGTGGTTCGGACCGTGGCCAACAGATTATTTGTGCTGGTGATGATGCGCAGAACACCCGACTTTATCGCCACTCTCGCGTGGTGCATGGCCAACGTCAGTCAGATTTCTTTATCGGCCGGGCCCCATAGCGGAGGCGGCAGGCCAGGCAGGCCTAATCCTCAGCTCGATAATGATTAACCAGTAATAGCCGGTGTTCTGCCTTCTGGCGCTGCGCTATCCAGCACACTCCCCGCAGTCTAACGTGCTCAATACGCCAATCGAACAGCTCCCTTCGCCGAGGCTAGCGCCTAGACATCACGCCTGCATCATTGACAGGTCCTAGCGTACAGCACGTGAATCATACGCCATTCAACTAGCTGCACAACAACACCACTATGCGCTGACTCAACGCTATACGATACACTCCCCATCGTCCCTCTCCCCAACGCAGTCTCAGTCGGATGCACTCCAAGACAAACCTAACGGACCACGACCCATACACACTCGTCCCGCTCTTATACAGGCCGTCACTTTCACGCTGGCCCTGCGGCAGGCCAAACACCACCAGGTGGTCTGCGGCGAAATGGGCGATTTATCCCAGGGATTTCGCCCAGGGCATGATCATCGTGGCTGGGGAAGATCGTTTTCCCGCACACACTGCCAGTCGCTAGCCTGCAGCGGGTACAGCGTCGTGGCAGCCGAGAAACCGTTTGACCGATATGATGCGTGGCGCGCCACTACCAGGCTCTAGTATGCTGCTCCCAAGCCAAACGATCCGTACTGGTGCCACGGACTCTCGCGGAACTACTAAAGTGCTTAACTGACCGATACAATGTTCAACGCCTCAACCTCGCAATCGCCGCATCGCGCGCCTATGACCCGCGTGATTAGGGCCGCAGGTAGTCCGCACCGTGCGAATACGACGACGGCCTACCCCTGACAACCCCAGCTCGGTTTGTACGGTGTCGGGCGATATCAACTGACCGCGAATTAATAAAATAGCCCTGGCCGATAAAGCCTGGCGACAAAGGGCCCTAAGCCGTCGCCGGCTCGTGGTACAGAGATTGTACAGGCGTATCCCACTGTGCAAATGACCTCCCTTGAGCACCCCCGACATGATCGCTGACGGCAAAGCCTCGTTCTGGTCGTGGGTGACCAGGCAGGACGCTCGCGGAGTGAGCCGCGCAGGCTTTGAGGTACTCGCTGAATGTCTCCCCGGACCGACCGCGCCCAACCCGAACACCCGTGCTGGTCCTAAGGGTTTTTTTCTGGCCAAAAAACGGACCTGGACCAGGTACAAAGGCATTCTATTTTGGCTTTGTGGACAATTGGCACATATTTCTTCTTGATATCTGACAGAACCGCGTTGCGGCCAAACAAACCATATTAAGCGGTTCAAGGCAAGCACGCTGCACCACTGTTAAAATCGGACGATGGACATAGCGCGTTGTCGATAATATCAGGTGTTTTTCCATTCATAAGGTTTCATCAAGATGATTGTTGTCTTGTCCTGTGGCCACACCCGTGAGAACACCGTACTTCGCCGCATTGGTGTCCTAATAAGGCGCATTAGGTCTCTCCACCCAAAAACAATGACAGCCCAGTTTTTTCCCACTAACGTACCGCCAGACTTTTTCATTAAGCGGATGCGCTAGTGTCTTGTTACTTTTCAAGGGAAAGGAAAATCGAGAACTGTTCATCGGGATGTTGAGCATTTTTTAAAAGGCATGTCGCCAGAGTTAGTATGCTGTCTTGCCGCAAGAATGCGCGGATCGTCATTGGCTGGCCCCATGTAGCGATACTCCATTTCGCACCAAAACCGGTGTGATGTTGGCCGCGCTTGTCTAAACTTTTTTCTGCCACTTTGGCTTAAATCGCTGACGACGGGTTTTTCAACTAAAATTGGCAACTTGGTTTTGTTCAAATAATTTGCAGCAATTGGTCTGCCATGTTGATATAAATTTTAGGAACAGCAACTTGTGTGTAATAACGAGAGCATCAACCGAGATTTGGACGCGAGCATGGCTTCTGTGTGAATCAAAAAAGCGGACATTGGTGACAGTGCCAGATACAGCGTTGACGCATTTGTTCATCGTGTGCTGTGATGGGCAACCACTGTCTGCGTGCCTTCGATAAGAGCAATATTGCGCAAGTTTGTCTTGCCCATTCATGCTCCGCGAACCTAGCAAAACCAGTCAGCGGCACAGGACGGTTTTGCATTTGTCGTAACCTCTTATTATTTTTTGTTTGATGATTAATTGTTGTGAATGGTATGTCCCAGTCAAAATACTTGCTCCGTGGCCAACGAGCAACCCTAAAAATCGGGCTTTGACTTCTGTGTCGTCCAAGTCAAAGAAAACTGCTTCTACTTTCCCTTTTCGCTCGCCATGAGCCATCCTAGGCGTCTGTTGCACTCTGTTGGATATGACGTTGTGTTGCGCTAAGTGCCTTAATTTTTTAAGACCCAATCTGGCGTCGCCTCTAAATTAAACGAAACTCAATTTCATCTTCAACTCGATGCTGATCCAAAAGGAAAAGTTTTCACCGGGTAGTGAAGGTAAAGTGATTCATGTAAATCTTTTAATTTTAGAGTGGGATTGTCGCGATGTAATGACCGAAACCATATCTGCTCAACGGCCACAGTGGACGTTCAGATAACGGGATCGGTGAACCTGCCCACGCAAAAGTTGCTTTGACGCCTTCGAATCACTTTTTAATTCCTTCGAATACAAAAAGCGCGTTGTTTCATCTCCCTTTTCTAAAAGAAATGTTGTATCTGTCTCGTAGCTGATGTGGTTACCGCCACCGCCAAGGGAGTTCTAAATGCAACCAAATTGATAGAATGGCACGACTTACCAGACCCACTCTTTTATATAGGTGCCAGACCCTGGCGGGCGCTTCTATAATCCATCTTCTTCCAGTTTTGCTAACGCCTTAGTAGCGGCAATTGGCGACACCTAATGTGGCCGCCTTAAATCTGGATTCACATGGCAGCCGCCTCTTTCGCCCCGGAAAGCAATGGACCCAAGCTGGCAATTTCTGCTGCGTGTAATAACTCACCAATTTTGAATTATAAGTGTAACTCGCTCTTCTTTGGGTTTTTTTATCAGTCACTAGGTTGCCTCCGCTTGAAAAATAATACTGTCATTCTTGACGAGACTGGCATATTTGAGAGGAATGTAAGGATCTTATTGACTGAGCGCATTTCATTAAAGCCAAAGGAGGGCCAGACATTGTTCCTAGCCACCCGTCAGCGCGTGCGGGAACAGGGCGGTAGTCTCTGAAAAACCACTACAATGCCAATGCGCGCTTGTTCCCGGTGGAGACCGCCGCGGTGATCAATCTTTTTTTAACCTAGCGTTGTAAGTGAAAGGCCTGCTTTTAGCGTCGCGCTATTTTGCTAAATAAGATTCATGTGAATGAAAGAAACAATAAGTAAAATAAAGAAAAATCATTCACTATTTGATTTACATTCAATAGAATACACTTGATAATGTCAATATACAACTCTCTTTGGGTTCGCTCTTAACGCTTGGTTTAGGAGAGAATCAGCTGGAGAGGAGCGAAGACATGTATTGAAAAAGCACCTTCTGGCCCCAAGGGTACTTACAATAAAAATAAAAGCCGCTTTGTTTACGAACATTAACGGGCCTAGCTATCAAAAATTTTGGAAAATGGAATAATATTTCATCCACTGGTTCAAAACTCACGCGTCCACCATTCGCGATGCTCCAATTAAGCGCCTTTGTTTATGGTGTGTGGCGTCTTAGCGGATGCCGCTAATTGCTTTCTAACCGCTCATGTCAGAGAAAAAAATCTGACCTGTTGTCTAGATCAAGGCATTTACATAGTGTTTGATCATGCCGATATTTGTTCATTGAGAGAACTGACGAATTGCCCACCCGTCCTTTTTCGGTAAAAGCGGTGCATAGAAAACAGGGTGACTGCGAGGCCTGTCGCCCTCCGAAAATGCACGTGAGTTCCCCAAGTAGCGATATCGTCATTCCTTCAGAAAAAGTTCCACAACGACAAGTAAGTTATTACGACACCAGTGCGGGTGTATAACAGAACATGGTTGTTAGTCAAAGTGCCTGAATGAAAACCCCTACCACAGATATAATTTAGAGTCTCGTTACCGTGTGAAAATCACGCGATCCAGATCCTCTTTCTCGGCATGCGGGCGTGAAACACGAAGATAAGGGCGACTTGATGCGCTTATGATTGCTGGCCAAAGTACTTGCGGTGGGCAAAATTTCTAACTCCGAAAGTTTCGGATTGGCGTATTTGTACCAAGTCACACTATGAAGCAATCCATTGAGCTTGTGTGGAATCAAATGAACCCATGAGGTTTTGCCAATCAAAATGCTTTTACGGAACGGTAACTTATCTGCAATCAATTAGACGAGCGTTCGACGCCGATGGCATGGTCTCCTTTAGCGGGTGGCCGCTTTGTTTCAACCGTCTGCCGAGACAGCAAGTTAGCCGCCTATTTTTTTTTGGATCGGATCTTGTCTAGCAAGCAGAATTGCTCAATTGATCAGTGAGCGGGCTAGGCTTGAGTTTGGTTTGGTGCGCACCCTGCTAATATCTTGTCCTAATTGTTGGAACTCCTCCAATCATTCCTTGATCGTATTAAAAACCTTATTTCAAAGGCGATGGATATTTCCAAATAGATCGTGAAACATGGTTTGAAAGTGACTTGTGAGCTGCCGCCCGCTGCGGACAGAAGTTGCCTTAGGCCATAGATGAGTAAGTGACCTTTTACACCACAGAAAGCACGCTCATCCTGAGCACAAAGCCTCTTCGGTGCACCCTCGATATGGTGGAGCAAGATTCTGATTTTATGTTACACGCACCTCTTAGCATGTAGCTCTGGTGGTGTTATTATAAATGAGAATATACCACTCTCAAACAAATGTATACGGCACGCAAAAGTGATGATGCTATGCTCACACAAGAGTGCTTCCAACTCATGGGGTAATTTGCCGCCCGCGCTAAATGAAGCTATGGTGGGGCCTTGTCTTGTTGGGGCCCATATTCTTGGCGGCGTGCGGTTTATGCGCGAGTGCGAATCAAAAGGGCTAATCTATTCTGAACATATACAAGGCTATTTTCTGCGCGTTATATGTCCTCGACCCTAATTAGCCGATTACCTTGGCCAGAAGAAGAGACCCGCTCGGGCGCTGCGACTATGATCTCGCCGATGATGGCTGGTTTTTGTTGCCTGGTGAGGCTTACAGAAAAGCTACTTTTGTTGCTCTGTCCGACTATGTTGATATTTGCTCTTCCGAACGCGCCTCCGAATTTTAAAAACTCCTGTTATTTATTTTGCGCCGGAATCGTCCTTTATAAATATTAGTTGTGACCTCTATAGGGAATAGACTTTTCTCGGTTTGGAACGTGGACTTTTCGCTGCTCTAGAAGCTCAGCAACGAACCAGTGATCCTCTAGAGCTTGGATTATTTTGGCCAATGCCCTGTCTGCTTCTTCACTATGCTGTGTAGCCAATATAGAGCTCTTGTCCTTACGGGACCCCAACTTGGCTGCCTTTTAGGCGGTATACACAGACAAGAACTTTTGAATTAAGGCCAGTGCTGGATGGTCCACTCCGAGCCACCTGCTAGCGCTCCCGAGTAATTCCCCGTGTTTAATTTTATTCCAGATACATAGAGCTCACAATCACCCCTAATAGAGATACATTACTATGTTAGCGCTATTGTGACCTTTACTCTTTTAACTTTACCTTCCTTATCCGTGAGTTAGGTATGCCTCGGTAGTTAGGCGTATTTTGTCTTGCCTAATTGGTTGCCAGCGTGGCCCCAGGCTGTACTTTTATTTTTTCAACGGGATGGAGCGTTGACCTCTTTCATGCTGTTTTTTAGAAATATCTACAATAACGGACACAAATTGACTAAGCTTTTCCAACTGATTGGCCGATCCCATTTTGTTACAATGTTGCGCGGCGAGAGCTAATGAATAAGCCATGCCGATCACCCGCTTAATTTTGCAGTTGACACTATATTTTCTCAATCCTTTCATTGGCCTATGTTCTGCTCCGGCTAGCTCAGCCCGTTAATATCTTATCGAGTATGGTGTTTGCTGGAGAGTTTATGTGTCTGCGCGCGGTTCGGCCGTGAAGGCCTACGCTCGCGATGAGCGTCTGCCATTGGGCTATCGATGGAGTGCATGCGCCCGCGATGGAAAAGAAAAAATGGTTGATACCGCGTAAGTTTTTGCTGCTGCCCATTACGGCGGCTATCTTCAGTCATCCGCCGTCCCATTATTTTCCTCCTTCTGGCACATTATATGATTATTGTATTGCTTTACACATGGAAGTGTTCGATGGCCGCGTCTATTTGCCGCTGGGAATATAGTGCCCTTGGGGCGTTTTGTCAGGTGGCGTTTCACTGATGATTATGGTAGGCGGCTGATGGCTAAAAAGAATACGACTTTTCCTGTCGCCCTCGGGCCAAGTCCCAGTTTGAAAAGAACGCAGGGTCTGCTAACTCGAACATAGCTACATTCTTGCCTTTTATTTGCGCTGCTTATATTCCTATACTGTGTGGCTTATTATTGGCGGCCAACTCACACTTAAAATTACGAGCCGGACTGAAGCCGATTCTGCTGTTGCACCGTATCCGACAGCCTGAATTATCAGTGTTTGGGTCATGAAACCGTTACCTTTGAAGGATCCTCCTCTGTGTGTTAAAGGCCCAAAAAAAGCGTCCGCGGTAGCTGCTTCTTCTTATGTTGGTCGTGGCCTAGTGTCCGCGTGCGTATTAAAACGGTGGTAAGCTTTCCACACAGTGCTGAAACATGCTGGCGGATTGGGTATTACCTATCAGTGAAAACCCATTTGCATTCTTCTGTTCTTAATTAACATCTTATTGTTTATCGTGGGTTATGTTTCTTGATGCAAGCCCTGAGCCCCATGTCATTATCTTTCTAGTTGTCCCCTTAGCCCCCTGTATCTTTATTAGCTTGACCTCGACCCCGTGTCGAAATTCTGCGCGTCCCATATATTTTATATAGCCAGTGTGTAATTTTTAACGTCGTAGGTTTTAGCTAAAACACCCGCCAATGGGGGCTGGTGCCTATTTGTTCGCCTCAGTGTTTCTGTGTGAACGTATCGAAGCCTGATTTCACAAAAGCTCCTAGAACCTATTACCCTTCCTGCGCGTCGAGGTTGTAAGGTGTGATCCTCAATGCCCTTTAATTCACTTTCCCCCGCTCTTGTCCCATGAAACCGGTTTCCTAGATTGTTAGGTTTGGTCGCAGGGATAGTATTAATTAATCAAAATGTAAAATAAAAAATAACAAAAGAGGGACGACTCAATGTTTCATGAAAACCAAAATTCAATAACGTGATTGCCGCTTACATTTAATTGGTGCCTGTGGTACTTGCTTTTAGTGGTGCTGCTACAAGCCGCTCGACTTTTAATCTACGTTGCCAGTTGCCAACTCAAATGAAAAATGACGAAGACTACGAATGGATGGTTGTTTTCAAAGACTTCATGAGTCACCTAGTTTCTCAGACAGAGGGCAAATTCGTATTGCGCGATGGATAGTCTGATACATGAGGAGACGCAGTGTGTGCGGTAACGGTGTGAATGTTCTTGAGGTTGGAATATGGCTTCGGTTGACGTTTATATTTCGACCACTCGTGTCTCGGGTGGCGGGGGCAAGCGTCCACCGTACCCTTATGTGCAAGATTGGATTTGTGCCGTATTTATTACCTGATTGATCGCGTGGCTGAAAGAGTGTTGAAGGGGATTTTTACCCGAGAACTACGATAAAACAGATTTTTAGTTGATCAGTAACAGTGTTCGTCTTATGGACAACCGGTAACACGGATGCCCGGCTGGGCGTTAAACTTTGCCAATACAAAGGCGTACTGGCCTCATAGAGACACCAAGTCGGATTTTGAATGGTTTGAAATATTCGTACTGTGGTTGCGAGATTTACCTCAAGCAGTTAGTGCGTGCATCGGCGCAAAGTCCAACACCGATCCTTGGGCAGTGGATTATGAATTTACGTCCCGAATCCAAACCGGTGTTGTAGAAGTGTGCGTCTTGAGAAAATCGCGTATCTACGAGCATTCATGGGTGAAGCCTTTACGGAACGTCGCCGCTGTAAGAAATACCTTGACGCTTGTTTTATGGGGGTCATTGTTCTTCTTACTATTGGTCTGCATCTTGAGAGTATATGAAATAACGACGTGTTTCAAATGGACGATGCCTTTGTGAAGATTACGTTGCACCGATCGTTAATGGTTGATGGCTTTAGTTGCCTCTGGCATAACAAGCGACTTTTTGCATCGCCAAAACGCCAAGTTCAGATAAAAGTGCGTAATCAAGATTTGCCACTAACATATCTGGCGTCCAATACTTTAGTGCTGCAACATCCAACCCATGAAAAAGCGCAATTTTAAAAAAATCGGCAGGGACAGAAGCCGGTTTACAGCTGCGTTTCAAGGGCAACGAGTTCATGGACCTCGATAACAGTTGTGTTAAACTTATATATAACTGCTCAGCCGCCAGCGGAAGCTGCAAAACAGGCTTGCAGCAGAATACGCTAAAAAGATTGAAATAAATCATAAGAGCGTTTTTTAATAAATAAAGAGGCTATTCGGCCCTTCTTTTTTTGCTAATTCGACATTGTATCTTCTATTTTTTTATAAAAATTGAGAGACTTTTAATTGGGCGTCGGGCTCTTAATGACTTGCATTGCGTTTGTCTTTATAAAATGTGCGATCACTCCCAATATGACTGGTCCTCTCACCAACAGCAATATTGCGCGTTTTTTCTTATAAGGGAAGGGAAGTAGAGGAGAGTGTGCCAAATTAGCGATATCATTGAGTTGTTTTAGGTGAATTAATGCGATTCGAAAGAATGTTGAACAGAGAAATTGGATGGTGGGCTTTTTCGAAGGCAACTTGTGGTTTGATAATCTCCATTGAGTCGCGTTGTCTAAAGGTGCGTATGTGTGCGTTCATGGCTGTTTCGTGCGGGGGCTTCGGTGCATGTCGCTAGTACGCATCAAAACGAACTGCGAATCTATTTTTATCCTGTCCAAACAGTCTTGTGGCGTGGCCTTATGTCTTTTTAACGAGCCCAAACTGCGCCATCGGTTTTTTTCTTGATTTTTCGTGTTCTATCCAGAGGACCAATCTTAATGACGCTAATGTTGAGCTAACGTTGCTCGGCGGGGGGGGGGAGGGCCCCCCCCAGAAAAGGTTGCAATGGGGGAAAAAAATTTAAGCTTTTGGTGATCGGGTGCAGGTGTCTTTTTTGTCAGCAGGCGACGATGATTTTTTTGAATGCATTGGCATTGAATCAACAGGGCACCAATTGAAAGTGATGCTGCAAGAAACGACCAGTTTTCAGCCAACTGGAATGGCAGCATGTTCTTTAGCGCTGACATTGAAATGATCACACTCGATGTTCCAGCTTTCTTCTGCGTGTAGAAAAGGCGCCTTTATTGTATGAAATGAGGGGTTTATGATGCGGTGTTGTGGTGATTAGCATCACCAGAAAATGCGCCGTTTCCCGAACCATTACTGGCGTTGAGGCTTCTGGCGGAATTAATCTACCAAAACGTTGGGAATTTTGTTTCTTTCTTTCTAGCCGCGACCTGCGATCTTTGTTCTTGCAGGATAGGCGTTTACGGCCTTTTTATAAAAAAGTTTTTTCCTTCAAGCAAGCTTCCGCCGGCGCGGGCAGTCCTGTTTGCCAAATTATTTATCATGGCCAAAAGAAAATTATCAGAGAAGGTTTGGGGCGCAAGCGCTCGCGCCTACTGAGAATTTCGTACTGAATCAATGTACATTTTTGTTTCGTTAGCGTTGGTCTTATTCTTTTAATGGATTGTATTAATAAAATTCTTCACACTTGCTCGATTGGCATCTTGGTCAGCATTTTTTATGGGTGAAAATCCCCGCCGCGGACCGAGCATAAGGCGGTTTATGTGTTTTGGTTGTGCGCTGGGGGACAGCGTAATCAATTGGATGCCGCGTGATTATGCTGGCGATTATGTTTTTGAATACGCGGATCACCGCCAAGTTATGCGCGAGAGATGTATCATCATTGCGTATTAGCACATGTAAGGCGCGTGAAAAGTGCAAGTTGGTCATGAATGTGGAACGGCGTAATTTCATGATTCGGTAAGCATTGCTCAATGAATCGAAAAAGTACTGCTTTCTTACCTAGATACGCAAGTATCGAGTCAAAGCGAATCTGATGACCTCGAATCTCACGTTATTCCTGTGAATGATTTAAAAACGCGTGAGGTGTCGGCGTGGCGTTGTGTGCTGCTGCCATATTTGCGCCCAAAAGATGTAATGAAAAAAGCGCTGCCGGGTGCAATCTGAAACGAAGATAAGAGCTCGGTCTGTGCAACACATTTGGTAGGAATTTTTATCAGCAAAGGTGTTTGAGCTATGCCTTGCCGAGAAAAATAAGCGCTTAAGCTGCCTGTGCCAATCATGGCACAGGTCATCTTACGGCGATGGGCGGACAAGTGAGTGAATCGGTTCGCGATCTTTATGTCGGTACAGCTTGGAAAGCCTTACCGGCGTCTGTTTTTCCTAAATTTGGACTACCCTTGCCCTTGCATATTCACCCGTGCGCAAGCCATTCACCAAAGATGGACCGTTTATTCGTACGAGCGGCTCACCGCATTCCTTTAAGTTTGATGAGCTTAGGTCGAAAATAAGTCCTTGCGTTGTTATTTATACCTCGCCTTCAGGCGATCAAGCGTTAAGCAATGATGCTTTTCGGATTTGAGCCGACCAAGAGCCAATTCAACTTCATACCCCATTCCAACCTTTCAGCCGATGCAAAAGCCAGTGAAGAAAGGCAACTTGAAAGACGTACTAAGCAGATTGCCGACCCTTCCATTGACCGAAGTCAAAGACGAAAGGTGCTCTATTTTGGAAGGGTAAGAACCTTTGGCTAGAAGTCACGGAGGTAGATTGCGGTAATGAATATTTTAAGGCGACGTGCCAAAGCGACTGGTAAGAGGCCATAGAAGGCAAACCCAGTGTGAGTTTGCTTCGAGTATTGCGGTAAAAGCGCAGTGGAAACAAAGAGGGTATACTTTTGATACCGACGATCGAGTAAAAGTTAGAGAGATTGCAGTAGAGGTAGATTGTGAGAAAGGTTGCAGGCCAATGCGACCATTGAATGAGAAGAAAGCGTCGATATTAACCAATTTGGTTTAATCCACTGTTGATACGAGGATGGAAGAAAGGTCAAGGAGCAAGCCAAGCTATGAAAATTTGTAAGCTTCCGACTTGAAAAAACCATTCAATTCCTTAAAAGGCGAATTGGAAAATCGATTTTACCCAAAAGCGCCATTTGACGACGCGGGTTGTCAGGAAGTGGCAAGGG
>Ga0163217_1077492_pt1 | contig 12880 bp, 7 predicted proteins | sample SynspAceP_FD_185933 | JGI IMG/M metagenome (GOLD analysis project Ga0163217, IMG submission 185933) | Saline lake microbial communities from Ace Lake in Antarctica - Synechococcus sp. Ace-P (PacBio error correction) | ecosystem: Environmental > Aquatic > Non-marine Saline and Alkaline > Saline ... | reverse complement strand
CAAACGTGGGTCATCGTCGATCGTTTCACTTGTTCATCCTCCTTGTTGTCATAGATGGGTGACATCTGAACACACGGAACGTTTTTCACCATGGGTGACACCATTCCGTGAGGCAGGCAGCGGGATATAATTCTAATCCTCAGGGATAAATCTAATCCTTTCGTTCAAAGGAAGGTTTCTTGATAGGATAGTACTTGTCTTCGCTTACCGGATCGCGGGGCCAAGTTTTATTGCCCAAAAAAAAAAAAGGGAGATCACCCGTGCGAAGTATGACCCATTTACCAGTCCCAACGATTGCCACGGTCGCCCTTGAAGGCGAGATTGGGTAGGTCCTCCGACTCATCGGCCAGCCGACGCGTGCGTGGTTTGGTTGGGCTGCGCTGATTTCCTTCTATGCTGCTGATGATTTATGGGGCATTCACTGCTGGTCGGGACTGGTTCCTTTGCCCGGGACGGGCTTAATATCCATCCTGGGGTTGGCAGTATCAGCATGCTGGTGGGCGTATCTTACTGGTCTATTGCCTGTTAAATCGCTATCCCTTCGTGCCGGGGATCGGACGGTCCTGATGATGTTGCGGCTCTCGGATCGTGGATCGCGCCGTGGATCTATCTGGCTTCGGTTTGCAGAGGCCCTTTTTGATCGCCCTATAGCCGGGTGAATGGTGCCCTAAGACGGCTGCGCAGGATGTTCGGAGATATCTGCACATGCGGCCGCGCTCAGACTTGCTCGATAAAATGCACCAGATGACCCGCGAAGAAGCAGGGTTCGATCTCTGTGAGCATGCAGCCGAGGTGGTTGCGACCTGTCATTTCGCGGTATCGGTATTTTTTTTCCTCGCGGCGCTCAATCAATCTGCCCGCAATGCGATCATCAGGAGGGCGGAAGGCGGCATCCTGTTTCTTGCAGGTTTCAGCCGCCTCTTTCGACCGTGCGGTGTCGCCCTGACCCTCGCTTTGGCGTTTTACCGTGCGTTCGCAGTCTGGGGGTTCGACTGAATATACTTCCCTTGAAGCTGTCGTTTGCGCGTAAGCCGATCTTCAGGCGTAGGAAACCTCTGGATGTCACCAACCGGTCAAAGGACAAGACCCAGAACAACGCGATAAATGATTGCAACGCAAGTCATGATCGTGCATCACGCCCAAAGGGGATGCCGAACAAGCCGGCCCGGCCAGCGCCATGGACCAAGATTCAATCAAGTCATCAAGGCGGCTTACGTACCCCGAAACGGCCCGATGGGAGGCAAAACGTGCGCAGGGGGGGTGTCGGACTGCCAAGCAAGGCCGCCAAACCGCCGACGCCGCCAACCAGGGGCGCGCGGGAGAAGGAGGACGCACGGTGCCTGACGAAGAGGCAGCAGCGCAGGGGTGAGGGGGGCATGACCACCACGCCGAGCGAAAGCGGGTCAGGGCAAGACGGACTGCCGGCGCAACAGCCGCGCGGGCAGCGGCAGAGGGGAAATGCGTCAAACCCCGGAACGATGGCCAGCCGGACAGGAGCGGGAGAGCGCGGCCAACGTCGCCCACATGGCCGGAGCCGCAACGTGGGCGGAAGCGGCGGCATCCCGCACAAGCGGCAGAGAAGGCCGCGCGGGCGGCACGCGGTGCGGGGCCGCCTGGCGCGGAGGGAAGGACCCAAAGGGCGGGGCAAGTGGGCAAACGGGCGGCCCATGGGCGGTCCGGGGGTGACCGCAACGAGGGTGGGGCAGAAGAGAGGAGGGGGGCGGAGGAAGGCGCGGGGTTGGGCACCCCCCCCCCCCCCCCCCCCCCCCCCCCCCCCCCCCCCCGTGTTGCCCCCCCCCCCTGGGAATGGGACCTGCAAAGAGGGGGGTGGGGAAGAGAGCGCAGATGTGTGTTGTAAGGTCGGTGCGCGGGAAGGGTCGGGTGGCGCAGTTCTGACGGAAAGAAAGGCGGCCGGAGCCGGAGGGCGCGAGGAACAGGTGCAGTGCGGCGCGTGCGCAGGGTGGGAGGGGCGGGCGCGGGATGGTCGGGGGCGCGTCGCGGGCAAGGCGAGCGGGACGCAAGTCGAGAGTGGGCGCAGGGGGGGCGCCGCGGCGGCGGCGACCAGGGTGGCGGCACGACACGCGGGGGCTGTGCCAGCGGCGGGGGGGGGGAAGCAGAGACGGGAGACAAGGGCTGGTGGGGGAGGCGTGGACAAGGGGCAGTGGCGGGGGAATACGGCGAGGGGGACCAAGCGAGCGCGGGCAACCGCACAAGGGGAACGGACCGGCGGGGCCGCCGGGGAAAGCCGGGGGGGAGGGTTCGAGTAAGGCTAAGCTCGAGGGCGGGCGCAGCCAGACATGCAGCAACGGCGGGAGAGTGCAGCGGGATGTTGCCACCGCGACCACCGGCAGCGGGAGGCGCGCGGGGCAACGACAAGAGAGCACTGGAGCGCACCATCAGGGAGGCCCGACAGGCAAGGAAAGGCCAGAAGGTCGGGGGCCGGATGGCCGAGGGCGAGAGGGAAAAACGCGGAGCAAGAGGGGCCACAGAAGCGCTGGCGGGGGGCAGTGGGAGCGGAGAAAAAGGCCGCCAGTGGTGTGGCCGGCGGGTAAGCGGAGGGCGGGAGAGTGTGGCTGGGGACAGGAGGAAGCCGGGGTGCGCGCGCGGGGGGAGGACGGAGGGCAGGCGGGAAGCGCGCGGGACCGTAACGAAGAGCGGCAAGCGAGGCCAAGAGCGGCGCCCAGGAGCTGCCGCCGGGGGAGGCAGCGGGCAAAACAGGCCGCCGCGCCGACGCGGAGGAGGGGGGGGCCCGGGGCGGGGAGAGCCGGCGGGACGACCAGAGCCGTGAGTCAAAAAAGCAAGCGCCACACAGCAAAAGCGGCATAGGGAGCGGTGCGCGGGGGCGGCGACGAACGGGAAGGCGGGCAGCCTGGAAAAACAACGGGGGACGAGGACGGGCGGCGGGAAAAAGCGGCCAGACGAAAGAGGGAGGTGCCGGGGCGCAGCGGGACGGGCATGCACAGGGGGAGGGGGCGGGAGAGCCGCGGAGGGAGGGCCGGCGGTGGAGTGCAAGAAGCCAGGCGGCGGGAGGAGCCTGCCGCAGGCGAGCGGGAAGTGGGATAGGGAGCAGCAGAGACAACGGGAAGCCGGCGGGGGGCCAGGGGGCAGCCGGCGACGTCGGGGGCGGCAGCCGCAAGCTCAGGCTGGACGACAAGTACCAAGAGCGCGGGGGGCCCGCAGGGGAGGAGAGAAACGCGTGGCGCAACCAGCGGTGGACAGAGCGGCTAAGCGCAGGGACCGGGGAGGACAAAGGTTGGCAGGCCGGCACGGGGGAAGGACAGGCGGGAAACGGCGAGGGGAGGGGAGGGGACACCCGGCCAGGGCCCGACAGGCGAGGGCAAAGACAGCGGCGAGAGGGGCAAACGGCAGGGCCGCGCGCGGGGGTACAGCGGGGAGGAGCGGAACGCACAGTGGAAGCCAAGGTTGGCTGGCGCGGCAGGGCGAGACGAGGACGGGGGCCACGACGAACCAGAGGCGCGCGGCTGAGGGCCGACCGGGAGGCACGGAGGGGAAGGGCCCCCGCGCGGGACAGGGCGTGGGCAAGTGCCGGCCGGCAACGGGCGCAGGAAGAGGAGGCGTGCGAGAGGGCAGCACGCGGGCCGCAGCAAGGTCAGGACGGCCGCTATGCGCAGCAACGAGGACGCGGGCCGGTGGCTGACGCCCACCAGGACGGGCATGGGCGTGGCCTGGGGGCAGTGAGGGCAGTAGGCGGCGGGGGAAACGAGGGAGGGGCGCACCAAACGAGTCCGAGGCAGCCCGCAGACCAGGAGCGGGGAGCCGCTGCACGGCTTGACCGGGGAGGGAACAGAAGGGGGGGGCCGCGAGAGCAGGCAGCGCCGTGGCAGGGCGGGGACTGGCCGGCCGCCGGCGCGACCGGCAGCGGGGGCGGGAAGCGCGGAGGGGTAAACGGGCAACGGGGAAGACCTGCAAGGCCTGGCGCCTGAGGGAGACGGTCGAGGGGGAACAGCGGACAAGCGCGAGCACCAGGCCAGGGAGAGGGGGGCAGGGCAGCGAGGAGGCAGGCAAACACCGCGGGCTGAGGGCCGCGGGAGAAACGGCCCGCCACGTACGGGAGGGGGACGGCGAGCGTGAGCGGCCCAAAGCAAGGGCGGAGGACCCGCCCAAGCCCAGGGACAGGTGAGCCGGTGAGCGGAGGGACAGCGGCAGGAGGACGCGCCGCCAAAGCCGGCGGCACCCCACCGCAAAAGCGCGGGCTGCAACGGGCCAAGCGAGTGAGGCAAACAGGGCGCAGCGCGGAGGCAGCGATGAACAAGGATCAGGGGCACGATCCGGGCGCGCGGTGGAGAGTGGAAGATGGGACCGCGACGCCGGCAGGGAGGGAAGGCGCGGAAAGCCGCGAAGGGGCCCCGCACAAAAGCCGCGACAGGCGGGGACGGCAAGAGCAGGCCGGGGGGAACAAGCCGCGCAGAGGGAGCTGGCACGGTGGTGAAGGGCGGCGGAGCGCAGGGGAAAACAGCAGCGCCCGGGGCAGCAGGTACGGGCAAGACCCACGGCGCGCGCGACGGGGAGGGGCGGCAGGGCAACGCGCGGGGAAAAAGGACGCGGCGCACGACGGCGGAGAGCACGGGGGCACGATGCAAGCGCAAGCCAGAGGGCAAGCGCCGGCAAGAGCCTGACACACCAAACCGGTCGAATGAGCGATGAACGGGTCGGCGGGCCGCGCAGGCCAAAGGTCGGGGGCAGAAGGCGCTGCGAAGTGAGAGCACAATGCGAGGACGCGGTGCCAGCAGCAGCACGGCAAAGGCGTACCCTGCGGACGAAGGGACCGAGGGGCGTGGGAGCGCGGACGGGAACGGGTGCGTGGTGGAGCGGGTGCCCCAGTCACGGCCACATGCGGTGAGAGGAACGCGAAAGGACCGCCGCAAAACGCAGGCGCAAAAAACAGACAAGAGGCGGCTCCCAAAACCAAGACAGAGCGCGTCAACACCAGCAAGCAACGCCAGGTGGGACCCGGGGGACGGCCGGGAGCGGGGCCATGGGTACGGCCGCGAGGGACAGTGACCCCTACCGGCGGGCGGGGGCACGGAGTGGGGGGACAGACCAACAAGGCGGGGGGCGGGGACAGCACCGAGCGGCCCGAGGCGGGGGGCGGGGGCGGGAGCGGGGGGCGGCCACGGGCCGGCAGGCAGCGCGAAGCGAGGGGGCCCGAGAGGAAGGGACGGCAGACCCGGAGGGGGGCGGGCGGGGCGGAGCGCGGAACACGCGGGAGGCCGAGGGCGGTGGCGAAGCAGGAACGAGGCGAAGCGAGCGGGGCGGACCGCCCGCAGCAGGAACCGCGAGCAAGGGAGCGCAGGGCACGGCGTGGCGCGGAGACAGAGGGCGGCGCGGGGCGGGGAGCCGCAGCGCAAGGGGACGGAAGGGGCGCGACTGAGATAAGAGCGCAGCCGAAACGCCGGGGGCGCACCGGAAAGGACGAGGGCGGCGCGCGGCACGCGGGGGACAACCGGAGCGAGCTGCGCGCCGGGGCCGGCAACGGGAGGGAGGGCGGACAAGCACCCGCCCGCACAAAAGCCCGGGGCGGCCGACCACGGCTAGGGGGCGACGGCACGACAAGCGAAGAACGCCAACGAGCCAGCAGGGAGCAAAGCAGAGCTGAGAAAAAGCGCCAGAGGTCCGGGCCAAGGAGGGGTGCACCGCAACGGGCGCGCCGAGGAGGGGACGGGGGCAGGCGGTACGGCAGCGTGGGGGCGACACCCATGGCCAACCACAACAGCCGAAAAGGCCCGGTGGGGGCGGGAGGGCACGCGGCGGCATCGGGCCGGGCGAAAGGGAACCCGGGAGGGCCGCGGGCGCGTAACAGCGGGCGGGAGGGAAGGCCACCGCCAGAGGGGGGACGGCAGTGGGGGGGCGTGAACGCGAGCGGAGGGCGGCGCGAGGGGGGCGCGAGATGAGGCCGAAGGCGCGAGGAGAGGGACCGGGTGGGGAGTAGGAAGCCAGGGAAGGCCAGCGGAGCGGAGCCGCGCAGATCGGCCCACGGAGGGCGGCACGATCCGAAGGAGGGGCGCGAGGAGCGGCAAGCGGAGGGAAGCTGGGGGGCCCGGGGAGCGGCAGGACGGTGGGCAAGACAGAGCAGGGGGAACCCGACCAAGACGTGAGAAGTACGGGCAAGGGAGGGCAAAGGTGAACGCTGAAACGAGGGCAGGGCACAAAGAAGCGCGCAGGGGCCAGGAGGGGGAACGGGGAGGTGGCAAGTAATACCGGGCGGCGGGGGCCCGGGGAAGGGCGAGGCGCGGAAGGGCGGCGACGCAAGGGGCAGCCCAAGTGGGGGGGGGGAAGCCCCGAAGAACAAACAGTTACGGCCGAAGGCACATAGCAGGAGGGGGGGGGAATACGGGCGGCCGGACGGAGCGCGACGGAAGATCGCGTACCCCTGGAGAAGGGTAGGAGAAGAAGAAGAGCGGAAACGGCGGGATAGGCACGAGGGAACCGAGAGGTCGAGGGCCGGGAGATGCGATAAAGCACCGGCTGCACGGGACAGCGGCCTCGGCGGAAAACGGAGCCGGGGAGAGGAAGGAGCATCAGAGGAGGACGGCAGGCGGGCACCCGGGAAGCCACCCGAGGGCAGCGACGGGGCCGCCGAGGCGGCGACGGAGGCGGGAGGCGACGTGGAACGGGTGCGAGGCAGGCGAGGGGGGGGGGCGGGGGCGCGGCTGGGTCACGGAAGCCGCGGGGGGCCAACGGGCGACGGGGGGAGAGCCGGGACGCAGCCCGGGGGCTGCCCCGGAGCGAGCGGGGCGGGCGGGACCACAGGCGAGAGAGTAGGGCCGCGGTCGGGGGATGCGAGCGCCAAGGCAACCCCGGCAGCGGCGAGGGGTAACAAGCGCGAGGGACAAGATGGGAGGGGGAGGAAGGGCCGAGCGCGTCGAGAGGACGAGGGGGGGAGCCGAGGACGGAGGACGAGGCGGGCGGGGGCCGGGGAAGCGGCGCGCAAGCAGGGGGGTACAAGGGACGGGAGCGCGGTGCAACTGACCACCAGTGCCGCGCCGGAGCGGCTGAGAGACAGGGCAGCGAGGCGGCACCGGCAACGGCAGGGAACCGGCCTGGAGGAAGGGGCGAGGACACGAGAGGCGGGCGGCGCGGGCGAGGACGCGGAGGGGGGGCGGGCGAGGGGGAGGAGGGCAGCGCGGGGGCGAATGGGGGCAGGGCACGGGGGATTGGCGGGGACGGAACGAGAGGGGCGGGCAGAGGGCACAGACAGCGGAAAGGAGAGACGGGCGAGATGTGTGAGAAAAGGGGGGAGGAGGGCGCGGAAGTCGGGGAGGGCGGGCGGCGAACGGGGAGAGAACAGCGAGGGGGGCGACGGGGGGAGCGTGTACAAGTTGCGCGGACGCCAAGCGGAGTGTCCGCAGGGGGACCTATTGGGGGGGCGCGGACAGACGACGGGTGCCGCAGCGGAGACAACCAGGTGGGGCAACGGAGGGCCAACCGAAACGAGTACAACGTTGGGAAAACAGCGATTGGGAAGGACGCGAACAACGGCCGGAGAGCGAAACGCCGAGCGAAACAGTGGGGGGGGCAGGCAGGGACCGACGAGCGGGCGGCGGCGGGGGCCGACGAGAGGCGGAGGGCGGGACGGGGAGGACACGCGGGCGGGGGACCGGCGCGAGGAAAGGGACGCGGGCAGGGGCAGGCGAGCAAAGGGAGGGCGGAGGAGGACGAGGAGAGCAGGAGGGGGGGCGCGGGCGCAGAGGGGGAAGGGGGGGCAGGGGACTGATACAGGCGGGGGGCAGGCGGCCGGCAGGCGCAGGGCGAGGGGGCCAGCGGCGGGACGCGGCCGGAGGGGACGACGAGCAGACCGCAGGCCCGGAGCGGGGGGAGCGCGGCAGCGACACATCAAGGCAACCGAAGAGGCAGAGACAGCGTGCGCGACGGAAGGCACGGGGAAACGGCAGACACGGGCGAACGCGTACCGGGAGCGGGGAGGGGAATGGAGCGGGGGGCAGCGGGGCGGAAAGGCAGAACTGGCAGAAGGGCCGGGGAAATGGCGAAGACGAAGCGGGAGGGGTGCGTGCAGGGGCGGACAAGGGAGCGGGGGGAGCGCAGCCGGGGCGGGGAGCGGGAGGAGGGGCGCGGGGGCCGCAAGAGGCGCGCACGGCCAAAGCGGAACCGAGCAGAGGGCCGCAGGGCGCGGGGGAAAGTGGCCGCCGAGGAAAGAGCGGGGCGGGTCGCGGCAGCAGAGAGCCGGGGCGGGCAGGGAGCGCAGAGCGAGGGCAAGGGCAGAAAGGCGAGAGCCGCGGGCAACGAGGGGGACGGCGGGGAGCGAGGGGCGAAGGACGCCGAGGGGGGGAGGAGGGGCAAGTACGGGGCGAGCAACACCGAGCAGGGGGCCAACGCACCGCGACGGGAAAGCCGGGCCGAGGCCCGAAGCGGAAAGCAGCGCGGGCGCGTGGCCGCCGCGCCGGGGGGGGAGAGAGAGGCGGTCAAAGCGGCGGGCCGGGAAACAGGCGGGCCGGGCGGGGCGGGGGGAAAAGGGGGGCCGGGGGGAAGCGAAACAGGAGGGGAAAAGACGCCACACGAGCGGCGGCGGCGGCCCCACGGCGAGCCCGGCAGGCCAACGAGGGGGACAGCGGCGACGTAGAAGGGCCGGCCAGGAACAGGCGCCGCGGCCGAGGACGGAACGGAAACAAGGAGGCGAGGGCTGCCGCGAAACGACCAAGAGCGTGGCAGCGGGGGCCGGGCCAAGCGCCCCCCCCGGCGGAAAGCGGGGAGAGGGGGCAGCGGGGGACGGGCAGCGAGCCGGTGCGGACCCAGCGGCCCGACGCCCGAGCCAAACGCATCAGGGCAGCCCCCGAGCCAGGGGCAGCACGGAGCACCAACCGCGAGGGCGGCGACAGGACGGACGGCGGACGGGGAGGGCGCCGGACCCGCGGGCCCAAAACAGAGAAGGGCAGCCCGCGAAAGGGGAATCGGGGCGCCAGGGGCGAAGGGGACAGGGCCCGGCAGCGCGCGCGGACGGCGGGAGCGGCGGGGGCAGGGAGGGGGGGCGGCCGCGAGCCAGAACGGAAGGGCGAGCGGGCGGGACGGCGGAGCAGCAAGGGGCCGGCCCGCCGAGGAAAAACAGCGCTCGGAGCAGGAGCGGGCAGACGGCACAAACGAAGGGAGCGGCCGGAACCACCCCGGAAAAGAGGCGCGCCCCGCGCCCCCAGCGGGAGAGCATCGCAGCGCCGCAGCAAGGGATGCGAGGCCGGGCACCTGCGGAAAGGGCAGCGGCGCCGGGACCCGGACAGCGGGGCAGCCACCCGGCCCCGCAGCAAGCAGATCGGCGGCCACCGCCGCCGGACAGGCGGGCGGGACGCCGGCCCCAAGCGGGGTCGCGGCGGAGGGCCCGATTAAGGACGGGGGGCGCGGGCATGTGCCCGCGGAGGGGGGCAAAGGGGAGTAGGTGCGCGGGGGGAAGGCCGGGGCCCCAACGGGGGGGCCGCGGCGGACCGGGCGGCTGGCAGCGCAACACCCGAGGGCAAAGGAGGAACGACGCGGGGGGCGAGCGCAATTGGTAGCGCGTACCGGCGCCCCCAGCGAGGGTGCGCGACGGCCCGGGCGCCGAAGAGAAAGTAGCCGACGGCAGCGACAGGCAGCCACCACCGGCGAAAAGAGACAGGAGCACGTCACGGCGTGGCGGGGGCCAGCGGCAGCCATGGAGCGGGGCCGGCACGCCAGAAACAGGGGCGGACCAAGGCCACCCGAAGGACAGCCTAGCACAGCGCCGCCAAAAATGCGCGCCGCGCCAGCGCCGGCCCGAGAGAGGGCAAGCGCCAGCGGCGCGGACAGGGGAGCGGGGCCGGGGCCGCAGCGATGTGAGGGAGCGCCGGACGGCTCGACGGGGGGCGGGGCCACGAGAGCCGGAAGGGGAAGCCAGCACTTGCGTGAGAGCTGTAGGCCAAGGAAACGCGGCAGCGGAAGCAGGAAGGCGGGCACCAGCGGGAGCGGCGGAGGCGCCGGGGGACCGGCAGAGACGCCAGAGGTGCAGCGGCCGCGTGGGGACCAGCGATCGAGGCCGGGGGGCGGGGCGAGAGGATCAAACTGGACGACGGACGGAGCGAGCGATAGGGGGGCGCAAGACCGCGCGCGTACGGGAAGCAACGGCGCGTGACAGGGAGAACCCGGCGACGGGGGGGAAAACAGCGGCGCCGGGGACCCAAGCAGCGCACCCATGCACCCACCCAAGAGGCTCGGAGCGGAACCGGGAAAAGAGCAAGACCGACAGAAGGCGCCGCCGCGGCGGAACGGCGAGGAAGAGCGGGGGGCGGCAGCGGGGGCAAAGCGGCCGGCAGCAGCGGGAGACGGAGAGCCCCGGAGACGGTGCCGAGGGGAGGGCAGAACGGGAACGGGACGAGGGAAGGGAGATGCCGGGGGCCCCCCAAAGAAAGGGGGGGGGAAAGAGAGGAGGGACACGAGGGAGAGCAAGCGGGGCAGAGAGGGCGGCTTAGCCGCCAAGGAGCAGGTGGGAGCGGCGAGGCCTGGAGGCGGACGCGGCCAGCAAGGTAGTCCCCCCACGCAGAGAGGGGAAGAGGGCAGGAGGGGGGGGAGGAGGGGCGGCCAACGACACCAGGGGGAGTGCAGTGAGGAGAACCGCCGGAGCGCGCGAAAGGAAAGGGATAAAGAATGAAAAGGGAGGGAGCCAACCCGGGCAACCGATGGCCAGGCGCGGCAGGGCGGTGGAGCACGGGAAAGAGGGGAGAGGGAACGGGGCACCAAGGGACGGAGGAGAAGGGGGGCGGGGGCAAGGTAGCTGTCGGGGCAAAAAAGGCAGGCAGAGAAGGGAAAAACCGATGAAAGGCCGAAGGGGCGAGACGAGCGGCCAGAGGCGAGAGGGAGACCCCGGGGAAGAGAGGAGCGGCGGAAGCGGGACAGACGGGAAGGCACGGGACGGGCAGAGCACACCCGGGAAAGCGCAGCGCGAAAGAGGCAGAGCGCGCGCCAAAAGGAGCGCCGACCGACGCGCGGGGCAAAGCCAACAAAGGGCCGGACAACCAGCGGTAGGGGGCCGGACCGCACGCCAGCGGGGCGAGACCGCGGCACGAAAGGGGCCGGGCGACAGCACGCCGGGGCCGCAGACACCCGGGCGGGGCGGGCCTGGGGGGGTGGGCCGGGGGGCGCACCACGAGCGGAAAGCCGGCACAGGAATCAGCCGCGGCGCGGCACGGGGAGGGCGCCCAGTCCGGGGACAGGGGGCGGCGCGGGCGAGCGGGGAGGGGGCGGCGGAGCGGGGGGCGGGCGGCGAGGGGGTTGAGGGGACCACGGCCGGGGGGCGGCCGCAAGGGCGGGGGCGGGGCGGGGGGTGAGGGAGAGAAAAACGCCAGCCAGGGGCGGACACCGGCGCGGGCCGTGCGAGCCGGGGGCCAGCGGGGCAGAGGAGATCGCACGCGGAGGGGCAGGGGGCGCCACAGCGGTCGAGGAAGAGAGGAGCGAGGGAGCGGACCCGGGCATCCGGCGGAGTATGCGGAGACCGAGACCGGCGCAGGCAAGCGGCGAGGCTAAACGACGGGAAACGGAAGCCGGGATCGCGGGGGCAGAGTGCGGGCGGGCGAAACGCAGAGGAGCGCGCGGGGCAGGGCGGCGACATCAGAAGCGGCCGCCAGCGGGGGCGAGAGCGCCCACGACGAACCAGCCGCGGGCAGTGGCAGGCCAGGCCGCGCGGACAAGCGCGGCGCGAGTGCCCGGACGGACAGGGGAGGGTCGACCACCAGAGAAGGAACCCGCAACGCATCGGCAGATGAGGGGAGGGGCACGCACCAGAGGGGGTGGGGGCGGGCCACACGGAGCCCCGCAGGAGGGGAGGGGGAAAGGGCAAATGCGCGGCGGAAAAAAGGGACAGAAGGCACGGCCGGAAAGGGGCCACGGGCGGGGGAGGCGGGGGGGTGCCGCGCGGTGCGGGGGGGGGGCGACGATGGGGCGGGGGTGGGCGACGGCGGGGGAGCGCGGAGTCGGGCGCCGGGCAGCGCAAGAGGGGGACGGGAGGGGCAAAACGAGCACAACGCACAGGGAAGCTGGCCGAGCCAACGACCGCGGCCAGGCGGCGAAGGGGAGAGGGGACGGGAGGAGGCGGGAACGCGGGCAGGCAGGGGGAGAGCACGGCGAAGGCAAGGGGCCCAGAGGGGCGGAGCGGCACGAAAGCCCAGGGCAGCGAGAAGCGACAGGGGGGGGGGGCAGCGGCGTGGCAGGCGCTGGCAAGCGGGGCGGCGAGGAGAGCGGGGCACAAGGTGCGACCGCCGGCGGGGCGACGGGCAACCCGCGGGAACAGGCAGCCAAGCCAAGGCCGAAGAGCGCGGGGGCGGGGCCCGGAACCGGAGGGGGCAAGGGCGAGGAGGGGGGCCGGCGAGCGACGCAGCACACCGGGCAAGCGCCGCGGGAGCGGCGGGGGCAACCGGGCAGGAGCGGGAAGGGCAAAGGCGGCGGAGGGGGGGGGCGGGGGAAACCGGCGCGAGCGTGAAGGCTCCGGCAAGCAGGCCGGCGGGCGCGGGGCAAGCAGGGCATCGCACACGCCGGCGCAGGGAGGGCACAGGAGCCGGGGGGCGGCGGGCACCGAGCCGGCGCCGGTGGGGCAGGACGCGCCGGGGAAACGGGGGCACGACGCAAGCGGGGGAGGGGGGGGGCAGAAGGGAGGGAGGCGCGGGCAGTTCAGGCCGCGGGCCCGCCGAGCAGGCGAGAAACGGGAGGGCGGGGTCAGGCGACAGGCGCGGGGGGGCAGAGAGGAGTAGAATGCCCCATAAGCCCGGCCGTGGGGGCCGGTGGCGCCAAACGCCCCGGCAGAAAGCAAACGAAGGTGGGGGGACGGAGGCATGAAAAGCCCGGACCCGGCCCCAGAGAGGGGCGGGGAGGGGATTTTCTCAAAGAACCCCATTTATTTAAAAATTCACAA
>Ga0163217_1065603_pt1 | contig 12880 bp, 19 predicted proteins | sample SynspAceP_FD_185933 | JGI IMG/M metagenome (GOLD analysis project Ga0163217, IMG submission 185933) | Saline lake microbial communities from Ace Lake in Antarctica - Synechococcus sp. Ace-P (PacBio error correction) | ecosystem: Environmental > Aquatic > Non-marine Saline and Alkaline > Saline ... | reverse complement strand
ATCACCCTCGCCGGGGTGCTCCAAGCATGTACGAAGCTGGGAGATCAGCTCCTCCACCAGCCCCAGCTGGAAATGGGGCTGGGCATGTGGCAGGGGCGCATGCCAAAGCCTGAGCTGATCTTGCCTTACCCAAGCCTTTAAGTTGGTGCGCGGGCAGAAAAGACCGGGCCGGCTGGGCTGCACCAAAGCGAGGATCTCGGCTTCGTCGCCGCGATCGGCGGTAGGGAACGGGTGGTTCATGGCAGGAGCCAGGGGGTGATCAGCTTCAGTTCGGACCTCGGCAAATCGGCGCATAATCCCAGTGCGAGCTGAGCGTTGTGGGCCAGGGACCGAGTGGCGGCAATCACCGCATCGATTGCTGAATAACCGGGCTTTGGTCTTCCTTCGAGGTTGCGGATCCCTGAGAGGAGCCATCGGACAGGCTCTCGCTTTCTGTCAAATCAAGGTTACCACGCTTCGTGTCGAAGCACAGGGCCTCCCTCACGTCTCCGATTCCAGGCGAATTCCCACCGCTGCGACGAGATTCGGCTGGCGGGCAAACCGTCGCTTGAAATGGGTCAGATCGTTTCATTCGGATTAGGCTGCCGGGTGTTAAGCGGCCTTGGCAGGCCAAGCGGCGCTAATTCAGAGAAACTTCCTTATGTTTGATTGACTTGATGGCTCTCCCCGTGCAGAAACTACCTCTCGCTTTGGTCACTGGGCTTCTGGTTCTGCCGCTTGCCTGACCCCTGGCACAGCACAGGCTCAAAAGCCGGATTCCCAAAACCTCCCCGGGATATGGACCAGTGTCCGCTCGGTTATGGTGAATGACCTGAAGCAGCATTGCCAATTCATTTCATCTATTACGAGGTGACGCCCACCGCTGGAAAAGCCCTGTCCATCGGATGGATGAACCATTGGGGCTGGCTATTGCAAGAAGAAAAACACTCGGAAATTTTCTGAGGCGCTTGGCAACGGTGAAAACTCGAGCCGTTTATCTCTGGCGTTGGGGCGGATGCCCGCTCTGGAGTGGGCTCTGATCAAGCCACAGCTCTCCGCTGGCTGGGCCACAAATGGCAGCGACGTTTGGTTACTTCCACCGGACCAACGCGGGTCTCCGTTGAGAAGCACATGCCGAATGATCAGGTTAAGTCGACTAAACTGGTTGGAAACTTCAAGGCCAGCGGTGGTGGCCATGCGTTCAGGTGAAACATGCACGACGCCCAAGACTCACCGGTAAACGGACTCACCCACTGAGGCGAAGCCGAGCGCGATGAAGCTGCGGCGCGGGCTGTTTTGCTTGGCAAATCCCGCACCAGTGCGCCCTGGAGGTTGGGCTCACATCAATTCCAAGAAGTACTCAATGGGCCGGGTGGCTGCTCACACCCATAAACGGGACAAATTCCACGTGCTGAGGAAGCCGCCTTGAAAGTCTGAATCCGTTGTGAGCAGCGTCAGGTCGTTAAGCGCTTGGCAAAGCTGATGAGCAGGGCATCATCTGCCGATCTGGAACCCCGGCGGCGCGCAAGGAATGCGGATGCCGGCGGCGGGCGATGTGATTCCTGCTTATCGGGCTGCAAGAAAGGCGAGCACGGAGAGGCGCCTCCACGAGCTCGTTCACGGTTTTTTGGGGCCGGCAAAACCTGCAAGCACTTCCTTGGAGCACCAATCCGGTGGTGAAGACCTGGTCGGGCACCCTGGAGCGCCGGCCCGGAGTGCACCCACCTTTCAGGCACGCCCTGCTGGCCATCACGCGAAAAAGCCAGCGACCACACCGACGTGTCGACCAGCAAACTCACAGCTGGCGATTCACGTTCGGCCTTGTAGTTCGTAGCCGGGATCCCAACTCGAGTTGCCGAAGAGCTCCGCCACCTGGCGCTGTTCCCGGCCGCGCGGATTTGAACTCCTGGCAGGTGCGCGGTGACGGCGCTTCTTGGTGGGCTCACCGCTCACACCGGAAGGCGTGAGTCGAGCCAGGGCCTGATCGAGAGCGAGATTCGTGGCATGTGTGACCTCATGGTGAGGTGTCTACACCAATTAGTTCCCGGCCTGGGTGGAGGGGGCATGCAAAGGCATGGCGCCTGCGTAGGGCTTCTCCCACCTACGAACGCCTGGGCCGATACTTGGAACGGGGCGGATGCGCATTGAAAGCCCCCATCGACCAGCCGCTGATGCTCATGGAACTGCTCGGCTCGCCGCAGCCCCAGCCCCCGCCCAGGACATCCCGCCCGCGGATCCTGGGGAAGACCGTGACCCAGATCGACACCTACGTGCAGCTGGGTGCTCACCGGGCAACGGCAATCACCGCCTACCGGGAACGACGCCTACACCTGATCGGCGGCCTGCCTGGGCTCCACGGGTGGGCCGATCGGTCTTGTAGCCGTGAGCGAATCAAGAGCGGATCCGCGGCGACAGTCGAGGATTGGCAGTAGATGTCGATTTCTTCCTCCTCCACCAAGTAGTATGAGCGCGAATGGGAATCTTCTGATAGCAGCCGATGGAAGCCGTCGACCTTCGAAATGGATGCCAGCGTACAGAGACAAAAACCGGGACATCGGCTTAATGCGTCAAGAAAACGCGTCGCCAGGCCGACGAGTTGGCGCTCATAAAATATCCAGCCATTGCGGAGAATCATCCCTGCGGCGTCAGAAAGTCTGATGTCCACGGAGCTCAAAATCTTCAGCTCAGCGATGCAGCATTCCAGGGCGAAAAACGGTCAGGAATCCTGCCGTTAAACCTGCTCCACGGCGTCGCGCTAATTTTCATTCGCGATGCCAGGAGGGGGAATCGACCTGATCGGCGTGAGCGGAGAGAATCTCCCAGAGGAGTTCCATCGCCTCGAGCTTCTCTTCCAGACTTCATCTTAGCTAGAGAGAAATGTCCGCCATCAAAGCCGAGGCCTCCGAGGGAGCAATCCACACTGTAGAGCTGATGCAATGGCAACCACGACAACGAGATCCAGACCACACGTTCAAGAGGTTTGCTGTTCAACTCACCAGTGGCCAACCCCCCTGTCCCTCCCAACCTACGAACGCCTGCGCGACGACGTGACGGGCCCGATGCGGGCATGAGCCCCACACGATCAACCGCTCATGCTGATGGAGCTGCTTCACCGCCGCAGCCCAGCCCCAGCCAGACATCGCCCGGCGGATCCTGGGGGAAAGACGTGACCCAGATCGACTACTTTCACCGTCAATGGCGGACTACGCCAACGACACTACCGGCCTGTTGGGTTGGCGACGAACTGAGCGACGCCGAGCCGGACAGCGCTGCTCACGCCATTGGCCTGGATTGGCTTCGATCGCCGGCAAGGCACACTTCCAGAGCCTGCTTGGCCAGCTTTCAGATTCATGGCTTCCCTTGGCATCCGCAGCCAGAAAGCCCCTCGCCTCCAGACCAAAGAACCGGCAAAAAGGCGCAGATCGGTGTCGGCAGTGCATGCCCGCCGCCCTTTCACGGATGGCGTTTGATGCGGGCTCTCGGGCCACATCGATCGCCTGCGCCAACGGTACTCGGGCTGACCCCCATGGCCGCAAGAACTTCCTCAGGCATCACCTCGGCCGGGGTGAACGAGCATCGCGTCCAAGTGATAGTCAACGATTTTCGACATCCTCTGGCCCGGGCTTCCGTCCAGTGAAAGGCAGAGCCGGAAAACTGGTCGTTTGATTGCGGATTGCTTGCTGCCTGGCGGTTCTCCCCGGAGCGGCTCCAGGGCGTTGCCTGGTGGAATCTGCCAGATCGTTGAGGCCACTGCGGCAGGCATTCAAGAATGGCAAGCTTTGCGGCAAGGAAGAGCTGCGGAAGGGCCAACGCGAGCGATGCTTCCCAAAGCGCCGCAACCGGCTTTCCCGAAAACAAGGGCCTGGTTGTCTCGGCCAACGAAACGACCTGATCACACCGCTACCTTACCACCGCCAGCGTAGGCCCGTTCAAAGCGTGGTTACAGGGCGACGGGCGAATCACGAGCTGACATGGCGCCTGGCTTGCCTGTGTTCTTCCCCTTACAAGTGCCACCCCCGTCACACCCCAGCGAGATTGCGCCCATGCCACTGAAACGCATTGAAGCGAAATGGCGAGACACGCCGATCAGTGGCTATCAGCGTCAGCGGACAGGCATCCCCCACGAAAAAGAAGCGCGGCCCCAAAGGGCCAGGCCCTCATTAGGGTCAGCTGCCGCGTTCAGCTTCTTCGATCGAGCAGCCCCAGCTGAGCGCCACGTCCTTGAAGGGATCTGCGCGCAGGGTTCCGACCTATCACGGGTTTGTGGGCGGGGAATTGTGAGGTGGCTGCCTGTTCTGTGCGGGGTCACGCCGTAGCCATGGCGTTTGCAGGCCGCTCAGCCAAGAGCTGGCCGTTGACGTCGCCGCGGAATCCTCACAGGGCCAGCAGTTCCTGCCTCACGTGATGAAGGACGGATCAGGGGTGCGCCTCGCCGGGATCGGAAATGGCAGGACAACGGCCATCGCGGATCTTCCCGGTGGAGCCCTCGAGGGGCCTGGCCTCGGTGTGGATCGCTGCACCGGCAGCACCTGGACCCGGAAGGAGCCGATCCTCCGCTTCCTCCACCACGAAAAGGATTTCCTGCATGGCCGCCTCCAGTGTCATTCACTCTTGCATGGGGAAGGGATTCCTGCTGCTGACTGGGGCAGCCGCCCGCGCCCAATCCAGAAAGGGATCCCAGGCAGGGCGATGGACCTGACGGGCCGCCAAAAAGCCAACCCTGGCCTCTGCTTGCGTTCCGCGAGCAGCGCGGGCGAGGATGTGGTTCTGCCGGGCAGAAGTCTTCGGGCTTTTGCGCGCATGGCTTCCGCCGTCAACAGCTCAGCCTCAGCCAACCTGCCAAACTGTGCGCGCAAGGGCTGGGCAGGCTCTCGGAAACAATCTTGCCAGAGGTGTCGTCTCAAGCGCCCAAAGTAGGCATGGGCCAGAACATCACCGCGAGACCAGCAATTCGCCGCCAGGAAACCTGCAAATGGGGCTCCCGGATGCTCCGCAGGATCTGCTTAGTCCGCTTCGCCCAAGCACCTCCAGAATTCCTCAGCACGGCATCAAGCGTCAGCTCATCAGTCGGAGGAAACTGTTGCTTGGTGAGGCCACTGCTGTAGCGGAGGCACCTTGCGTGCAGGCAACTTCCGAATGTCACTGAAGAAAACAAGGTCCAGTCGCGCGACCCTGGTGCTGCCAGGGGCAAAGCGGAAGGGCTCCTTGCTCAATGCGTTTGGCCGTAATTCCGGGGCGGAAATGTCCGCGCCGGTGACCAGATCCACCCGAGCGTTGAGCAGATCTTCCAGGGCCAGCTTGAGAATCCATGTAACTGCTTCAAAGCTGGCGGCTTGCCTGGGAAATCCACAAAGCAGGTCCAACATCGCTCTGGTTCGCTTGCCGTGGCCGTGGAGCACAGAGCCAAAACACCCGCCAGATCCGACCACCGTGGACGGCAGCGATGGAGCGGCTGCAGCTGGCGCGGCCAAACATGCGGGACAGCTGCTGGAATGCGTTGGGAGGTTGGCTGCGCGCGTCATTGATGCCATTCTAGCTGCCCTTCGCCAGTACCCCCCGATCCCGGGCCGGCGCGGCTCCAGGGCCCGCAGCACGTTTTGACCATGGGCCCTTCCCATCGGTTTTGGGTGGTATGGAGGGACTGGGTTGGCTGCAGCCGCCACGCGCCCGCCGCCAGAAGGATCCCGGCAGGCTCCGGCCTGAACGCGGCCGCCCAAACCAGACCCCTGGGCCCAAGCGCCGGCAGCCGCCAGGCACCCGCTCCATGCCCCTCCCACCTCCCCCACCTACGAACGGGCCTGCGCCGACGACGTGGACGCGGCGGATGCGCATGAGCCCCATTCGATCAACCGCGATGCTCATGGAAACTGCTGGGCCGCCCCGCAGCCCCGCCCCAGCCGAGGACATCGCCCGCGGATCCTGGGCGAGACGTGACCCAGATCGGACGACTCACCGTCAACGGCGTGACAGCTACGCCAAACCGACCACTACCGCCTGTTGGGGCGGCGAGCCGAGGCTTCTGCTTAGCATTAGGAAGCTGAGCGTGCGAGCGCGATGAAGCGTGCTGCAGCTCTCCGCCAGCGCCTCAACACTTTCCGCGCCCGTGGCCGCTGCGAATGCCTGCGCGCCGGGCTGTTGCTCCAGCCAAATCCCTTTTCACCAAAGCGGGCCCTTGGGAGGTGGACCACATCGTGCCCAGGACGATGAGCGGCTCGACGACCTCAGCACAACCTGCAGGCCAGCGACACCCTGCGCGCTCAGATCAGAACGGCAAGTGGCCGCCACATCCGCAGAGACGCCAGATCAGCAGGGGTGTCGGGGTCGATGGGTGAGGATCCAAAACCCATGTGGAGGATTAGAAGCTGCGGGGCATTCCGTGGACGCTGCATGAACCACGAATGCGCGCACGCCGATCTGTGTTGGCTGGCCTGCAAGCACCGCCAAAACGCATCGGCGAGCAGTGCGCGAGCGATGCCTCGTCCCTGGGAACACTGCGCAGACCGCCAACCGCGCCAACACCACCACTGGAAATGCGATCGCGGCATGTTGCCGCCTGAAACGCCCAGCGGCTGAGGCACGGCCACCGAGCCGAGGGGCCAGGGCTACATAGGCCTTGACCGATGTTTCGTCGCCATTGCAGACACGAAGCTGCGCGTCGCACCGCCTTCTGGTTGGTCAGTGCACGCTGCTTGAAGCCAGTGGTCAAGGCTGGAATCGCCACAGTCAAAGCCGACAGTGCTGTGATGACTGCGCAGGCGGCTGCGGGGCGCCTGCAGATCATCAGCGCTGCCAGGCTCGGTGCCGTCATGGTGCGTTTTGTAGACGAATCCGATGGGGTGGCGGAGCGTCGAGCTGGCGAAGACAGAAACAAGTCGAACTGTTCAGGCGAAATGGCCTGCCAGGCCTGCTGCACCAGCAGCTCACGGCGCATTGCGGGCCCGGCCTGCAAGGAACGAAGTCGGTTCGGGTTGAGGGCCAGAAGTACGGACCGCGCGATCGATCAGCGCCTGATTCGTTCGGGCGTGACCCCGCAAGTTCCAAAGCTGAGTCGAGGAGTGGCAGCCACGGATCAACAGCAGGCGTTTAAGCAACCTAGCCCTTCAAGGTAGACGTTGTCTATCCACATTTGATCATGTGCAGGCCGACAGGGGCATCACGCTGGGGACTCCGTCGTGGTGGACGTGATGGCCAGCGCGACGTGGGGCAAGGCGTTGCGAGCGGATGCTCTGTCCGTTCCCCCGCTGGATGGCAGGCCCAAGTGTTTGCCGTGGGCCTGCCCCATTGGTTCTGTAGATGAAGGGGGACTGGGGCCGCATAACCACACCCGGAGCCTGGTTGGCTGCAAAGGGCCGCCACGCGCCCATGACAGAGAGGATCCCAGCAGAGCGCCAGGCCGGACGGGCCGCCCAAAGCGGACCTGGGCCGGCAGCCCCCGGCCACCGCCACCATCGCTCCATGCCCCCTGCCCCCTCCCCCACCTACGAACGCCCTGCGCGACGACTGTTTGACGCGGCGGATGCGCATGAAAGCCCCATCGACCCAACCGCTTCAATTGCTCTAGCCGTAAGGCTTCGCCAGCGGTTGGAACTGCTGCGGCCGCCGCAGCCCGCCCCGGCGGCAGAACATCGCCCGCCGGATCGCTGGGCGAAGGACGTGACCCAAGATTCGATTGCCTCACCTCAACGGCGTGACAGCATACGCCAACGACCACTACCGTCTGTTGGCACGGCGTAGCCAAGGCTTCTGACGGAGGCAGTTGAGCTGAGCAGCACGAGCGCGATGCGCTCACCAAGGCGCGTGCTGGAGGCAAGGGTGTTCAGCAATCGGGTGTCGAAACTGGAGCCGGCCTGCCGGGTCACGGGGCTAGCGCGGACAAAACAGTTTCTGGTGGCGAGCCACATCAAAACCCTGGCGGATTGCGACAAACCGCGAGCGGCTCAGCGGTGCCAAACGGCCCTGCTGCTTTCCCCCCTGTGAACAAGCTCGTTTGACCTCACTGGAATCAGCTTCGATTCCGGCGGGTGCACTGCTCTGTGAGCATGAGGCCGGCCGCGATGCGTTGCGCTGCTGGGGGATCGATGGTGCCAACCTGATTCCGGCCGTTCAGCCGCGAGCAGGAACGTTCTTGCATGCCCATCGCGGCGATGCCCCTGAGGCACTGAGCCGATGGGTCAAGAGGTTGGTTGGTTTGGCCCTATAAGTTGCATCTGGGCTGGCCAGGGCGTTTGCATCACGGCGTTTAATAGAATCTTCCTCCGTGATTTCCAGGGATCTTCTTCGTATTCTTCGGGTTGGATGACCATGGGCACCACACGCTGAAGATCAGGAAGTGGATCTCGCCTTTAGATAGAGGTGGGGAGAAACCGATTTTTGCTCTCTTTTCAATTGGGCCTTTCGCATGGAGATGATGTGCCTTGATGCCGCAATTCCAACCGCAAGACGATTCTGATTTCACCCATAGTCTTCTCCTTCGACGGGGATCTCATCATTGGGCCCGTGAAACACGCTCTCGGCATCAAGAAAATCCAGAGTCGCGCTGCTCCAGGGTTCGCAGGGCGCTTGGCCGGGTCAAAGCTGATCACCGGGAAGTAACACCGCCTTGATGAAGGCAGCCGCCGGCATGGGGACCGCAGCGGGACTCCAGCTGCTGCCTAACAAGGAATCCGACCGCCAAACCACTGCACCTCAGGTGGGGATCGCGTGCCGGGGGGAAACGCACCCGGTAGCGATTACCGCATCGGCGGGCCTGCTCGGGGCTGCCAGCGGGTTCCGCTTAGCTTTGCTGGGCTTCTCAGGAAGGGCAACAAGAACCCGGAAGGCGTCAGCGGGGCTTCACGCAGGGCTACTGCAAAGCCCAGGGCGGCTTCCCGGTGGGGTAGCCGTCGTGATGGAGGGTAAACGTGGCGCTCAGGGTCCGCGGGGAAAGCCGCGTGAAAGAAAGACGGCGCGGTTTGCCAAGGGGCGGGGCTGCTGTAATCGCAAGTACCACCGGTGTATCAGCAGCTCCGCCTGCGGCCAGCACGGGTCTTCACGGTGCCCGACCTCCAGGGAATCGTCGGGGAGACGTGGGGACCCAGATCGACGAACTCACCCTTCAACGCTGACCAGCACGCCCATGACCACGAACGCCTGTTGGGCGGCGCAGCCGCCACCGGCACGCCATCAGTGGCTCGATCAAATACCGCGTGCTCACCCGGGCCAGTGCGCCCTTGAAGGTGGATCACATCAATCCCCAGAAATAGCCCCATGCCAATGGCCCGGCAAGGCGCGACACGGATCGCACCGACTTTCGCGGACTCCTTCGCCAGCTACCAGCAACAGGCAGGAGGACAGAAGCCGGCGTTGCTGCTGGAGAACGAACTTGGCGCTCTGCATCGCCGATTTGGCCTACCCGGTGAGGAGGGGGCACAGCCTGCCGTTGATCCCCAGGCGCCATTGGGCCGGACGGCTGGAGTTTGCACCAGCCGGAATTGGAATGCGGTGTGAGCTGCTCAAGCGCCGTCGGGAGCAAGCTCGGCGGCTGATGATGCCGAGATCAGCGGCTGGAATGTGGGGCTGAAGTCAGGGAGGCGGCGTGGCAGACAGTGTTTCCAGTGCCATTGGCATCTTGATCCGCGGCGAGAAGGGGATTGCTGAGCAGCTGCGGGGTGGGCTCGGGGGTGTGATTTGCGAGCATCAGAAGCTTATTGAGATGTGCTCTGTAGACCAGCATCCAAGAGATTCAGATAACTGTTGCAAGATAGCTTGAAGGAGGAAAGCTGCGCATGTTCGCAGAAGGCACCAGCAAGAGTGAAAAGGACGAGGCTTCACATTCTGAATCCAAACCAAACGGTAGAGATGATAGGAGATGCTTCTGATTCAGACACCCGCAAGTTCATTTCTGGATACGAAGAAACGGAGTTTCTCGCCACATATTTTGTTGTTTTACTTCAATTGAAGCCTATCGGGCGCCAGTCTCCTCATACGATGAGAAGAATATCAAACCCGGTCCCAATCCCCCCGCGTTTTGCGATGTCGTGCTCGACTTTCTCGGGCTAGCCTCTCTTTGCCAAGGTTGATTCAGCCTTGCACCGCTCATAAGTTCAAGACAAAGAGCTCACCAGCAGTTACCCAAGGCGAGCGATTACCGCGCTTCTCTCTCCAAGTAGTTGGACTTGAGATACATGTCCTCGTTGCCTGAAGGCTTTCCTCTACTAGGTTCCTGGTCTCGTGGTTGCATGGCTGGCGGCTTTTGGTGAGCAACCTCTAAGAATGTCTTCAACTTCCGGCACCACGCATCGGGGACCTGTCAGCCGTCTGCGGCCGCCAACATTCAGGAGCTGGCTATCAGATACAAAAGTCTCTCGGAAACAATGTCATGCCAGCAGGCCTTGATAGTTGGATCGAGGCTTGTAACCAGTAATATAACGGGAATCCCAGTCAATCAGCACCGCATGATATTCGCATGTTTGAACTCAACGGACTGCTCCGAACGACCCTGAAAAGACGCTTTAAATCAGCGCGCGCCGGTAGCTGCCTTTAATTGTAAGGAAACCCCGGAGAGTTCAGCAGCAAGCAATGGCGAAGTAGTCTTGCCACGCGTTTCTGCAACTTCCTCTCTTGACCCAGTCGGTTAGCCATTTCTCGAGACGCTTTGAATACCAGTCTTTCCCGCTTGTTATACGGCCGATTGGATGCGCACTGCACATTGATCATCCAGCTTGACCCTGGTTATGGGAGCGTCGGAACCTGGGGGTTCCGACGCCATACTCAACTGCAGGGGACTCTGCTTCCGCGGTGTGCAGGCCAGCGGACGCCAGACGTTAGGTGGATTGGCGTGTTCTGCGCCACTGGAGGCAGCGGCCCGGTGCTCTGGAGAACGAGCTTGCCCATCTGCATCGCCGGATGCCTATCGTGAGCGAGCGGGCACAGCCTGGTGGTTCCCGTGCGTCGGCATGTGGCCCAACTCCCTGGAGCTTGCACCAGCCGCGAAGTGAAACGCCGTGGTTGGAGCTGTTGAGCAAAGGAGGGAGCGCAGGCTGGAGCGCCCAGCGACGCCACGATCAGCGCTGGAAAACGTGGCTGAACTCAGGCGAGGAGCTGGATAGACCGGTTTTTCATGCACATTGGCATCTGATCCAAGGCGGGAGGGTGATTTGTGAGGAAAGCTTCGGGGATGTAGTTTTTGCCCCCCGGGGTGATTGCGGGGAAGAAGGATATTGGAGACTGATTTCCATTAACGTTCAAGGATCAGGGCTGGACGAATCACTACGCATTACACAACAGCGTTAGCCCCGCCACGGTGGATCTGATGCTAAAGTGGGCTTCTTAGAGTCTGTCTAGGATAAAACATCCTCAAGGCCACTGCAAGGGGAACAGCTCTCCCCTCTGCTGGCAGCTTGTTGGAGGCCTTACCATATGCGCATGGGTCCTCCAACATCCCCCCACGCCCTCTGTTTGGGCAAAACCTGATTCCCAGTCAAGGCTCCGCTCACTTGAGCTGTTTGCCGGTGGCGTGGGGGAATGCAATTGGGGCTGCATGCAGCTGGTTTTAATCCATTCGGCTTTAGTTGGAGTTTGACTCTAAAAGCGTGTGACACCTTAAGACATAATGCTCGCTGCTGGGCAATCACGGCAGCAAAAAATCAAGCATGGAAAGATAATGCTTGTTCATGCTCCATGATGTTCGTCATATTGAAAGCTGATGCTATTTGAGGGGAAAACTATGATTCATTGGATCTAACTTGCTGGTGGGCCCACCATGTTCAGCCCATTTCTCTTGGAGGCATTCTGCTGGAATGAAATGATAGCAGCGAATATGTTTCCCGCTGCTCTTGCCTTGTTAGGCGTTTGCAAGCCTAAATTGTGTTGTTGGAAAATGTAGCCGGGCCTATTAAGAAAGGTCGTTTGCTCCTTACTTTGATTTACGAGAAAATGCAGCTTCGAGATCCAGTGTGCATCCCAAGGAAAAAATGAAACCTGGGCTGAGCATTGCTGAAACGAATCAGATTCCGCATTACACGAGGGACTGTAAAGCCCTGATTTATTACGTTACCAAGGCAACTTGTGTAAATGCGGGCTTGACTTCGGTGTTCCTCAAATTCGCAAACGTGTTGTTTCTAATGGCTGTTCGTTCGGGACATCTCCGACTCGTCCACTCCACCGATTTACTTCCCACTCATTCTGCAAGGCAATCGCTTTCATTATTCTCAAGTTTGTTTTCTGCGGTGATTTACTGGGATCGTCATAACCTTATCGCTCCACCAAGTCGAAGCATAAGCAAGGCAAAAAGTCATCCGAACCAAAAGTAATTCCTCTCGCCAAAACTTGAAGCCTGGCAAACAGTTAAGAGATGGCTATTCGAGGGACTGCCAGAACCTATCGATTGGGAAGCCCAATCCAGACTTTATTTAAAAAATTCATATAGGAATTTACCAGGTGCCTCGTTTCTTATCCAGGCACACGGATTTCAATATTGATCCGCCCCGGGGTAAAATAATTAAAGCTTGGAGCTTCCATGGCGTATGTGGTGGTGAAGCCATGATTCCGTTTAATGATGGAAAAAACTAAAAGATATTGGGACCGTACGTGGAAAGTTGCACGCATTTCAGACGTTTCCAGGAATGGACTATGAGTTTCTTGGAGCGCGTTTTCGCACGCAATGAGGACATTATTGGAAAATGGCCGTTCCCGTTCCAAAGCTCGCTAAAAAGAAAATTGGGCTTCATTATGGAGATTTTTCACTCTGAATGTTAGCCCTCTTAATGACAAGAGGATGCTGCCCACCGGACAATTCCCGGATCAATGGGGAAGATTTAAAGGAGGGGGCCAGATTTTAACAAACGGGGCCAGAAAGGCTTTATTTAAACCTAGAAGGAGCCCCTCTACCCCCCAACCCCCCAAGGGGAATTCTCTCCTTTCT
>Ga0163217_1023982_pt1 | contig 12880 bp, 15 predicted proteins | sample SynspAceP_FD_185933 | JGI IMG/M metagenome (GOLD analysis project Ga0163217, IMG submission 185933) | Saline lake microbial communities from Ace Lake in Antarctica - Synechococcus sp. Ace-P (PacBio error correction) | ecosystem: Environmental > Aquatic > Non-marine Saline and Alkaline > Saline ... | reverse complement strand
AAACGGGCCCCAACTGCCGATATCCTTGCGGAAACTTCCGATTGGTAAGGAGGAGGGATTCCACGCCTCGGTGATTTCATCGAAGCGATATTGAGAATCCCGAGCAAGATTGTGGCCAAGAATCATGCTGGGGGAAGATCTGGAGGGCGTATTTGGCAACGCTTCAGCCCCAGGGAGCGTGACGGTGGCTCCGCCTTCGTTTGGCCTCGACGATGGCCGCATGAAAACCCTTGAAGAGGATTGGCCAATCTTATGATGGTCACCAGGGGAACGCATCCGCCAGATCGAGGCCAAGGGCGCTGCGCAAGCTGCGCCACCCCAACCGGCCACGGTTGTGCTCAATGGAAATACATCAAGTAAGACCTTGAGTTCTCACTTGCTTGGTAGCCCCCCCCCAATCCATGACCCGGTCGGGGACTGGTTCATCTGCGTTGATTCATCGTTTGAATGATGTCCAGGCGGTCTGTGCTGAAGTCGCAGATCGTCGCGGCAGATTCTCCCTGGCGGTTGCGCTGTTGATTCAGCCTTTGGGGCTGGGGTTGCTCTGCTGGTGGCTTTCTTCATACCATTCTGGCACCCCAGCCTGATGGGGACAAACCGAAGCCCTGTTCGTTGAAGTCGGGCATTAGGATTGATGCTGCGCAACGACTGGGTTACCCTTACTGGAACAAACGAGCTCTTCTTTGACTATCCCCGTTCTGGTGCTTACTGGATGGTGGGGTCTCAGTTTCGAATCTTCGGTAGTGTCGAATGGAAAAAAAAAAGAAAACAAAAAAATAAAATAAAAAAACGGGCAGCACCGTGCTAACCGGTGGCCCTGGCTGGCAAGTTCTGGTTTGTGTTTTAGCTGGCTTTGGTCTGCTCCTGACCATCGCTGGGCCCGACGACGGCAAATGCGGGCAACGCTGGCGACGGCCTGCGCTTGCTGCCGCCGTGTTGGCCCTCAACCCTGGTTGGGTGGGTTGGGGCCGCAGCTCGGTGACCGACATGTTCCTTGCGCGAGCGCGATAAGCCTCAGTTTATTGGTTTCTTCCTCAGTTACAGCCAAACAGGAACGGCCCTGGTTTGCGCCGGGGAGCTGGGTTATGTCGGCCATGCCAGTGTTCAGCGCCATTGCGGTGCTGGCCAAGGGGGCCCGTTAGGGCTGGTGCTGCCAGGTCTGGGTTGATTGTGGTGTTAACTGCTGCTGCAGGGGCAGTTTATGGGTCGTCTGCCGGCCAGATGCCGATGCTGGCGATTGGCCCTTGCTTTCTTTGCTGTGGCCACCCCTGGTACGCGCTGGCTTGCCCAAGCCCATGGCATGGCCTTCTGGGTTGGTTTTTTCCGGTTTCAGCAATTCTGGGAGCGGTTACACCTCCGTGCCTGTACGGCCACGCCGGGCGGGTTACTTCTAGCTGCCTTGGTGCTGCTGCTGCTGCTGCCCTGTCGTTCTATGGCCCCCTGGCCGTCGCCAGGCTCCGGCTACTGGCGGCGGGCTGGTTGGCGCAAGCAGCCCAGAGCTTCCCAGTTGGCCCCCTTCTGCCTGGTCTGGTTCCTGGTGGTGTTTGTTGTTCTTCTCCCCGCCGCACTAAATGGCTGGCTACATCCTTGCCGCTGGTGCCTGCAGGAGCGCTGCTTGATCAGCCTGTATTGGATCCCCTTGCGCGGTCACCGCCAAGGGCCATTGGCCCTGATTGGCCACCAGCGCTGGATGGGCAGCTTCCAATTGCCCTGGGGTGCTCCGCGGTTGATGGCGAATGCCGCTGCCTTTTGCACCACGCTGGGGCGGCCACCGATCCGGCCTCCTTACCCGGATTTTTCGCCCAGCTCTGAGGAGCTCAGGCCTGCCACTGGTGCTCGCGCCTCCGTGTTTGGCTGTCGCTGCTGATTGGGTCTTTTCTCTACTGGTTCAAAAAAGGGTCGCCGCGCTGTTTCTGGGCCCCGAATCTGCTGGGCTTTCGCCGGCCTGCTGCTTGCTGGTGGTGCCAAGGCCTGGCTCCCTTATGCAGGCCCAGCGCAACAACCGCCCTTCAAAGATCTGGCGGTGCTGGCTGGACAGTGTCAGAGCCCAACGAAGCAAACTGCTTGTGATCTGCTATATGCGATTTACAGCGTTGTGTTATTACAGCAAGCAACCTGTGAGCTTCTTTGAACAGTGTCCAAGGGGCAAGAGAGCACCTGCGCGACGACGACACCAGCAGGAACAAACGAGTGGGGCAACAGCAGTGGAGCCTAGCAACAGTGGAATGACAACAGCGTGAATGACAACAGCCGCAGCCAGATGCCACTCTGCTGGATCGGCTGAAAGCGCTGCTGCTTCCACTGTTTTGTTATTCGGGAGAAGAACGCAATCTGCGCCGTTTCGACCTTGATTCCCTCCTCTGTTCAAAGCCATCGCGGATCGCGGCAAACTTACCGCTTGTGGCGTGTGAACCGTGCCGATCTGGCGGTCCGGTCCCCCAGCTGAGCGGCCTCCGTCGTTGGTTCGCTGCCTAGGGCCGTGGCGGCTGCTGGGCCTGTCTGGCGGGCCATGGCCGTTGTCATCGCGATTGAGCTTGACGATCGGCAACGACAAAGCCCGGAGGCCGATGAAGCCGTTCTTCTTTTGGCTGGGTGACGCCATCCCCCGCCCCCCTGGGCAGATTTCTTGTTGGTGGTGTATCAGCGTCAGTGGACCCGGGTCACGGCTTTGCTTGCGTGATGGCTCCTTGCTGTTCCTTTTGAGCCTGAAGAGGCCTGGAAACGATCTGACCTGGCTGGCGATCGGTACGGCGGGAATCCTTTTGATCGTCGATCCAATTGCGGTTGAAGCCTTCTGCGATCGCGCCCGGCCCTCGGCCGTGCTTGGTTGGAGGGTGAGTGGCCGCAAGTTTCCCAGTGGCCATGCGGCCGGGGCGGTGGTGTTTTATTTTCCTGATGTGCGCAGAATTCTCTCGAAGCGTTATCCCCAACCTGCGCCAGGCCGCTCTACTGGGATCCACCCTTTGGGTCGCTTTGATCTGGATCAGCACCCTCTTACTTGCCGTGTCCAACTGGCTTTCACCGACATCGTTCGCTGGCGCTGCAGTGGGCTTCATCTTGGCTGACCCATCTTGCCTAAAACGGTTGGTAAGCGTCAAGCCTGGCCAGCCAGAGTGGAACGGAACGCGGATTCCGCTTTGACCACCTCCCCCAGCCTTGACTCCCTTTCCGCTTCTCTGCGGGGCCTCGCACAGCTCCAATGCTTTGAGCCCCGCAACGGCAGGCGTCTGAGCGAGGAGCTGGGCGTGCCCGCCTTTGGCGGTTGTGCCTGGTTCACCATTGGGGTGATTGGCCCCATCGACGACGGCCGCGGTGAAGGCCCTCGGCTCCTGCCAACAGGCCCTGGGCTGTCCCCCCTGGTTGGTAGATGGGCGACGAGCCCGCTGCGGGTCCGGGTTTTTTCAAGGGAATCAAGCGACGGGCCTCTTTCGCTGCGCAGCGAAAACCGGCCTTGGTGGAGGGCTTGTGATCACCGGACACCAGCCGGACGATTCAGCGGCTGAGGGCACCTGGGGCCTTTTCCCCTCGATTTCTTTGCTGATCACCGATCTTGAAGGCGGTCCAGCAGGCGAGGCCCCATCGGTTCCTTTAGGCTTTGACGGGTGTTGAGCGGCCTGTGGCCGGTTCGAGGACTGAACTTGATGGCTGCTCCACAATGCGCATGCCACCCGCGCGCAAGTCAGTTGGCGATGAGTGCGACCCCATGGGTTGCCGCGGATGAAACTGCCAAGGGGCTTCACCCCGAACCTTGGAGATCAGCGTCGAGGCGATGGCGACCCAAGGCGACAAGATTTTCTTCGATGTCGCTTTGGCGAAGATCCGGCGACAAGGGCCTGTCACCAAGGGAATGGAGGCCCAGATTGCTGCCCGATCGGGCTTTTGATATTGCTGTCCAACAGCCTCAGGACCTGCCCACGAACCTGCTCTGAAGGTTGATCCTTGGCTGTAATCACCGAACGGGCAAATCGGCCGATGCCCTTGTGCGTCACGCCAAGCATCAGACAAGACCCTGGCCACCACTGCCGAAGGGCAGTGTGTGGGCAGCAGCTCCCTGGCGCCGCTTTGGCCCAACTCCGTCACCACTTTTCCCCATTCTTGTCGTTCAAGGATGTGCGTGGCAATGTCATCACCCGGCTGGAAGAAACTCGATTGCCGGGCCAGTACGGACTGCCTGTCCTGGCGGCGGCGGGGCCTGGGACGCCCTTCGGTTTGACGGCGGCGGCCATCCAATGAAACGGATCGGACCCCTCCATTTCCTTGCATTGCCGTTGCCAGGGAGCCTCGGTATCGAGTTTGCCGCCATGGCGATGAACCGCTCGTTGATCAGCCAGCTCAAGGCGTTGCGAGCACACGCATCCTCCCGCCGCTGCCTGGCGGAGAGGGCCTTTCTGCGCCAGTGGAAGGGGGTTTGTTCAGTGCGATTTGGCGTGAACACCAGCTTTGAGGGCGAGCAGCTCGTGCTCACCGGGCATGGTGGCCAGCCTCGATGGCCAGCGCCTGATCCGTGTCAGGGCTCGCGCGCAGCCACGAACCAGAAGCGATCGGGTCGACCTGGCCAAAGCGCCTTGCGACTCCCGGAGCAGGAGAGATCCTGGAGGACATCTTTGCCACCGTTCGGACCGCGGTCCACTGAGGAGGGCTGGCGAGGAGGGTGCAGAGGCCCTTGCTCAGGGTCCGCTCAGGCGGCTCTTTTCCAATGGAATCTGCTTGGCTTTGGCGGCTCTCGTGGGGGTTCTCAGCGGTGCTGCCGTGGTGGCTTTCACGTTCTGCTGGGCTTCACCAACCGGTTTCCTGTTCGGCGGCCTGGATCCGAGGGGTTGATGGGGGCTTGGTGGCGGACACTTGGCAGCCAAGCCGGCCCCCCTCTGAGGGTTTTCAGTCCAGACCCCGAAGCCAGTACGGCCACTCCAAGCGTTTACTGCAGATTCGGCCTTCGGTGGGATTCGGCTTTTCTGGCGCCTCCACCGGCGCCTTTGGCGGAGCCGGCGGTCCCGGCTCTCAACTGGCTGAGCTGTGTGGCCGTTGTTGGGTGGGCGCCGATGCTGGGAGGGTGCGGGCTTTTCGGGTTTGGTGGCCTGCGTCAACGCGCCAAAGGACCTGGGTCAGGATTGCCCAGCTTGATGGCGATGGCTGATGGCTGGTGCCGGCGGCACCGAAGCTGCCGTTTCTGCGGCTGGTGACAGCAAGCCTTGAGCCTGGGCGTGGCGCCTCACTTCGGGCCTGAGGGTTCGAGTGTTGAGGGCGGCAGCGCAAACATCGCCTCTGGGTAGGGGTGTGCGTGCAGCGGCTCTCGCCGGCAATCCCAGAAAGCTTCTGGTTGGCAGCGGGCCCGGCGCAGGGCTGGCGGGCGGGCTTTCGGGGCCCCGATCGCCTGGCGTTTTCTTCGCTTTGAAGGGGTCTCGGGCGCGATTCCAGGGCGGGCCAAAGCCTGCGCCCGCGGTGGCTGGTGGCGGCTCAGTTTGAGTTCTCCCTGATCACCCCCAGCTGTGCCTTGGCGATGAGCGATATTTTCGCCTGCCCGCCTATGAGGTGCGCTCCCTGTTGGAGTTGGCCGCTTTACCCTCGGCCTCGGGGTTGCTGGCCAGCCTGATGTCCTGGGGCCTTGGTCAGCCTGTTGGCTGGCAGGCCGCAGTGGGGCCGGGTCCTTCCAACGCCAGCTGAACCGGCCTCGATCCGTTTGCTCAATGCCCTCGGTGGGTAGGGGTGGAGTAAATGGCCCTTGGGGCTTTCCCCAGGGCTCGGGGTTTGGCTACGACACGATCGAAGCCTGCTCGGGGGCACTTCAGAGCGGCCTGCCCTCTCCAGTTGCTGGCCTTGCTGGTCGTGAAGCTGCTGGCCACCGCGCTCAGCAATGCCACGGTTTTGTCGGCGGTGGCTTTTGCCTCCTTCCCCTGTTCCTTGGGGCCGCTGCTGGGTAATTTGCTATGGCCAGTGGCTGGGCGAGAGCGGCCTGCATTGGGGCCGTTGCCGAACCACCGGCCTACGCGATGCGTGGCATGGCAGCTGTGCTGGCCGGCAGTGCCAGGGCACCGCTCACCGGGCCCTGCTGTTGCTGTTTGAGCTCACCACGACATCCGCATCGTCCTGCGCTGATGGCCGCCACCGGACTTGAGTGCCCTGTTGATGGAGCGCGGTTAGGTCTGGCTGACCCTGGATTTTGCTGGGCCCTGATCCTCATAGGAGCAGCCGCCGTCGCGGCCTGTCGGCCCTGGCCAGGCAGCGCGGCACTTGGAGCCGGTATCTTCCCCTTGGTTCTGGCCTTTGGCCGCGCTGGACACCGCAGGCTTCGCGTTGGCCGGCTGAATTGAGCAGCGAGGCCATTGCCTGTTTGATCGAGCAGGAGGGCTGGTGGTCGGCCTGCTGACCCTCACTGAACTGCAACGGTGCGATCACGGCCAGGCCCTGGCCCTGCGTACTGACTGCTGGGACTGAGGCTGAAGAAGCTGGAGTCAACTGATCGGCATGCCGTCGCTCCGAGTTGATCTGGCTGCCCAAAGCACGGCCAATTCTTCTCCGAACTCCGATGGGATCAGCTCAGCCCCAATGGGCCTGCGTCAGCTTACCGGTATTGAGTGGCAGGAGGATCAACGGCAGGTTTGGGGCCAAGTTGCCTGACGGACCTACCAGCTGGAGGATTACGGGTGCAAGAACCTGCTCGGCCTGGCCTGCCGCTGACAGCCTGGGCAGGGCTTTGCCAGGCAGGGCCGTTTCTTGATCAGGCATGACGGCATGATTTCAGACGATCACAGCCTGATCAGCGGGTGATTCACAACAGCGGTTGCCGAGATCCACCAGGTCGGAAGAGCTTGCGCACGTGTTCGTCTTCATCCTCACGCAACCATTGGTGACGGCGGCGCGTCTGATCAACCCAGGGTGGGCCAAGGCGTGCCGTGATGCCGAACTTGGTTGGGACCCTGGTCTTGAAGCCGATCCAGCGATCGGCCGAGTGGGTCCATTCGGCCAACCGTGGGTGTTGACCTTGCCGGTTCCTGGTCTGGGAGTACTGAGGATTGACCACCCTTGTTCTTCACGGCAAAGGTTGCCCTGGGTGTGGGGGTCTTGGGATCGCCGATCCGCACGGGGGCCAGGCCGTAGATCTTGCCATCGCCGCCTCCAAGGAAAGGATCCTCACGCCGGCCGAGAGGCCAGCAGGATTTCTGATTCGCTGATCGGAACGGCGATCGCGGTGGGAGGTGGGCAGGGCCTGTGTGGGCACTACGGCCGGCGGGCGCTGTCGGGAGGCCGTTGACGTTTGCAGCGGGGCTGGAGGGAGCCTGCCGGAGCCGGGGCCGTTGGCGGGCACCGACCGTTTCCCATGCGGGGGGCCCGCTTGTTCTGGGCCTGGGCCGGGAGCATGCCCAAGCCGAGGCTCAGTCAGGGCCCTTCAGCATGCAGGAAGCGTTGGCTCAGGCGTCGCATCTTTGGCGCCGGCACGGTTGGAGCGGGAGGGCTGGGAGGGGCATTGGGACGACGTGACGTCAGTTTGACGAGTTTGGCCTCGATCTCGGCTGTTGTAGCGCGCCTCAACAGGTTTGGGACGATCGCATCGCCTTCATCCACCCCGAGGAAAACGCGTTGACCTTGCAGGTGCTGGTTTCTTGAGCGTCTTTGTTAGTGCTCCCCAGTAGTAGGTGGTTTCCTTGACCCATTGGGCGCCGAGCTGCTCGAAGCTGGTGATGTGATCCACCCGCTTGTCGTCGGCGGAGAACGGCGATCCAACCTTGTTCGTCAAACCCCCCCCCCCCCCCCCCCCCCTTCGCCGCCGTCGTCAAAAGGTCATGATGCCGATGATCCGAGGCCTTCCCACCAGCGCCTGGCACCAACGCCTCGGTGACGGACACGATCTCGATTGTCGAGCGGGTCACCGGTCTTCGTTCCCAGGGTGCGGGGAATGCAGCCGTAGGCGAAGGATAGGCAGGGAGGAGTAGCCGACCGCGATCGAGCTTGAGATGGCGGTTTCGCGTGATCAGTTCGTATTTGTTTGATCGTGTTGGACAGTTGAGCTCCCACGATCGCGTTTGAGACGCAGCTTCTGCTTCATCGGCGAATTGCCGGAACACGTGCAGCAGATGAGCATCGTCCGGCGGCGGGCATGGTCGATGTTTCGCCATGGAGCAAGGGCAAGGTGCGCTGCGGAGTCTACGAATCCCAGGCCGCGAGTCTCTCGCTTCGTTTCGAGATAGGACAGAAAAGCCTCCGGGCCCAGGGGGCTTTGCCACAGACCCGCCTTCCACCAAGGCTTCCTCGCGCTGACGCTGCGCCCGAGGGGGTGAACGTGCCGGGCCCAGCCACTGCCGCATGTTCTCTTCCTCGCCGGCGGCCACGCACGCTTCGATCGGCCTGTCTCCCGCTCCATCGCCTCGGGCCAGCTGGGCTTGAGATCAGGTGTCCAGAGCATAGGAGGGGAAAATAGCCCAAACAGTCCCTCGGCTCAATGGACCGTCTGTGGAGGCAACCCTGGGCGTTATCTGACAGGCTCGAGGCCCAGCAGCCTCCTTCATTTCTGCCGGTTCCAGGCGGCTGGAAAGCTCCTCACCGACAGATTCGCCCTCCAGCAGGGCCAGCTCCAGGTCGTTAGCGCAAAAACGATTGTGGAGGCAGTAGCTGAAGCCTCATCGGCCTCCAACCCGGTTCAGGCCCGGCCGGCGTCGGGGTTGAGGCGCCTGGAACAACGATCCCGAAGCCGGTCAGGGCTGGCGATGCGAGGTTTGCCAGCGCCGGGCGAAGGCTCGCCTGCGCGCCACCGCATTCCCAGAAACAGGCTCTGGGCTCTCGTGAACTCCCATCGAAGTGCAATTCTCCAGCGGCCAGGCGAACCATTGGTTGTCCTGACGGGGCAGTGCCCTGCTCGTAGAGGGAAATGGCCCCATTCCGTGGGCTGTCGCCAGGAAGGCCGAAAACGGCTGGCCGGGAACCACCCGGCTGGTGATGCGGAAATCGCGGGGGCCGAGCGGTGGGTGGAAAACGGATGGGCGAGCGTGCCCAGCACGGCCTTCTCGGCATTCGAACCCCCAGGCCTGCAGGCAGTTCCAGGCAGAGGCTCTGCTGGGGCGGCACTCGGGCAGGTCGCTGGGCTGGGGGGGAAGGTCTTGAGCCAGGGCCGCATAGCGCGGCAAATCAGCTCCGGCAAGCGCTGACGCAGCGGAGAGAATAGGGTGTGGAGGCGTTGCTTGACTGATCCCGGGTTCAAACGGCTGCGGCCAGGATTTCCAGGCAGCTGCGCGGCTGCGCCATCGGCCAGTTGCTCAACCGGTGCAGCTGGCGGGCCTGCTCCTGGCGCAGGGCGATTCAGGCGGCGCAGGGCCGGAGCGAAGCTGCTGAAGTCAGCCTGGGCGCGAAGGCCTGCTTGCCAGAGGCTGTAGCCGTTGGGCCTGGGCACGCCAGTTCGGCCACCCAGGGAGGGGTCAGCCGGACGTTGCGCTTCCAGGTCCTGGCGCAGCAACGGCAGGTTCCGCCCGCCCAGCCCTCACCTGCTGGCTCGCTTGCTTCGGCGGCGCAGCAGCTCGCGTAGGCCGTCGCTGCTCTGACGTTGGTTGGGCAGGCTGGCGGGCCAGCGGGCCAGTTGTTCGCCGCGCCAGGAGGCCCCGGCAGGCGGCATTACAGCGTGTTCTGAATCCCCAGTAGAGGGTGCTGTGAATGCTGCCGAGCAGACGGGGTGTCGCGCAGTGTGGGCGCCTCCGAGGGTCTCCAACGCAGGTTGGGCCATCTGGTTGTCTGAGAATTGCTATCGCTACATTGAAGCGTCTTGGCCGAGCCAGCTGGATGGGCCCGAAGTGACGCCTCTGCGGTGGCCGGGGCTGCACGGGCGAATTTCAGCTCTCGGTGGCACCAGTTTTTCTGCTCAACGGCATTGCCGGCCTGCTGGGGACGTTTTCGGCAAGGCTGGGTTCGCTCATCGACCGCATCAGGATCATTTTCAAGAGACGATGGACCGGGCAGCATTGGCCAGGTCAAGGCGCTGAAGTCGGGGGGGGTGTTAACGGTTTCAGGCGCCGACGCCTTTACCTGATCAACCGCGCCATTCCTGTTGCCACGATCACGGCGTTGCTGATCGCCGTTTGTTGTGCGGTTTGTTCATCAGCTGTGGTGGCAGTCATGAATCTGGGCGCGATCGTGGTGCCCATTTTCGTGTTGGCGATGCTCTCGCTGATCGCAAGCCTGCTGCTTTTTTTCTGCGGCGAAAGTGCGGCTGGCCATTGCCCTGAACCCCCACGCTACTGAGGGGGCGCCGGCCAGCCGTCGGCCCCACTTCTCATTGTCAGCTAATCCCCATATGGCCTTGCCAACGGAGCGGAAGCAGCATCGTTTAAATCTCTGGACCTGAAGGCCATGGACCTGGACCCCGCTGTTGCCGCCGATTGGATCAGGCACGCGAGCAAGCGTCGCGTGCTCAGGGATCGTCGGCTGCTCATCGCCAGTGGTCGACGCCTCACAATTCAGGCCTGATCACGGCTCTCGATTGGCCCGTTCCTCCTGTTGGATCGGCGGCCGCCACCTGCGAAGCAGCAGGGCTTCTTGGCCTGTTGGAGCGGGGAGCGTCCGGATTCTGCTGATAGTGACCGATCCGCTGGAGCAGGGCAGTGGCCTTCGCCTTGGTGAGCCAGGCCAAGAAGCGCTATCCCGATCGTCCATTCTGGCTTTTTGCTGGCAGGACAGCCACCTGCTGCTGGCCGCACTCGATCCAATGCGGATGGCATCTGCCTGGAGCGACTGGTGGGCTTCGGCAACCTGCTGGCTGCCACCAAGGCGGCTCGGCGGTGGGGCCTACATGGAACGGGCCGGTGGCGGCGATTGCTGGCACCGCACCAGCCGGCCAGATCGATGGAAGGCCCGGCCACGGCTTGACGCCCAGGGAATGTCAGGTGCTCGAGGAAGCTGGTGCGCGCTGCGACAACGACGAGATCGCCTTGCCGCCTGGGTATTTCGCCGGAAAACGGTGCGCAGCCACTGCAAGGCGGTGAAAACGAAAAGCTGCATGGCCGCCCCCCAAAAACGCACCCATGCCGCGGTTGATCGCCCTGCGGCTCCAGCTGGTGCGCTGGGATCAGCTGGACTGAAGCCGCCTGCCTATTGGCGCCGGCAAATAGGCGCCGCCGATGTTCACCCAGCCGAATCGCAGGCCTCACCGCGGCGTGGAAGCCACGGTATAGGTGATCACCCCAGGGAGGCTGCACTTGCCGTTGAAGGTGTCGACGTAGCCAAGTGGGCACATGGCCTGCAGCTTGGGGACCACTTCCTGCGCCTGGGCGCCGCCCGTGGGAAGCGCCAAGGAGGCCGATCACGGCAGAGGCTGCTGCCAGGGGAGACAAGGAGTTTAAGGACAGCGCATGACGGACCAGGGAAGGCAAGCGATCACGTGTCTTAAGCCTATGGGGAATCCCCCAACGCCCGGGGGATCATGGGATCCGTTGCGTTGCCCTGGGAGGATTGGAGATGCCTGGCGGCTACGACCCCGCTTCACCACCGGGGCGCCCACCCCTGCTCTGGCACCGGCCCTTCGCCGCCCGCGATGCTGAACCTCAGTGCCCGGTGGTTGCCCTGCAAGAAGGAGATCAGGCCATGAACGCCGAACTTGGCAGGCACCTGCGGTGCCACCCTCGCCCAGCTCGGCCGCGGAGTGATTTCGAGCCCGCTTCAGGCTTCAGGGAGGCTTTGGCGCCACCTGCCACACCCTCCCAGTGGCTGGCGACGTCGCCAATGGCCGAGCGGATTCAAACTCAGGCTGATGCGGCGCAGCAGCATTCGGCGTCATGCCGACGGCGACACGGATCTCGACACAGAGGTGGATTTCTGATGATCGGACCGTCTTCCACGCGCTCGTGACCATCCAACAGGGCGGCACCTGAGGCAGGGCCAGGGCGAGGAGGGGAATGGCGAGCTCTTCCCTGTTTTGGCCAACCTGGAGCTGATTGAACAAGCCGGAAGCCCCATGCCTGCCCAGCCCCTCTCTCCCCCAGCAGGATCCGCCAGCCTGCGGAAACCGACCCTGCCCGATTGGGAGCGTGGAGGAACGGAAAGTTGCACCGCGGCTTGATCTTCGACTCGTTTCGTTGGAAAGCTTTCGCTTCTGAACCCAGGTTGGCGCTGATTGCGGAGTCGATGGGGGCACCACCCGGAGCTGGGCAATGTCTACAAACCGCAGCGTGACGATTGATCTCACCACCCATGGACACGGATGGACTCTTTCCTCCCTTCGATGTGGACTGGCCCGCGGTCAACCGCCTTGCTGAAAAGGCCTGAGCGGGCCTCCCGCTTGAGCCCCCTGCCGCCGCCCAGCCTTTGTCCAGGACCTCCCATCAGCACAGGGGCAAAGGGGTCTGTGATCACAGGGGGCCCGCTGTTGCCTGATCTTTCTGGAGGGTTCGGCGGTTTGGGTTGGTAGCGGGGAAGTTGGTAATTGATGTTTCTCCTACCGATTCTGCGGCTGTGAGGGGGCCTGGCCTTGTAGGCGCGCTGGGGCCGGCCTGGGATCGGCCCATCGGCGGTCACTGGGGCGTCAATCGCGTAAAGGCTGGGGCGTTTGCTTGAGCCGTTTGCTCGATTTCAGCCCCTGGGGCGTGTGGAGGTTGGAGGATTCAACCAGGGGCGATCCGGCTGTTGCTTCGGGCCAGGGCGAATCCCGCGTTGCTTTGGGCGGCTTGGTTTCTTGTTCCCAGCCAGGGGGTTGAGTGGGCGGGTTCGAGCAAAACCACGGGGCCTGGGCCCCCAACGCTTTCCAGGCTGAGGGGCGGGGGGCCGTTCTCCAAGCAAGGGGGAATTTTTTTTGCTTTTCGGTTACCCCGGGGGGGGGGGGGGGGGGCCCCGGGGTTTTTTTTTTTTTTTGGCTGGGGCTGAAATACAGCCTCTCCCTCTCCCCTGCCGCTGGGTTCATCTCTCTCTT
>Ga0163217_1064160_pt1 | contig 12881 bp, 8 predicted proteins | sample SynspAceP_FD_185933 | JGI IMG/M metagenome (GOLD analysis project Ga0163217, IMG submission 185933) | Saline lake microbial communities from Ace Lake in Antarctica - Synechococcus sp. Ace-P (PacBio error correction) | ecosystem: Environmental > Aquatic > Non-marine Saline and Alkaline > Saline ... | reverse complement strand
AAGTTTAGAGCTGAGTTTCAGTTATAAACGAGCAAAGTCTGGAACCCTCTCATTTCGCCAAATGTGTTTACCCTATTTAAATAATAGAATAGGGTAAAATATCGGCTATCTGGCGCGTTCGTCGTTAAGAAATCAGTGGTGATGCCGTCGGGACTCCAGTCGATTGCGTAAATATTAGGGGAGGGCTTTCTACTTTAGCCAAGTTGCTCACTTTTGTAACCGCGGCTTAGACCCCAACCTTCGCCTTTTGCTTCATATCTGAGAGTCCGGCTGCAATATAGATTTGCCGGGGAGATTGCGTTGCAGTTACATCGGGAGCTACGTTTTGGAGCCCACTGCGGACCATGAGGTTTTGGTTGGCGCTGATGGCAATCCCGGCGGCTTGGCCTTTGACGCGGTGAAGGGCCAAATTTGAGTTGCCGAGGCTTTGGTGTCGACGTTACCGTAAACCCCGAAGTAGGCACGGGCGTATTGGCATGCGCCAATCATTTATCTGAATGGCGGCCGTCAGGCCCGCGAGGTAAAGTTTGATATTGCCTGATTTTTTCGGGGCTGCGTTTGTGTGGCAGTGGATGGTTGCCGTCCACGCTGCAGGACTAAGCGGATTGATCTCCCCATGCGGCGGGCGTCCAAAAGTCCCCGTGCAGGCGTAGCGTCTTGCCAAAACATCTGCCGCGTATTGAGAAGTGATAGCACCAGACGTACCTGCGGCTGTGGCTCGAGCGGTCACATCCTTGGCGAAAGACATCAGCGAACGGCTGGGACCATCGTGCCCGCAGCTCCAGATCATCGTTCACACGCCGCCCTAAGTACGCATGTCGGATCGTGCAAGGCGGCATTGTGCAAGCATCTGCACCAGTCGCGCTTGATCGAGGGCGGCATGCCAACAGAAGCATCTATCGCAGCATATCTCTCGAGTACGCCGAATCATCTGCCATTTGTATCGCCCAAAGCCAGATTTATGCCGGACCAAGCGGGTTGATATCGACCGCTCCACCCTTTGAGGCTTTTCTGGGTGGCAAAGCGGCGCATGAGTTGAAGCCCGTTACAACGACCGCCAGGCTGGTTGCATCATGAAACCTCCAGCAAACTCTTCATGCCTCTCGGCGAAATTTGCAAATTTAATCGCCTGCCGGGTAATAGACGAAACACCAGCCCCGGTCCACGATCCTAGGCGTGCAATCCAAGAAGGGTACTGTTGCGCAACTCGCCGCCGCATGACTGCGCATTGAAACGGATTCCGAACGCCTGCGTGGGCTTTACCTACGACCAAGACGTTCCGGCCGAATATGCATCTGAGATATTAACAGGGCTTTGGTGGCACCCCTACAAGGTAGACGGCTATTGCCGGATAACAACCGTGTCTTGATCTGCCGCGACAATTGCCCCAATCCTACTGCGTGTTGCTGGGCACACGCGCGGTCGCAAGCTCTACGGAGCTGACCCATAAATAACGTGGCCAAATCACGAGGAAGGCCTCAGCAGATCCGCAAACACTTTACCGGATCGAAGTGGAACGTCGAGGGGCAATCTGCTGACGAACGGCTGGCCGATGCGACAGCAAAAACCTGCGCAAAGGTCGCGACCTTCAAAATCTGCTGCTGGATCACGCCCGAACGCAGGTTCAGCCAAATCCTCGACAGAAAGCTAGATACAAAAGCGACGCGCATTAAAGGTGGGCGAAGTGGCTACGACGGCTTTCTGATTCAAGCCGCATTTATCAAGCCGCTCGGTTCAATCCAAGTCCTAAGTGACTTCGCAAAACGATTGCGCGCGAAGGGCAAGCCACACAGGTCATTCTCATCGCATTTGCTCGAAAGTTGATCTGTATTGGCAACTCATTGCTCGCAAAATGCTGTGTGGAACCCACAATTTAATGACAGTTGCTAGGGGCACCTCAGGGCTGCATAGCCAAATTCGAGGGTAACTCGATCTACGACCTCATCAAGAGGATGTTTCCGGATGATGCCTCCCAAAGTTGGGCCATATCGCCTCTTTCACGGATCGTTCTTGCATCCTAACTCATTGAATTCATCATTTTGGTAACGCCTACCACATTTTCAGAACCATTCACTACCAAATGTAGCATTTTCAAAACTAGTTAATCCGTAAGCGGTTGCCACGTGAAATGTCAAAAGTTAACATACAGTGAAGAAATTCAATTGTTAAAACCATTGACATGTGGGTATCGCTTCGCCTACTTAGTGGTGACAAAATCGAGCAGAGGCTTACAAAAAAATGCGGCAAACCACAGAAGTCCGACAGCCGCTGCAAACGGCGATTTGCGCTCGTTACACCCATCGGACGTTGACTGCCGCTTTGTTTTTTCATCATCCTTAGCCATTAAAGACGCAATTGGCCCGCTTCAATGCAATGGCAAGGGGCTATCTGAACGATTGGTATTTTAGCTTTGTTTAGCTTTCGTACGAAGTAAGTGATTTACCTCATAAACGGCATAACACCAGAGAAAACGACTAAAGTCGCGACGGCGAGCCAGTATTGACCACCGCCAGCGGCGAAACTTTGCGAATGAAATTTAGGTTCATTCCCACTATTTTCAGAAACATCAGACTTCTTACGTTACTTTTCTACGATTTGGGGGTTACGGTTCGGGCCGCTTGCCAACTGCGCTTCTAGCAGATACTGAGGAGGGGGCTATAATCTTGGTTAACTCGAAAGAAGCACTTAAATCCCCGAAATTCAAATTTAAAAAATTAGCTCAGGAAATGACTCCTCCCAGAAGATGCCATTATAAATGGCGGATCATTCGGAAACGACTTTACGGTAAAGTGGATTGGGCATTGCGCCAGCATTGCAGGACTATCCCTGATAAGATTAAACGCCGTTTTCAATTAAGGTTGGACCTTTTCGGTGGTTCTGCCTGACCTAGGCCTACACGTATGATATTATTGGGTATTTGGAGAATCATAGCCATTTTGCCCCAACTAGGGCACATGGGTTAAGCATGAGGGGGGCAGTACGATTTCAAAAATGTTTTACCAAAATGGCTTATGTGAGTTGTTACCGGACACCCAACAGGTAACGGATGATCTTATTCGACATTTTTGAAACGCTTCCATCCAGAAACAATGAAGCGCGATGGGATTCCACCGGCCTGCTCATGTATTCACGCACCAACTCTTTTTTCAGGTCCTGGAAGGTGTTGGGATATGCGTCAATTAAAAGCTATAAGCGATAGCAATTGACAGCGTCATCACGGGCCTTCGAACGTCTGAGAAGGGTCAGGCAATGATGAGCGTGCCTTTCCTGATTGGGCGTAATGGGGCTTGTGAGCCCGGACCACCTTAGGCGAGAAAAGGCAGAGACAGCCTCAGGTCTTTGTTGAAGCTAAAAGAGTAAATGGGAACTTTTGGCCGGGGAAAAACGTTAGTTGAAGCGCTAGGCTCAGGGTCTATTCCTAAGTGAGTTTAGGGGGCTTGCGTTTTGAAGACTCCGACTTACCAAATGCATATGCTATGTTGACCCGGGAATAGGTTTGTTGGTTGGTTCTGGCTGGCAAGCGGCCTGAAACAATTTGCGCCCAGCCAGAAGAACTAGGTAACCGCCATAGACTAGTTTGATCCCATCGAATTATCGTTCAGATCTGTTTGCTAGGTAGCCACTTCAAAGGGCTTGACGATAACGCCGAAGCGCTCCTGCCTTCGAATAGCTCCTTGTTTTTTGTCGGACGCCTGCGCGAGCGGTTTACGAAGGATAGCTGGTATCTTGGAGTAGCCTCCAAGCCTCTGATATTCTCTAATGTTCTACGCGTTCTATGTTCGGCATCATACATCCAAAAGTAAGACATCGGGCTTGAATGCTTTCACTTGAGCCTAGCGCTTCACTGCCGGAAGCCCAGCTCAGGACCTCGGAAATCGCCTGAAATTTCCAATGAAAGTCCGACCCACTCTCGTATGTCATCGTTCATTTCTCGACGTGGATCACCTTGATCATTAAAAAATCCCTGAAAGTTGGCTATTTTTACAAAAACCCTGAGGAGCGTTTCGCTCCCGTAGTTACTACCGTGAACGGCCAATTTGTCCAGACCACCCTTGCGCGCCTTACCTCTTCGGCAGTTGGCGGCATCTACGACGACCTGCGCCAGTTATCCGTGAGAAACTCATCGTACCATTCATGGAGATCTCGCTCAAATCCATGAGAAGGGACTCGGCAGATTTCAAACCGCAACAGTTAAGGCGGGATCTTTAAGCTGCGCCTTACCTCTGCTTTGCCGGGATCCACCGCCCGATACGTTCATATTCGTGCGTTTGCTGTCGCAGAATGGGATCCTAACATTACCCCAATTGCGATCAGAGTTCAAGAAACCCCCGCTTAACCAAAACGCCCAATTCCCTAACGATCCCGCATTTGGTTTAACCGTAGAGCTTCGGGGACTAGATGATGAAAATTTTCCAAAGCTACGGTAAACGTGCAAGGAGTAATGGCATACATTAGGTGGCGTTCCGACGTTCCGTCCCCGCTATCGTTGCTCTTGAGGCGGCGTGTGTGTAAACCGGTGGTTTCCAGAGACGGGTATGATGATCAAGGCAATTCGCCAGGCGTCGACTTGTTCGTGCTCTTGTAGGCCGGGACAGTCCGGTAAGCTGGCAGGGATGACGCGTATGCATTGGGAAGCGGCCGAAAGGATGCCGTGCGATGTGCTATATCTGCTCGCAAGCCGCCGGGAATTAGACCCTTGAGTGCAATGCGGAGAACTGATGGATTGGTGTTGAATAACGCTTGTTGTAACCCATAGCCTAGCTGATGGGAGTTAAAAATTTCGTTGGTCAAAGCTGATTGGAATTCGACACCATGCGCAACATTGATCAAAAGGAGATATTTTTTTTTACTCGAGGCCTTAGCGTGACCCCGAAGTGACTTCCATTTACTGACATTGAGATATGTAATGGACCTGAAACAGTCGCTTCAATTTTTGAAGAGGGCCCAACTTAAATCATTGGGTGGCCTACCAACCTACGTTGGTAGGAATGGACGGATTTGACGCGTCGACTGGCTTTGTTGCACAACCCTGATGTTAGGCAGGCTTCCCCTTTTTCCCCGGACGGATTTATCCTACGGGCTCGGTCGACGCGGTTATGCCAAGCGAGTGTAGCTGTTGAGGACGGAGATACGGGGACGTGGATTTCTCTGCCAACCTGCCTTTTCGAAGTCCCTCGCCATTCAGCGATTGGCCGAAGTAGTTTTTATACAATGCATCTTTCCGTTTCGACGCGGACTTTCGGCGGTTATCCACTCCAGCGTCGCCACAGAGTGCGACCCAGGTTCGCTGCCGCACTGACCGCGTCGTTTCGGGCACTAGCTCCGGCGCCTCGTCGGTTCAGGGCTTGGCATTCTGCGCGGCGGGATCACTGCATGGCGTTTCTGGCGGGCAATCGCCTGCGTGCATTTACGCGTGTCATACGCCCCATCTGCGTGACGCTGCCGATGTCCTTGAATCGGGCGGAAATTTGGTTCAAAGAGTTTCGGGCAGGGCATTGGGAGCGTCTCCGACGTTGCTGCTGGTGACCTCGACCGTCCGAACTTCCAGAGTTTTCTCATTCGATCCCAATGTGTATCTTGCGCCAGATGCGCCGTTGGTGCCACCATGCTTACGGGCATTCCATTCGCCTTTCTCCTTTCGGCTTTGATTACCGGTGCATTGGTCGAAAGGAGGTTCAGGCGGACCCTCGGATCCGCGATACGGCAAAGCTCACGTTCAGGTGCTCGCTGGCGGCGACATAAGGTGCTGAAGTCCGGCACTTGCCCAGTCCAGTCCCACCAACTGCAACAGGCTCTGGACAAACCCAGTTGTCTTGCCGAAGCCGGCATACCAAACAAAGACTTCAGCGTCAGACAAGTTGAATGGCAGCGTTACTGAACTTGCTGTTGCCGACGCGCTTGTGCCGCTCGGCGGAGGCGTCCAAACCATCTCAGGATCCAAACCAGTCGACAACGATCCGCGCTTGCTTCAAAGCTGTCATTGTAGGATGACCAATTCGTGCGTCTTATATTTGGTAGGGGCCAACTGCTCATGCCTTCCAGTTATCATGCTGGATACATACAAGTGAATCCACCCGAGATTTGTGCAACAAAGCCCCTATCGTAGCCATTGCGCTTTTTGCAGTTCTTAATTGGTAGATTACCCGGAAAACGAACCGCTAAAGCTGTGAGATAGTCAATTAATGAGCATCTTGAAATAGGCCTGATTGCATAGGTGTCCTTGTTTTTTGGTGGCGAATAGGTCCCGATTGGATTGCCTCTTATTGGGCGTGTTCCTTTGTAGGGAATTTTACTGGATCAGTGGAACCCAAGAGCCGCTGGGGGACCATCAGTCTAGTGCCGCCGACATTTGCAGCCACATGGACACTGGAGCTCGATTTCCGATGTTTCTTATGATGGCTATGTCAGCTACCGGGCGGGGCTAACGCGCTGCGTCTGTTCAAAAATGGCGCTCGTCTATTGGCTATCGGCGTTGCCGGGAGGCTTGGCCGGTAGCTTCTGTATTTGGGCCGCTGGTTTCGCAGCCGCGCAGGGGGTTCCTCCATCGCATGCTCGCCGCGATGGGTAGGATCGCTTTCCAGAAATGGTCAAATATAACTATGATCCAAGCTTGCGGGCTGGCCACCCTAGCCGTAGCCGGGACGCTTTGGGGCTCTTATTCCCCCGTCAATCCTGATGATCCTATACGGTATTAATAGCGCAGGTCCCAATTGCGTCACTTTTGTGGGCGGATATCTGTCGGGTCTGATCACGCACTTTTGGTTACATCGGATTGATTATGTGCGGGTGAAGTTGAAGCCTGAACTTGCGGCCGGCGGTAAACGAAGAGATCACTTGGGGAATGCGTTTCAGGGCGCTAAGGGAGGACAATACGATCTTAGTATTGGTCCTGGGGGTGTTCGGAGGCGTCTTCTCGCTGGGTTCTTTACACCCACAAGCGGGAGCGGGGGATTCGGTTGCTTCTCGATACTTATTCGATTTGCTGTCTTCGTTCTTTAAGCTTCGAAGAACCTCTGGAAAGCAAGCGGTCCGAAAACCTTAAACCACCACGTCTGGCCTTTTTATAATCGGTTGTGGGCGCAGCTTTACTTATACGTTTCCTCGCGCTCAGCGGTTCAGGAGAATTCATAACAAATCTAGTTTATCGGTTTTGTTCGGATCCGATATTCCTGATCCTCGGGATCGCAGTAATTTACCTTGTTTGGGTATGTTTCCGAACCCATCGGCGCAATGCTGCTAACACTTCCAATCGTTGCGCTACCTATTGTCGAGACGCTGGATTTAACCTCATTTGGTTTGGCGTCTTCCTAACCAAACTTCTTGAGATCGGAATGATTTTCGCCTCCAATGGGAATGAATGTTCTTTGTCATTCAAAGGGGTTGTTGGCGACAAGTATCTCTAGGTGTATTTTTCAGGGAATTTTGTGTGTTTCTGAATGATTGACTTGGTCATCGGCAGCATAACTTGTCGCCTTCCCAGATTGGTATTTGATACCGGTCTCATGGTGGAATAGAGGGTTAGGCGGTAATTTTTATCGGCCTAACCGCACATTACGTTTCTACGTTTTAGACAAGCTTTGGTGAAAACAGCTTCAGAAGGATAACGAGTTTAACTCTGAATCGAAAGTTTGATGGACAAAAAATCGTGGGCAGAATTCGAAAACGCCGGTGGTACCAAATTCGGCCGTTTACACCAGTTATTCAGTTGCCGTTTCCTGGATTGCTTGCAGCATGTTAACTTGACGCCAATCCCAATATTCGATCCTTGTGATAATCGATTTATGGCAGCCCGGAGTTGAGCAAAACGAGCATTGCATCGCGAGCTGGGTTTTAGATGCCAACTGTCGCCGACGTAGTGGAAAGCGGCTTGTTAAAAGCACGGTATGTCAACGAGAAGTTTGCGCGGTCAGAGATAAACGATCTCGTGTAGCGTTTTATAACTTTCGTTCCGGCAAAGTAGCTATCACCGATGCCGCGCCCCTTATTGAGACGCTATTCAGGAATATGCTTCTCGCCGTTGGCCAGTGATGAGCAACAAGAACTTCCTAAGTATGATAGATCGTATCCTTAACACCCCAATACGTTCTGAGAAGAAATTGGTTATCGACTGATGGAAGGCCTTGCACGTGAATTGAGGTCGTTGAAGCAAAGAAAGTGATATTGCGAAAATGATTTTAGGTTAGAAGCCCGACATTTTCATCGGTATCGTGTCGGGATACTAGGTCGTGCGTGCATTTCAATAAATGGCGTGTTGGGATTTCTTATCAGATAACAGCGAATAGAGCTCGCATACCGTGTAATTATCCTGAGTTTTATTACCCGTTAATAAAATGCAAAAAAAACTTGTAAAAAGGGCGATTTTAATATGAAAGCTTACTAAAGTTTGCGAGGGCTAGACTTTCCCGAGGGGACCAATAGCTATGGCTGACCGGCACGGTCATTTTAGTCGAAATCCGTGGTCAGACACTATCTCGGCGTAGACCCCCGAGGTAAGATCGATGTTATCGCAAAGCTCGGGGGAGGGGCAAGACGGTGCCGCCGTCGGTCCTGACGCGTATGATATAGTCTTGCAATAACGGCACGGCCTTTGTTTTGACCGAGAGCAGATGGCATCAGGCGTTCCGATTTGGAAACTCCAGAGGACTATTAAAAGGGGCGTCAATTTCAGCGAGTGGATCTAGTAACGGCTCTTTTCGGAAAACGATTATGAGAGCTGTTTGAAGGTCAGCCGCTCAGAGGGCCAGATGATATAGTCTTTCGATGCGAATGGAGGCTTCTACTTTCACAGATCTCGGCAAGTCGACATCAACCTATGCTGCATCACGGCTCTTTTTACTATGCCAAGACTGACGGCAGTCATATAGCTCGGGTTCATTCACCGATGATTCACACCTAATGGAATTTGGGCTTTCCCCAAGACAACAGCACGGTTTACGTCGCTTGAAAACAGGGACCAGTCGATATGGAGCTTTTCGACCTTGTCGGCGGCCAGGAGAAATTGCCGACCGCTATCATTCGAAATTGGCCCGGGTAGAACTGGTTGCAACGCTTGCCTGACTACCAGCTGCTCGATAGCTTGGCTGTTCAGGCGGATGGTAAGGATATGCGTTCGCAACGCTGATGCGCGGCGGTATTGCGCATTTTAGTTGTTGCCCCGAAGCGGCGAAGGTCAGTTTCGTCGAGGTGGAGGGGGACCCCTATACCGACCCAACATTTGCTTTGGCGGGAAGACAGAGGCGATGCCATGGATTACGGCTTCAAAAGGAAACCGGATGTCTTTTCATGCGAGATGGAAGGTCAACCAGGGCCCTCGTTTGAATTATAACGGGTGGAAAAGGGAGCTATCTTGATTTCACTGCGAGATGTTATTGGTCGCAAACGGCCGAAAGCTTGCCTTCGAAGCGGAACCAACAAAGATGCTGCGGCGGCAAACCCGGCAAAAAGCGGACCATTCTTTGCACGCCGCAAGATACAAGACGGATCTAAGGCCGGTTTGCGGCATTTCGGACCTTCCTTGCGACAATATTAACCACGTCTTTCGTCCAGCTGTAGGTAGACAAAGACAAGCCCCAGCGCCAAACTACGCCGGCACTTTCTACACCGAATGCGTTTGCGCGATTTCGGGTTCATTAGAGCGGGCTAAGCGACGCCTCAGGCACCGGGACAATACGGCCGGGCCACGTCGATCTGATAAGTCGATGTCAGCATCTCTTTCACGGTCTCGCCTGCGTGGCGGCCAGGGCACATAGCCAAGGCCCACGCCACCGCAGAGCGCATTTGACCGTTAGTTTGCCTGAGGTAAGGTAGCCCACAATCACGCCGGTCGCGCAAATCGGGCTCGTTTGTGGGGAAAAGCAGCGGTTCGGGATCGGTCAGGCTGAACTAGCATCCGGCGCGTAAGGGGCCGTTGTCACGTTTACGCAAAACGCCTCGCGTCCGATGAAGGCACCTTTGTCGGTCTTCACTGCAAAAAGCCAAGGACCCGCCTCTAGCACGTGACTTCGTCGGTAATGTCGTGGCCGAAGTGGCGATAGCCCTTTTCGATCCGGCACTGTCCTGGCGTGGCAACCCGCAGAGAGTTTCAGCCCGTATTTCGCACCGGCTGTGACAAGAGCGCCTCGAAACCACATTTGCGGGCCTTGATCAGTTGGGACATATAGCTCCCAGGCCAGCTCCCCCAACGTAAGTTCACCCGGTGGCCGCGGGGCTAAGTCATTGCGACCTCGATTCTCGCGCCGCAGTTGCAGAAAGGGATGCACATCGTTTGAAGATCTGCGGGCGAGATCGGCGCACAATAGCGGCTCGCGCATTTCGCGACCCATTCAAAGGTCAGGACAGCCTCGGCTGCGGTCACGTCGGTGATGACGGACGAATTTCATTCGCCTAGATTGCCGCCGCAACCATTTCAGATCGCGTTGCAGGGTCGCCCCTGGCACACCAAAAAGAAAGCGGTTTCCGACAACCGCGTGACGGTTAGATTCGCATTTCGATCCCGCCACGTTCATTGAGCATCTGCGTATATACGATCCTGCAATTGGACACGTCCCAAAACTTGGTGGCGCAACATTCGCTGTAAAAAGATCAGTGCATCGCGTCCTCGACCACTGATCTTCCCGAACGAGAGTCATGTCGAGTAGCCCCAACGGGTTCGCGCCAAAGCCATTGTGCTCGGCGCCGGGAATTCTTGGAACCAGTTCGGTCGGTACCCCCCAAGTATATTCATAATTCGGCTGTCTGGCCTTCATTGGCAAAACCAGTTGGCGCGCTTCCCAGCCGGCGACTTCACCAAAGACAGCACGCGCGCCCTTTAGATGCTTCGTATGCCAACGGCGCAACGGCGAATGCCCCGCCGGACGTTGCCCATTTGGGCCGATAGGGAAAAGTGATCGGCATAAAGCAGACCCAAGTGTTTCGGTTCACGCGCTTCCTTGGCAGATAGCGGCGGTTCTTTTGGAATGGCTGCGCACCGCCGAGATATCGACTTCCCATAATCGGATAGGGGGCTCGCCATCGTTCATCCATTTGCGCCAGCCAGCCATTCCGCCACCACCAGACGACACGATCCCGATAGAGTTGTAGCCCGGCGCCCACCAATAGCCCGTTCCACCTCTGGTGCTTCGCCCAAATAGTAGCGGTCATCGGGGGTAAAACTTCAGGGCCATTAAAAAAGGTGTGGATGCCGCTTCTGCGAGGATGGCATTTCGGTTGACGGCCGCCTTCCAAAAATCGCTGGAAATGGTTCAAAAATCCTTCGGGCAGTTGCGTTCAAGCAGAAGTCCGTTGGAATGCCATCCATTGCCCCAAGGCTTAAGCCTTTGGTTCGAACGCACCCAAGCAGGATCTTGCCCTGCACATCTTCCTTGTAGTAGGCACATTCATCCGCCACGCGTAAGGACCGGCAATTGGGCAAGCCCCGAGATGCTCTCTGTCACGAGTAGAAAATGTTCGCAGGCATGAAGCGGCAGGGTAGAACACCGTGCGTGCGGCCAGATCACGGCCCCACATACCGCCGCAGTTCACCACATCTCGGTGCGATCGTGCCGGTCTCTTCGCTTGCCTGCCAGGGTTCACGCGGTGACACGGCCATCAGCCTGAGTAACCTCATTTACGATTCACGCCCTCGACCGATCTGAAGCGCCCAGCATCCGCCGCAAACCCTTGCCAAGGCCAACTCGGATATTTCCTGGATCAGGCCTGCCCGTCGCCCGGGAGGTGTACGCCAGAGACAACATCTTCATGTTCAGATGCGGATAGAGCGACAGGATGTCCGACGGGGAAGAGTTTCGTTCACCTCGACACCGAAAGACACGCGCCATCGCGCCCATTGACTGCGCAACTCCTCTTTGCCGTCGGCCAGTCAGCGCCACTGTGATCGACCCACATTGACGCAGGCCTGTAGCCAAACCCGGTTTCTGCCTCCCAGCGTGCGGAAAGATCGGCGGAGTATTTGCCAAGCGCGTCAGTTCTGGCTTGGCGCGCAAACTGCTCCAACAAAGGCCTGCGCATGCCATGTGGTTTCCGCTGGTGAGTTTCTTTGCGCTCCAAACGGATGACGTCTCTTCCAACCCATGTTTAGCCAAGATGATACGCGACAGGAGCAGCCAGAAATACCGCCGACCAATAATGGACGACACCGCTGACGACGGAAGGACGGTCCATGATGGAGCCCTTCTCAAAATCGATGCCTTCGTTATATCAGAAAGGCCGCCGCACTAAAAAATCAACATATTATTTTTAGTCGGTGCCGATTATTTGTTTCAAATTCTTCGTCTCGATATGTTTGGCTGCAATTGCAAACGCAAGGAGGACGCCGATTGGACAGTTACGTGGGCTCGGACATCGCGCCATGCGCCGGTTGCGCCGCATGACCCTGCAAAAAACTTGGCTGATGCAATCGGTCGTTCCCCGGGGTGCTTAGCCTAAATCGAAACGGCGGGCAGGCAGCAACCCGCATCATGATCTTCGATCAAGCATCGCGCTTATTCGACATCAACTATCATCGTTCATTCTTCGATCGTCTTGGATCGGTATGGATTTCAAGAAATGAGGGCTTGTCGTGCGCACCAGACACGATGTCCTCGGAACACTCCGAATCGAACGGTAGAAGGAACTGCTGTCGCCAACCTTGAGTGGGTCCTTTGAGGATGATAAAATACGACCTTCGCACCGCAGGGCGCGTTCTGGGAACATAAAAGCCTTTACGTCCAATCGAGCCCTGGCGGGCGTCCTTTCTCTCGGGTTTTTGAACTGAGTCTTATCGTTGACGACGTGCGGTTCAGTCTGGCCTTAGGCGGACATGTTTTCCAGTTCGAGAACAAGGACTATTGCATGGGAAAACCTAGGCGATCGTTGCCAGCACCGCCAATCTGGGTCGTGCCCCG
>Ga0163217_1093320_pt1 | contig 12882 bp, 13 predicted proteins | sample SynspAceP_FD_185933 | JGI IMG/M metagenome (GOLD analysis project Ga0163217, IMG submission 185933) | Saline lake microbial communities from Ace Lake in Antarctica - Synechococcus sp. Ace-P (PacBio error correction) | ecosystem: Environmental > Aquatic > Non-marine Saline and Alkaline > Saline ... | reverse complement strand
CGGAAAACGAAGGGGACCTGATCTGCGCCGCCAGTTCGCCACCCCCGAGCAGATCAAACTTCATGGCCACCGAAGCCCGGGGCCTGATCTTGGCCCGGCGACGTGGGGGCGGAGCGCTCGATGCGTTGAGCTGCCACTGATGGTGGATCGCAACACGACAGGCAACCAGGACCGCCTTCACCGTCAGCGTGGATAGCCGGACCTGAGAAGAACGGGGGTCAAGCACCGGGCCACTCCGCTGAAGATCTCGCGGCCCGCACCGATCCCACACGCCGGTTGGCAATCCATCCCCGCAGCCAAGCCCCAGGATCTGCCGCCGTCCGGGCCACATTTTCCGCATGCGGGCACGGGCAAGGACGGCGGTGCTCAAACGAGCCGGCCAACGTGAGGCCGCCGTGGACTCCCCGGCTCTCGGGGCGGCTCTATCCAGGCCGGGGGCTGATCTAGCGACGATTTCCAGCAATACGTGGCATGGAATCGGATAGGCGCGCCCCCCCAACTGGCCAAGCTACGCCGCGCGGCCGCCTGCGGCTGCACTCAGCATCGTGCTGATTGCTCAGCTACCGGCTGGCACCACCGAGCGGTTCTGTCCGTCGGCCACGCCGGAAGCCAGAATGCCGAGCGCCTTCGCGACCTTCCAGGCGCGATCGCATATTCGCCAACCCGAAACTCGATCGGCCAGCGAAGCCCACGGGCGATTGTTCGAACCGCCGGCCAGGCCACCGCCCGGCATGTTGCGTGCGGGTGCACTCGGATGCCTTCACCGGCGATGCCTTCGGCTCGCTCCGCTGCGACTGGCACGTCCCCAGCTCCGAAGCGCGCCACTGCGCCATGACGAAAGGCGGCGGCATCGAGGGCGTTGGGTCTATCTCCGCCAGAAGGCGAGGCATCGGCCTGACAACAAGCTCAAAGCCTTACAGCCCCAGAGACGCGGCCTCGACACAGGGGAAGCCAACGAGGCGCTCGCTTGCGCAGATCGCGCAATTACGGCCGTCGGCCGCCCAGATTACCTCAGACGACTCTGGGGGGCGGCGACTGCGGCTGCATCACCAACAATCCCGCGCAAGATCGCCGCGGCTGCGGCGGCATATGGCCTCCAGGTCGAAAGACCGGGTTGCCTTGATGATGGATCGCCGCCAGTACAAACGGCCTCCTAAAATTTTTTGTTTCTTCCGGGGGCCCCGCCCCCCCCCCCCCCCCCCCACCCCCCCCCCAAGCGGCTGAAGCTGCCGGCCATTGCCTCTGCAAGACCCCCGGCCAACGAAGCAAAGGGCCAAGCAGCCGTTGTGCCGCGCGGCAATTGGGATGCAACAGAGAGCCGGCCATGGCGGCGAGCACTGGCCGAGCCGCGTCAGTGGGCCCATGGCAGAGCCACCATCTCGACTCAAGCTGGAGGAACAGCATCCCCGGCTGCGCCCCGCTGCAGCAACCGGACGATCGCCATCCCTGCTACGCCCACCACAGCCCATGGGCTGCCGAAAGCCATCGCTGGACGCCGTGCTGGCCCAGATGGCCGCTGTGGGCGGGCACCATGGGGCAGCCGTGGCTGCTACCCCCGACAGGCCAGCCGCATGCGCACCCAGCCAGGCCGACCCTTGGAGCCGGAGCCGGCGCCCGGCCTTGATGGAAACGCCGGCAAACCGCAGGCCCCAGTTGCCCCCGGGGCCCGGGGCGATTTCTGCCTGGCTGTGACAGCGATCGCTCCATGACAGCCCCAGGCAGGCCAAACCAGGTCAGGCCTGATATCGTTCACCTTCGCTTGATCTTGAGTGCCCTTCTTGATCCCAGCACCCGGCCACATCGGCGACCTGAACCGAAAACGGGTGGAACCGCCATCGAGGTGGGGCCTGGGCGGTCAAATGACAGAGGAAGAAACTGGCTACCCGCCGGTGTTTTACGGCCCCATGACGGCCACTTAGAACAAGCTGCGGCCTGCTGCTTGCGGCTGTTTGATTTCGCCAGTCCAACTTGTAACGGGGGCCAACCGGGTCCAGGGGGCGCCGCCCGCAACCGCGCGTGGTGCATTGGGGGCAACCACCCTGGGCCATGAAACCGTCGATCACCCCGTGGAAAGCCACCAGTACGTTCGTAGAAACGACTCAACCAGTTTCACGGCCACAGGGTCTCCTTGGGACGCATCGGCTACGAACAGCCGATTTCCACAGTGACAGGAACCCATGGACGGTGACATGCATCCGGATACTCCATGAAGAGCTCTGGTCACGCCTGGTTCAGCAAAAATCCACTGTTATGCGGACCCCCCATCGGGACACCCCCCGTTCCACCCCTCGCCAGCCTCGCTAAGTAGAACAGGCCACGAACCATGGTTCTTGAACCTTGGGGGCCTCGCCCCGCCAGCGCCCGTGACACTGCTGGCGTTTCCCGCTCCCCTCCTCTTTTTTATCTCCCAGCCGGATAGCACTCCACACACTTCCGTCAAGGCCGGGCCTTGGATCTGGCCAGCCCGCTCGGACTGCTCGGCGGGCAGCGGGCCTCACGGCCAGGAAGCGGCTCGAAAGCAGATCGAGGAGCTGAAATCGAGACCCCCTTACGGCGCGCCCTCCGAGCCGCTTCCGGATGGCAGGTCGCGGAACTTGGAGGTGGTGTTTCCTTTGAGGCCGCCCAACGGCCGCCACCACAGCTATTGCACCCGACGCGAAGTGCGCCTACCGGCCAACCTCTGGCCGCGCTTCCACTCGGGGTGCGCCTTCGGAATTACTTCTCCTGCTCGGCCGTGGGCGCATCGCTGCAGAGCCCGTGCGCCCGCTTCGACATTGCTGGTTGCACCGATCAATTCACGATCGCACCCATCAGCGGCAGCCGATCGCTTTTTCGGGCCAGGGGCCGTGGCAGCACGTTCGCATCGCCCGATCCCTTCTGTTCCCACACTCTGCCGCATGCTGGGGCGATAGTGGCCGAGAAGCCTGATGTGCCCACGGGCCGCCAGCTGCACGCAGCCGGCCAACCTATCTCTGCATGGAGGGGCGGCTTCTCGACCCGAGGTCCGAATACCAACCTCTACCGCAGACTGGGGTTTGCCTCGGTGATCGGCATGACCAACCACAGCGAGGCCCGCCTTGGCCCGGAAAGCCGAGATGGCCTACGCCACCCTCGCCATGTCAACCGGACTACGGACTGCATTGGCACGGCCAGAAACGCCTCGTGGCACGGTGCGATCTGGTGCTCGATAGATCTCGCGCCAACGCCGCGTTGGCACAACAGATCGTGGCGATGGCTGCCGAGCGGAAGACTGCTGTTCAAAGCACGTTCGAGCAGCAAAGCCACACAGGCCCTGCGCAGCTGCCCTGATGAGCCAAGAGCATGTGGCCAGGCCACACCCGTGAGCGCCCATCGACCTGCTCAGCCAGCCCCTGACTGGCGGGCCACGTTCAACGGCACGCCACAACAACTGATCAGGATCGCCGGCCACTAGCGTCAGCGAACGGCCGGCTTAGCGGGGTTGCGAAAGGGAGGCGCCTTTCAGCTCGAGAGCAGGCGGAGTCTGCCGCTCGCTGTTCACCAGAAGCCTTGCGGGGCGTCATCGGCCGATCCGCCCTGGCGGCCATCAAGCAGTGCCGGTCTGACTGACCCTCCAGCGCAAGCCAATAAACCTTTGCCAGCGCCTTGTAATCCTGTCCACTCCGGCGAGGTCTCCGAAGAGGATGCCGCAGGGCACGTCTTCGAGCTTCGGTGTGGTGGGACACGCCACATCCCCATCGGTTCCCGTAGGCCTTGCGAGCCTTTGAACCAATCACCCCGGTGGAAGAGAATGTTGAGGCCATCTTGGTGGCGGCTGCGGCCATTCAGCCGGGTCGAGCCAGTCAGCAAGCTCTGGCACGTGAGCCAAGCGAATGTCCTTATTCTATGGGCGCCGGCCGTCGGGCACCACAACTCATCGCCGATCGCCACACGCTCCGATGCTTTGCCGGCAGGCGGGAAGCCACCCAGCACGTTAGGGGTGGTGCCGCCGGCGGCAATACGACCGAGAGCATCGGCGGGCGAAAACCACGCGTGCGATCAGGTCGTTGGGCCTCCGGCTCGAAAGCGGTCTTCCAGGCCTTCGGAGCTGCGCAGCAGGCCGGAGCTCCAACGCGAGGCACGCCTGAACAGGCTCAAGGGGCGGGTGTTGCAGAAGGTGGGGCGGACCATTCGCGCATTCCGCACGCCGGAGCCGGCCTGATGGTCCAGCGCGAGATAGAAGAGGCGGGCCGCCGCCTTCATAAGGCGAGCCGCCGTAATGCCGCTGATGGCGGCGGCAGCTCAAGGGGTGCGGCCGCCCGCCACCGCCTGCTGCTGTGGAGGTCTTTCCTCGCAAAACGTTGAACGAGCTGCAGAGCACGCTGAGTTGATACCAGGGCTTGGCCAATGGGCCGCAAATTCCGGTTGCTCGCGTGAGCAGTTGCCGCGTCGGCGCAGCTCATCCCCGTCGCAGACGGGCGGCGGAACGCCTCGACCGGCATCATTCGTCCGCTGGCCCATCGCCGTCCGCCCTCACCTCCGGGCGTCACGCCTGGGGTGGCCCTCCTTCAGCTGCTCACATTCCATGTTGCGCCAGGCGGGCAATCAACAGGCGCTCCTCGCGGCGACTGGGCATGGAAGCCGGGCGGGAACAAAACGAGGCTCGTAGCCAGCCTAACACAAACAGCTCCGATCTCCTCGCGGAGCAAGAGCCTCGGACGCTGGGCACCGGAAAATCCTGGGCCTCCAAGCAGACCGGCATTAGCGCTACCGCATTCAATCGAGCTTTCTGCGAACAGCAGCACCAACGTGTGGGCCGTTTCAGCTTCAAGTGTGATTGGATGCCTTCATTTCGGTACCGGCATCAAAAAGCAGAAGCTATGAACAAGCCATCGACCGAACATTTGCGCCGCGGCCGGTCTCATCGAGCGGCGCCCCCCAGTTTCTCCCGTCTGCATTGCGAGCTGCTCCAAGCGGCGTAGAGGGCTTCTTCCGCTTCATTGAGTTGCTCGGAACCATGATACGGACCACTTCCACCAACTGGTCACCCGCCTGCTTCCCCACCGCGCCCAGGGCCACGGCCACGGCAGCCGCAGGCAATCGGCCGATCGACGAGCCGGGCTGGTACCGGCAACTGGACGCGCCCCTCAGGCGTCGGCACCACGACAAGGCAAGCCAGGGCCGCCTCCGGAGCAAGGAAACAACTCAAGCTGGGGAACGACACCCGTAGACCCTCGGAGGCGGCGCAGGCCGTCTGCGGTGCGCACCCGCAGTTGCCAGAAGGGTGATCCGCCGCCACCTGAGGCTACGCCGGCGAGCGCAGTCGCCAGCCATCACCGGCCATCGGCGAGTCGATTTGATACAATGGGGTCCAGCATCATCCACCGCGGTGCCACGGGCTTACTCAAATTTCCAGTCGGTGGTATCCTCCAGGGCCTGCTCCCGGCGTGAGCTTCAAACCCTCGTATTCCAGATCGGGGCTGGCAAGCTCTGGGACAGGGCGGCGCGACGTGGTAGCGTGGTGGACCCCTCCCGAAGGCGGATCCGGCTGACCACTGCGAATCGCTGGTGGAGGCAGAAGCCGGCCGACTGTGATCACTCGCGAAAGAAAATTCATCACTAAAACCATCCTCAAACACCGCCTCCAAACTGTTGCTGAGCCGTCTCCGGAAGCAGTCGTAGAGCTCGCGGCGAAGGCTCAGATCAGCCGTCCTCTTCTGACGCGCGACCTGCCAAAACAGAGCATCCAGTAGCTCCTCGAAAGCGGGGAGGGCGTGCCGCAAAGGACATCAGCTGCGGGCGTTGCGGGCGCGCCAGCGGATCGAGGCCGGGCTTTCCCAGGCTGCCGTCGTTCGGCAGCACCGAGCAACCGCATTAGGCTCATTGACCCAACTTGAAGCGCTCTTCGGCAACGATCGTTGCCATGAGAATCGGGATGCAGGGGCGGCCTGCTGGCGGAAGGCACGCTTCAGCTGGCGGGCTCAGCGCCGGGGGACAGGGGCGAGGAACTGCCAGTAGGTCGGTTCTCGAGCGGAGCGATGCGCTGCGGGTCCACGGATGGCGTCAGCCTCAGGCCCAGGATCCCGATTGCGCCGACCGCCGCGCTCATAGCGGGGTAGGTTGTACCCACCCCCGCTCATCCACCGGCTTTCCAGGGGGTCACGGCCACTACGCCTGCGCATTCGCCTCTGGGTCCAGTCATCCCAGTCGTCGTCGGAGAAGAGATGTCATCCTGAGCGACAAGGGCTGTTCTTGATGCCCTGAAGAGGCCCGATTCGGATTTGCGCTCCGTCACAAGGCGACGGTTGAGGGCCATAGAGGGCTCCTGCAGCTGGCTGACGCCAGGGTCCAATTTCCACCGGATCGTTTCGCTGAGCAGGGCCTGCACATCCATGCAGGGCAAGCTCCACCGCCGCTGTGGCGCTCCGCTCCATAGGACCCAGTCGCAGGGCGCGTCCCGCAACCGACGCTCGGCCTGGGTGACCAGGGTCTGGGCACGGTTTGTATGCGGATCCCACCTGGAGCGCTTGCGGCGATCCGTCGCGCCTTGAGGGTGGCCTCTCAAGCAAGCGGCTGAGTCTCTTCCTCACGTTGAGGTTGGACCCCTGATCGATCACGCTCTGCTGCGGCCCGTGGTTCGATCCGTGGCCGACGGCCCTGCAGCAAGCCGTTGGCATCGATGTCCGAACGAGACCTGCACTGCGGCACCCCCGCGGGGCCGGTGGGTCCCCTGAGAGCGGAAACCGTCCCAGCGAACTTGTTTCCGGCGCCATCTGCCGCTCACCCTGCAGCACATTGCAGTTCCACGCGACTGGTTCGGCTCCGAGGTTGCTGAACACGTCGGATTTAGAAACAGGAATCGGCGTGTGTTGCGGAATCAGACCTTCATCACCCCCCGATCGTTTCGAGGCCAACAGGACAAAGGCGACAACATCGTTGAGCATCAGGTCCCGGAGCTTCTCCGGTGAGGATTTTGCCGGCGGCTGACGGCGGCACCAATCGCCCCACCTCATCGGGGATTGGACCGCACTGGCAGGGACTCCCTCTGTCAGCGTCGGACCATCTCTCTGAACCATCGGTGCATTGCGGGTGCCGCCGCCCCCACCAACACCAATCGTCCGATCTCTTCAGTCCGTCAGTTCCGCATGCCGCAGGGCGCGCTGCACGGCCTGAGCAAGGCGCGATCGAGCGATCGGGGCAAATGACTCAAAGCGACGGCCGCTCCAGGGCTGCATTTCGGATGTGAAGCGCCCCAGGGCGGCGTGGCAGATGAAAGCAACGACACCGGGGTTGCTCGAACACCGGAGAGCTCCTGTTTGGCTTTTTCAAAGCCGCTTCGTTGAGGCGTTGCAGGGCCTGACGATCGCGGCGAAAGGTCGATGGCATGGGTCTGCTCGGAAATTTTAGCGAGCCAATCGACTATGCGGCGATCCAGTGTTACACCCAGCTGGTGTCCCGTGGTGGCTTTGACATCGAACACACGTGCGTACGCAGCACCGAAAACCGTCGAAAGGTGCACGCCAAGAGCCGAAACCAGCAACCCGCTTCACGGCCTGCGATCGAAGCCGTAGCGGCCAGCGCCGCGGGTGGGTTCATTGAGGATGCCGCTCACGGAAAGCCCCGCCAGGCGACGGCATCCCTGGGTTCGACCTGGCGCTGTGGCATCGTGCCCCCTTTGAAATAGCAGGACACGGTGATCCACCGCCCGCCTCCACAGGTGCCGAGGATAGGTAGGCGCTCGGTTCAAACCAGGCGTGCGCAGGATGCTGGCCAGCAGTTCTTAGGGGCATATTCCCGTCGTGACGGGGCGATCAGCGCGCATTGCCCTGGTCGTTGGCCCGGATCGTGTAGAACAGCGAGGCTTTGCTCTCCTCAAGCTCATCCCAGCTGCGACCAAGGAACCGCTTGAGATGGCGAAGCTGTGCGGGGGTTCAGCACGCTTGGCGCGGGCCCAGCTGTCCCCAACGCAGCAGCTCCTGCTCCCGGCTGTAACCGACGACGAAGGAGTTGGTGCGGCTGCCTTCAGCATTGCGATGTACCTGAGGCTTGTTGCCACCCTCCAGCACAACGCACCACCGAATTGGTTGGTGCCCAAGTCGATGCCCACACATGCGGCCCCATGGACCCCCAAATCGAAGACCAAACTACCGGCTTCTTCAGCTGTGGCCGAGGGGAGCGCCGAGCCGCCCGCCACCTCCAGCGGCGAGGGCGAGGGGAGTTTCAGCCGGAGACATGGGGGATTAACGCGTTCTTAGTGATGGAAGCGGGGGGTCAGTCAGATTTTCGCTAGTTTCAGGTGTTGAAATTTGACGAGCGTGACTTTTTCCTGCTCTGCGATTGAGACGGAGGCCACTTGATCGCTTCAAGATTAAGCGTCGCCCGCCCTCAGGAAACGGCTGGATTTGACAGTGGCTTTCGCCAGTCTCACATTTGCTTGCCTCACGCTCGCATCGTTCTGGTGGAGATCTTTCTTGTTGTGTTCCCAAGCGCAAGACCCGCGATTCAAGGCCTTCGGGCTGACATTTCTGACCACTTCCAGCTGGAACCGCGTCAGCGGTGGAGTACGGGCCTCACGGGCGATCTACGGGACTTTGGTTCGTCGTTGTTGGCGCTGTGATGCGTGGTTCCGTGGGAGTTGCACCGGCAATTTTCATCACCGGAAGAATCTGATCCCACCCGCTGGCGCGACATCATCGGGTGATGTGAATGTGGCTGCGATCCCTCAGTGCGTGCTTGCCGTTGGGCCATCTTTTGGTGATGGGAGCCCACTCTTCGGGCCTTTCTCAAACTCTCATGCCTCCCTGGCTGGTTCCCCACTGTTAAGCACCCACCAAAGGGGGTCCGGGGATGCGCGCCCAAGCATTCTGATCTGGTGGTTGATGATTCTGCGCCGATCATCACGCGCCATTCCGCGACGCCCTCAACCAGGTGCCCAGCCCTACGGCAAGGGGCTACGCGTTGCAGCCACCCGCTGGATTGCCATCTCAATGTGATTTGCCGCGCGCGATCAGCCATTCATTGGGAGGGTCATGCTGGCCTCGGCCGTGCCATGGGGAAACATGCCGTTGACCTGATCATCTGGCACTCACGGAATTTCAGCTGGTATTTTGGCACCGGCACCGATCTCAGCCATGCTGGCCAACCCAATTTGGCGGATTCAGCGGCATTCAGGTGTCAGCCCTTCTCTATGCAGCCTTGTTCTGATGCTGCTCAACTTCACGGTGAATTATTCTGGCGCAGTGGATTGTCAAAAGCTCGAGCCTCCGCTATTAGTCCGTTCAAACTTCAGCTCGGATTAATGTATTTCCAATGGTTCTGAATCATACTTATTCAGAAATCCATACGCCACCACCCCTGAACCCGAAACTCAGAATCCTGAATCTCGTGACGACCCTGACCCCAGCCATCAAGCATTCATCCTGTGCTTGATCGTCGCTGAAGACGAAAAACCGGCTTGACGACTGTCACCACGATTGCTGGTGCTTCAGCTTGATCCGCGGTGCTGCCATGTTCCCTTGGGTTTTCTCTTCTGACGTGATTCTGAGGGGGCGCTGATCAGCATCAATTCTGTTTCACCAACTAACCGCCGGCTCCCGGTCTTGCGATGAGAGGACGGCCAACGCCCTCATCGGCACGTCGTGGTTCACGTTGGTGGGCGTCCCTGTTGCCATTCAGTTGGGGTAGGTGGTAGGTTGTTGCTGTCAGAATATTCCAAAAAAGCGGGCCTTTCGCCCGTCATCGCTGGGTAAACGACATCCTCGGGGTGCCGTCGATCATCTGCGGCGTCTTTTATGGGGCAATCGTGGCGACCGGGTGTTCTTTGGTACAGTCGTACACGGCTGCCGCAGGGGTCATGGCTTGGCGTCCTGATGTTGCCCACCGTGATCAAAACCACCCCCCCAAAAAAAGACGAGGGTCTTTCAGGCTGGGCCCAAAAGCGCTCGCATGGGGGCGTTCGGGAGTGGGAGCTTCAAGTTCGTGACGATCACGCCGCATCACCTTCCAGCGCCTTGCACACCGATTGCACCGGTGTGGTGCTGGGGATTTGCGCGTGCAGCCGGTGAAACAGCACCCTCTTTTCACCGCACTGTTTTCACCCTTCTGGCTGAAGGGGTCTTCAATCCGATCGCCACGATGTGGTATTAAATTTATAAGTTTTGGATCATGCAATTCGAGCCAGAACAACTCGCCTGGGCAGGCCTCGTTTCGTGCTGTGAGTTTCTTGTTGCCTGAGCCAAACCGTCATGGCCCGCTGCTGCGCCGTTTTTGCAAGAGTGAGCGGCCCACCAATCTCAGCGTCAATCTGCTCCATCCAGCCTCGTCGCCGTTTCCCCCTCTCACCATGGCATGACGATGCGCAAGACCCAGCCATCAACGAACCAGAGTGCGGTGTCCCTGGAAAAAGCACATCAGCTACGCAGTTTCGAGGCGCGTTCGTGTGGTCTATCTTGAATTCGCTGGCGCAGGTGACGGGCCTTCATCGGACTTGGTCTTGTGGCAAGTCCACCGTGCTGCGCCGGGCCACGGATTGAACGACCTGATCGAGGGCTGCACTTCAAGTGCGGTGATCGTTTGATGGCCAGGAAACAGTCTTGCGCCGGAGGTGGATCCCGGGTGAGTGAGGCGTCGGATCGGTATGGTGTTCCAGCAGCCGAATTCTTCCCGAAATGCGATCTACGAAAACATCGCCTTTCGGTGCCCGCATTCACGGCTTCACGGGCGACATGGATGAGGTGGTTGGAGAGTTCGCGCGCAGGCCTTGTATCTGGGATGAACAGGACAAAACTCAAGGAAAGCGCACTCCCTCTCCGGCGGCCAGCAGCAACGCTCTGCATCGCCGGGCGATTGCGATCGAACCGGAGGGTGACTTCTGATGATGAACGGTGTTCGGCTCTGTGATCCCGATCTCACACTGAAGATCGAAGAATTGATGGCACGAACTCAAGAAACCTTCTCGATTCGTGATCGTACACAACTAGTGGCAGAGGCGGTGCGGCGTGTCTGCTCAAACGCTTTTCTTCCAATGCCGATGGGCCGTCGAAGGTGGGTTCGGGCAAAGGGGATATTTCTCGTCGAGTTTGACGAAACCGAAAGAATCTTTCATTTCACGCTCCAACAAGCCACCAGGGACTACGTCAACGGCCGCTGTCGGCTGAATTCTCGTCGTTGCTGGGATGTTATTCTATGCCACATCTATGGGCCACCAATCTATGCCCACAATCTATGGCCACAATCTATGCCACAATTGTCCAACCTCTTGCCTATTCCCTTGGTTAGGATGCTTCTTTGCTTTTTAGGAGCCCAAGAAAAGCGGCCTAATGGCGGCTTTTTGGATTGAACTACGGAGAGAGGATTCGAACCTCGATAGAGTGCCCCTATTACAGCATTTCGTTGCTGCGCTCGACCACTCGGCCACTTTCCATTCGCAGACCAAGGCACGTGGCAGGGTAGCAGTCAGCCTTTGGACGTTCTCGCGCCGCTGATGCGAAAACTGATCGATCCGGTCTACTGGCGCCAGGCAGAACGGATGAGTGCATTGGACGTGCCCGAGGGCGACTACATCCTCGCGAGCTTCGAGCTAAAGGAGAACGCTGCCATTCGCTGCCGAAGATGGGTGCTGCACCCACCTGGCGCCGTGCGGCGTGATTTTGAAGGCCGCATCGACCAAGGTGATCTCTTGGCTCTCCCACGAGCTGCGGCCGGGGCTAGGGCTGTTATGCTCGCCAGGGCCACCGAACCGCTGCAGTGGAACCCAGGACGAAGACGAGGTCTACGAGCTTCAGTCGGTCGCTTTTTCGAGTCGGGTGGTAAGGTCCGCCCGTCTTACCGATCGAAGAGAAGAATGAGCAGGCGACTTTGGAGGCGGGCAGCGGCCATCAGGCTTGTGCCATCAGGCCTTGGCCGCCTCGGGGCTTGGCTCCAACTGAGATCGAACGACTCAGTGGTTGTAGCCGTTCGCCGCCGCGCCGAGCTGCCGTTACTGCCAGCATTCTATGCCGATCTTGAGCAGATCCGCGAGGAAAGGCCGCGCTGGAGACTGGTCACAGAAGCAATTCTGGCTGCGAGGCGCGGTTGTGGAGTGCTCTCGCCCAAACGCGCCGGAGCTCGGTGTGCTGCCGATGGAAAGCGGCCGCCGACCCAGCGAATCCAGCCCCGCGCTGGGTGCGCCGGATCCCCCGGGCGACCCACCAATACGCCCCACTCTACCCTTTTTCTGTCCGCCACTCCGTGGGGTTACACCCCCTCTGTGGGGTTTGGCGGGCTGCTGGGGTGCCATCGAGGGCGCGGCCTGCGCCCGAGTGCTAGTGGGGCGTTGTCTCTGTGGTGCCTGGTGCAGACGACCAGCGCCTTCGGGGTTGGCGGCGCAGCGATCTGCCGCGCTGCTGCTTTGGTCACCTGGCTTCGCGTACGACGCGCCAGAGCCAGCCGCTGACACCAATCGCGCGGTTCTGTCGTGGTTCGACCACGCATTTTTCAGGTGGTGGGTGTCGGTTGGCTCAGCGGCGGTGGATTCTGGCTTTCGTGGGCCGGCCGGCCGGTCGATGGCTACTGGGAACGCGGCGCTCTCGACGCTGGGACATTCGCCGCTGGTTTGTTGGTGCTCGTGAGCAGGCCGGCGGTTGCCGAAGGTTGGTGAGAGCCGCTCGGACGGATCGCCGCCTGCAGATCAGCGAAAGGGCGGGCTTGATCGCGTTTCGGTTGCCCGGGCTTCACCAACCGTGATGGGCGTTGGACTTTGGCCAAGCCGCCGCCTTTGCTGGCGCCTGCTTTACGGGCATCCCTTGGCCTTGGGCGGAGCCTGGACGAGGTGCGTTGAAGCGAAGGTTCTTAGGATTTCGCCCAAAGACCACAGCTGCCGCTTGACCCGTTCCCCCAGTGGTCGTGCAACCCCCGCCGCCGGGTTGCCAGGGTTCAGCGTCATGC
>Ga0163217_1012958_pt1 | contig 12882 bp, 18 predicted proteins | sample SynspAceP_FD_185933 | JGI IMG/M metagenome (GOLD analysis project Ga0163217, IMG submission 185933) | Saline lake microbial communities from Ace Lake in Antarctica - Synechococcus sp. Ace-P (PacBio error correction) | ecosystem: Environmental > Aquatic > Non-marine Saline and Alkaline > Saline ... | reverse complement strand
CTTCTTCCGCGAAGATTGTCAGGAACCTGCGTGCTGCCCGAATCGGCTACTCCGAGCCCGCCGCATGGCGAGTTCACCCAGATCAAGTCACCGGCAAGTCCAGACCCCCTGGTTGCGCCGGCCGTGGCATGAACGTGGCCTGGCGTTTCCTGCTTCAATCGGAGGGCAGACTCTACTTTCGTGGCCATTGATCTGCTGCGCCTCCCCAGCAGGAACCTGCTCAAGTACGCCCGTATGAGGTTGTCCAGTCTCTGAGCCCCATCCCGCAACACGGGCCTGGTGCTCGCCGCCGGTGATCCTGCGGCCTGCGACCACAGCCTGGTGGTCTTTTGCTGCAGCTGACTCTGGGCTTACTTCCCCTGACCGCTGCTGCCCTGGCGGTGCTGATCCACACGCTGCTCCACACCGCCTGTTCATCGTGGCCCACGACGCCATGCATTGGCCTGTGCTTCCAGCGCGCAGGCAACCACCAGTTGGGGCACTGGCCCTGGGCTGATATGGCTGCCTGCCCTATGGCGCTTGCGGGGCCAACCACATCCGCCACCATCCGCCCCCCACGCCGGGATCGGGCCGAATCGACCCCGATTCACGGCCCGATCCGCGTTGGGGTGGGCTGCGCTGGTATCTCCACTTCCTGGCGGTTTACTCTCCGGCGCCCAGATGCTGCGCTTGCTGGGCTGTGGGGCTGTTGATTCGGACCGCGCGTGGCCCCGGTTCCGGGCAATGTCCAGTCAGACTGGTCCATGTGTTGATTGTTCTGCACCTTGCCTGCTGCTCAGTTCGCTGCAATTTTTTGTCTTTGGCACCTACCTGCCGCACCGTGACCGGCACGGCGCTGGCAATCGCCAGGCCTGCCCGCCAGCCTGGAGTTGCCGGAATGGTTTGTCTTTGCTGGCCTGCTATCACTTCGGCTCCACTGGGAAGCACATGAGTTCCCAGCCGATGGCCTGAGTTATCAGCTGCCCGCCAGCGCGCGTTCGCTCTGCAGCGCCGAATTCCTCCGCTCACTCGCGGCCCCATCAGCTCCATTAGGGTTCATTCCTATTCGAAAAGAGATTTTTATGGCGCTTAGCGGTTGTATGTCGTCTGAGCGAGCGGAACAGCCATCGCTGAGCGGGCTTTCAACACGGCTTACGCCGCGCGATCGCCACATTGATCAGCACCGTTCGCAGCCAGGCGGATTTTCAATCAGCTCGGGCTGAGTTCTCTCTGGCAGCTGCACGATGGACCTGAGCCACCAGCGTCACGTGAGTGAGGGGCGCTTCGACATGCGCCTCGACGGAATCCTGTTGTTCTGCAACCTGTTGAAGAAGACCTGATCAGCTCGACGACTCAGCGGCCTGATGCCGAGAGATCTCAAGATCAAGGCGATGTACGCGCTTCTAGAAGGCAGCCCTGCACCTGGGCCGGGGAAAGCGATCCGCCAACTGAGTTCACTCTTTTCCGCCCTCGCCCCCATGGTTGTCAGCGGAACAACGAGCCTCTGCCAGCCGCGGCCGCCAAGCCGCTTGCGCGCGCCTTTCCGCTGGCGGCGATTCACCGACCACGGCACCTTGAAGTGGCCGCTGCTGCTGGGAGCGGTGGATCCCGGCCTGGGCGCGTTGTGATTGCTGGTGGCGGTGGGCGGCACCGGTAAAGTCGTTGTTGGGCCCGTGGCCTGGCATGACCTGCTGCCGCGATCGAGACGTGCTCGATCTGGCGAAGCCATGCCGTCGCCTCAATGTGGATACCGCTTGGTGCCGACGACTGGGGATGGCGCCGGTGTGCGCCCGGCATCACCGAACTGGGGGGACCCAGCGGCGCCGATTCCCACGCCTGTTGCCCACGGCGGTGATCCCGGCTCGTTATCCAGGTGCCCCTGCCGGCTGTCACCGAAAGACCGGCTGGTGGGCTCAGTCGATGTGCCGGCCTCCCTGGCCGCCGCGCCGCGGGTGTTCCAGCCCCGGCCTGCCTGGGCTGAAGGCCCATCGCGGGGCGTACCTCTACGTCGATTGAGCTCAACCTGCTACGACGACCGGCATCACACCTGCTTGCTGGCGGGGCGGGCAGTGGCGAGACCGGATCGATGCGCGAAGCCTCAGCCCTCTCCCACCTGCCGCACCCTGCGATCGCCACTACACCCGAAGAGGGGGCGCGTGCGCGATCACCCTGCTCGATCGCTTCGCCATTGTTCTCTCCGGCAACCAGTCTGGGCGATGGAATCACGTGGTGGGCGCATCACCAGCGCCGCCGTCGACCACGGCATGCTCCAGCGAAGGCATCCGCGCCGCTGGCAGGAGGAAACCGATGTGCCCTGGCCACAGCTGCTGCTGACCCGCCAGTGGCTCCCCGATGTGCGTGATGCCCGCGAGCCAGATCGGTCTTATCTGGTGAAAGGAGGCCCTGCGCCGGCGGCGTGGAAGGCCACCGCCTCCGAGCTCTACGGCCGTGCGGGCTGGCGCGGGCCCATATGCGGCCTGTGCGGCCGCCGATCGCGTAGATGCCGACGACCTGCAGGTGGCGGGCGGCTGGTGATCGCGCCGCGCGCCCTGCAGCTGCCGCCGCCCGATACCAGAGGCAACGCTGAGCCCCCCGCGCGCCCAGCGAGCAGCCGCCCAGAGCAGCGCCGAACCCCCGCAGCGCCCCCAGAAAACGGCTCGAAGATAACTCAGAAAACAGCCCTGGACGACAATCCCGCGGACACCTCGAGCCGACAACCCGGACAACCCGGACGACACGACGACGGACAACCAGGACGACAATCCGACGACCAGGGGCGCCGCCAGGTGCCTGCAGGAGTTCTGCTCGATCCTGAGGCGACCCATCGACCCCGATCTGCTGCTGTTCGCTGCGGCTAAATCGCGAGGCGCAGGCATGGCAAGCGTCAGGTGGTGCTCTCCGACTCGCGCGGCTGCCGCTACGTCAAGCCGATGCTCCCCCGCGCCCTGTTGCGCCGCATCGTGTGGATAGCACGCTGCGGGCGCCGCCCCCACCAGAAGGCCGCGCGCGGCGAACCATCGCCACCGTGATCCGTTGAGGAGGGTGATTTGCGCGCCAAAGCAGCTGCAGCGCAAGCCGGCTCCCTGGGTGATCTTCCTGGTGGGACGCCAGCCGGTTCGATGGCCCTCAACCGCAATGAGAGCGCAAGGGGGCCGTGTCCGCACTGCTCACCGAGGCCTACGAAAAACCGAGACGAAAGTCGCCCGATCCCTTCGCGCGACAGGCGAGGTGCTGCTCCCCCCACGCGCTCGATCACCGCCGCCCGTTCGCCGCCTCGAGCAGATGCCCTTGTGCGCGGCGGCTCACCCCTGGCCCACGGCCTCACCCAGGCAGCCCGGGTCGGCGCCAATGCCCTTGCAGACGTGACATGGGCCAAGTAGGTGGTCGGGGGCGATCACCGATAAGGCCGCAGGCAACGTGCCTCGCGCGATCCTGGGCAGCCGCCTGTGGAAGGCGATTGAGGCCAGATGGACTCAAAGAAGATGGTGCATTCCGGGTGGCGCCGCTAACCGCGGCCCTGGGATCAAGCTGCTGAGTGATCGACACCGAGCGCAAGTTCATCGCAGCGGCATGGGCAAGGACCTGCTGAGCAGCCGGCGGACAAGTACGTGCAGCCTGCCAAAGCCACATAGCGACAGAGCGTATGCCGCCATCGCCTCGACGCTCTGCAATTGGCACCTGAAGCCGGCCGGCTGAAGCGGGCCGGCGTTAGGAGCAACCGGCGCTTGGTGGCGCGCTGCATTTGGATTGCCTGGCCCTGCTGGATGTCCTGCCGCGCCTTGTCGCGGGCCCAGTCCGTCTGGGCGGGTAGATCTCGTCGAAACAGCGTGGCCCAGTCGATCCCACGTGCACCCATCCCGGATGAACTCCGGGGGTCGGCTGCGTGAGCTTGCTGACGTCGCACGACGCATCGACCCGTGGCGGTGAGCCGCTGCCGGCGTTGCTCACTGTGGTCTTGTCATCGCCAGGCTTGGGGTTCATCGAGGCTGGCGTGATGGTGCGGAATGCCGACGGCAGCGGCGGCATCGGCACTGCCGATTAGGTGGCCAGGATCGGATCGCCTTTTACCGACCGCCGCATTTCAGCTCCTGACCGAGTCGCTGGGCTTCTCCCATGAGAAGAGGTTGGCTTCCTTGGATTGGTGCCGTCAAACTGCGGTTGGTGCTGGCACCTGGGGGCAGATCTGTTTCGCCGACTCGGCCTGGCGAGAGCAGTTGCCTGCATCAATTCGGTTGACGCCACCTGTTTCATAGCTGCCGCGGCCTCCACACCTGCGGTGGAGTTCGCCACCGGCGCAGACCATCAGGTCCTTGTCACAGTCATGGCAACCGGGCAGGGGAGCGTTCTGGCAGCGGATTGCCCCTGCTGATCAGCGGCACCTGGCATTCGCCTCACAGCGAACGGTTCTCGACCTGGCTCAGGTTCGGCCTTGCTGCAACTGCAGATTGGGATCACTGATCTCCAGTCCGCCAGCACGCCTGCGAGTGCGTTTCGATGCCTTTTGACGTGCCCACCTGGACGCCGCGGTAAAAAACCGGCGAGCGATCGGCCAGGCACTGCGCGCATCGGCGGAAGTCGCCTTGATGATCAGTTGTTCTGGGACGAGTAGAAATCCCCGCAACCAGAACCACAGGCCTAAGCCACCGGCGAATGCTCACAAAGCAGCGAGAACCACCAAGGCCTCACGACGCACACCATGACGCCTTCATAGTTCCCGTCGGTTGCCATTACCGGCCTGCAGGCTACCGCTTGGTGCTGAACTGGCGGCCACATAGGATTGGCCGTTTGCCGAACTCCTCAATGCCCCCGCCCCACTGCAGGTGGCCGTCGTAGAGCATCGCCACCGCTGGCGGACGCAGGATCGTGCTCCATCACGTGGCTGACGACCACGAGCACCCACCGCATGCGGCTGGTGGTGACGATCAGATCCTCGATGCGGGTGCAGGCACCGGACTCGAGGCCGGCAGTCGGCGTTCATCGAAAGAGCAGAGGGGGTGCTGGCCAGACGACTGGCTGGAGCATCGTCGATCAGGGCGCCGAGCGAAGCTCACCCGTTTCTGCATGCCGCCGCTGAGCTCTCCGGGTAGCTGAGTCTTCGATGGCCGAGCAGTACCCACGGCATCCAGGGCCTTACTGGAAACCTGGCGCAGATCTCGCGTTCCGCAGCGGCCTGTGGCGATTAGAGCAGAAAGCCTGACGTTCTGCCCACCGTGAGGCGAAACCGAGCAGGGGCCGGTTCTGGACACAGGCGCACACTCGGGCGGCCGGAGGTGGTCGATGCGCAACGGTAGCGCTGGCGATTCCCGTTGATCCGCAGCTTCACCCTCGCTGGGCAGCAGCGCAGGCCGCGAGGGCATTCGTAGCCGGATTGATTTACCGGTTCCTGAAGGCCCCACCACGCCAGCCGCTCCCCTCTTGAAGCGTCAGGCTGAGGCCATCGAGCACCGAGGGGTGATTGCTGCCCCAGCGCATGCTGAATGTTGCAGAGTTTACCAGTACGGCTGGCCTGCGCATGGCAGGGAAGGGGTCAAACTTGCTTTCAAGTTGTTCATCCCGTACAGTTCATGCGACTCCGCCATTGCTGTGGCGTGACGCCTCTGCGGTTGTTGAACCCCAGCGCCCCCACCTCCCCGACGCGCTGCATGGCGGCGCTGGCGCCGTCCCGGATTGGATGGACGTGCGACCAAGCGCAACAGTGATCTGGTGAGCCGCTCAGCCCGCGCCGTGCGCTGGCTGCAGCCTGGTCTGAGTGGTGAAGCAGCTGGATGCCTATCACCTCCGGCCCTGGGGCTGCAATCCTGGCCCTGCTGAGAGAGCCCGCCAGTTCCTCGCCGATCTCAAGCCGATCTACTGGTCGCATGGAATCACTCAATTGGGTTCTCACCCAAAGCTCACCGAGTGATTTGCGCGGATGTGCACCGGTTCCGCTTGGTGCTTGTTGGCCGGAGCCGGGCGTGGTGATCTGGGGGGACAAAGCCGCAGCTTTGATTCGATCGAGCAGGCACTGGCAGAAAGCGGCCACCGTGCTGGTGGCATTGCCCTGTTGGCCAGCGTCGCCTCAACCGCGGCCCCAATGAGGTCGCCGATACTGGTGGCTGGCACCGGCCTGGCCACCCTGCTCGTGGCCTCAAGCGCTACAAGCAGCAACATCACGAGCGATTGTGACGGATGCGCGAATGACGGCGGCAGCAGAGGCTGCTCCTCATCGTGATCGTTGCAGCCACCCGGCGACATCCGCAACTGCCTGGCCGGCCCTGGCCCGGAAAGCCCACTGCGCACCCGCCTGTTTCAGTACCGCCTTTCCAGCGCCGGTAGCGGCCTCAGGGCCACAGCTTCGGCACTCTTCCTCACAGCTCTCACGCGACACCCGGCAGCCTCGAATCGGCCGACACCAGCCAGCAGGCCGGGTGCTGGCGGTTGCAGAGGCCAGGTGGTGCCAGCACACGGGCCGATGTGCCGGCTCTGGGCGAACTCAGAACGGCGACCGGCTTGAAGGTGCAATCGTCGATCAGGTCAGAGCCACCAGCCCGCAATTCGCTGCGGCTGGCTGCAACCCCGAGGGCACGCAGCCCTGCCCGGGCGCATTGAAGCCATCGCCAACAGCTGAGCTGTATTGTGCTGGAGTCCCGGCCAGCCCTAACACTCGCTGTTGCCCAATACTGTTGGTGCGGAACTGAGTCCAGGGCGATCAGACGCAGCCGGGCTCCCCCCTCTACATCTGCAACCTGATGCACCCAGCCCGGAACCCTGATCGGCCTTTGATTGTTGAGCGGCCATCTGCGGGCCATCGAAGCCAGCTGCCAGCCTCGGCGTACCCAGGAACGACTTCACGCCGCCCATACTCGCCCAGGAATCCCTGCGCAACAACCGGGCTGACTCCAACCACTACGCGCCCGCGGCGGTGACCCGGTCATCTGTTGATGCCACCAAGTTGCGCGGCAGGCTACGAGGTGATGCAGGGCCCCGCTGCAGGGGCAACCAGGCGCACGCCAAGACCTCCGCCACGATCAACGGCAACTCGGCCCTGGCAGTGATGCGCTTCTTCCGCCAAGCACAGAGCGCAAAAGCTCAGAAGTTGGCCTGAAGCTGCTTCAGTAAGCCGTCCTGAAGTTCGTAGAAAATCTGGGCTGAACGTAATCCTTGCGCACGCGGGCGGTAAACCCTTCCAGTCTTCGGCAGGGTCAGCAGGCGCATTGGCATGGGGATGTGCCCTCGACATTGAGATGCCGTACATGTCGAAGTTTCCCGCCTCACTGCCAATCGGCGCCACGGAAGAGCCCGTAGAGGCTGCGGACCAGTGAGCGCGCCATCCCGCGCACGGAAAACACCTTCAGGCGCACGTGCTTTTCGGGTTTGCTGCCCGGATGAAGGGGCCGGCGAAGCAACGGCAGCTGCGCTCAAAGCTTGACCAGGATGAATAAAAGCTCGACCAGCTGGCCACCGCCGGGCCTTCGTCGTTAGCCGCCTGGCCACTGGAGATAGTTCAAGCCGCAAGGCCTTGAGCGCGGCGGCCACATACGGCAGAAAACACCGCGACTCAATGCCGATGCAGCCTCCACGCCCGATGTGATCGAGGCCGAGACAGAGCGGTTGTTCAAAGCCTGGAGTTGAGCCAGCTGACTGCATCGGGCCCGGCAGCCGGGATCGCCAGATTTCGGCGCCCTCCTGGGATTGTTTAACGGGATGGCGTGGCTTGCGAGCGTTGCTCGGAAGACTTCAGGCATCGTTTGGGAGGCGCTGCTGCGGCGAACTAGGCTCGGTAGCTGGGGACTGAATCGGCTGCTGCCATCGGCAGGCCGTCGGCCGCGGCCGAGGCGGCCCCTTCTGGGGTTCGGCCTTTGAGATAGGCCCCGTCACGATCGGTGCAACCGGCTTGCCAGCTGGTGACCTCAATGTGAGTAACGGTGGCTGCGGCAGCAGGTTGGCCCGCTCGCGCTAAGGCCTCATGCCACCTTCTTGCGCAGCTTGATGACGGCATCAAAAAATCGGCTTCCGGCCTGGGCGGACAGCCGCGGAATATAGAGATCCACCCGGGAATAAGCTTGTTCCACCCCTGCGACGCGGTGGTGGAATCGGCCGGCTGAACATGCCGCCGGTGATCGTGCAGGCCCCCATGCGCGATCACATATTTGGGCTCAGGGCATCTGCTCGTAGAGGCCGGACCAGAAGCCGGAGGCCATCTTCATGGTCACCGCTGCAGCGGTTGCAGCAGCAATCGGCCTGCCTTGGCTGGAGGCGGGGGCCCAGCCGAAGCGCCGTCGAATCGCAGGGAACCAGAGCAGGCTGCAAATTTCGCATGAAGCAGCAGGCCGTGCCCCGTAAAGCAGAGGGCCAGAGGCTGCTCAGCCGAGCCAGGTGTGCAGATCGTCGAGGCTGAGTCAGGATCACTGTTCTCGGAGAGATCGCAACGTCACGCGTGGGCGCCCGAACCGGGTTGCAGCTCGCGGCCCGCAGATCGCGCAGTCGCGTCGATCGACGTGGCACCGAGCCCGGGGCGGCCAGTGGATTGGTGGTGGAGGAGTGAGGCGTCATGGTGGTGATCACGGTTAGCTCCATTTCGACGGCGCCTTTGCGCCAGGCATAAGCCAGCGGCCACAAGATGGAGATAGATCAAGGCTTCGATGAAGGCAGCAGGCCGAGCTGGTGAAGGCCCACGCCAGCGAGATAGCAGGACACCGTCTCACGTCCGCAAGATCAACAAAGCACCAGCGAGAGAACATGTAATACGAATGTTGAATGAATCCAGGCCCCCGCAATCGGCTCCATGCCGATTCGTAGGTAAGCGCCGTTTCCCGCATTGCGCGAGGTTCGGCATGCCAACAGCTGTTGTGACGAGAGCCAACATCGGCACTGCCGCTGAAAATCAGCAGAAAACGAGAAAGGCGTCATAGCCGGAGTACGACATCGCACGACCAAACCTGAGGCGGAAGTCTGGCACCCATCCCTTGAAAGCGGCGGTTTCACGGCACACTCGGCTCGTAGGCCTGGAAGGCCTCGATAGAGTTGAGCTTCAGCCCGGGGGTCCACACGATGGTGCAGTGGTCCAGGACGACGACCAGAACGCCCTTCCGGCCGAATGCCAACCGGATGGTCGCGACTGTAGGCAAGCAGCCAGGCGACCACACAGCGCTGGTCTGAGGCCGAACCCAGTGAGAGCACCATCCGCGCGCACCACCCCACCCGTTTCGAATGCCTCAGCTGTGGTTTCGTCTACGACCCTGGCGAGGGACATCCCGCAAGCTGAACATACGCCTTGCCGGCGTGCCTATTCAGTGCCCTCGATCGATTGCATTCGTATGCCCTGTCTGCCGCGCCGCGGTGGGGGCCTTCCGGGGACATCGCCCCCGCCAATCAGGCAGCGGTTTTTTGAGTGAGAACCTCAATTTCGGGCTGGGCGTCAACAAGCTCACCCCATGGCCAGAAGACGTGCCTGATCTTCGGGGGCTTGCCCTGGGTTTCGCCTTTTTCTGTCCCCTCTATTCCCTCCGCTGAGACCCCGAATGAACCGACTGCTTTCTTGTCCTGGCCCTGGGTGTGGTTGCTGGCCCTGGGCCTCAGCTTTCGGCCTGAGTGGATGTGTCACCACCGGCCTGGCCGTCACGCCCACCAGCCCCTCGGCAGCGGTGGCACTCGCATACCAAGGCCAGCCCGCTCGATCTGGCCTCTCACCGAACGACGCCATGCTTCCTGGTGGGCAGACACCGGGCTGATCTGGAAAAAACGAGGATGCGGCGCCAAGCTGGCCCAGGAGCGTTCGCTCGACCTGCCGAGGGCGACAACACCGCCTGCGTCGCGTTGACTTTCAAGGGCAGGAGGCTGGATCGCCGGACAGCCCGGCCTGCATGCTGCCGCACCGGCGACGGCGGGCCAGAACTGGGGAGCGCCTGCTGCTTTCGATACCAAACTTCCGGTGTGTAGCCCTATCTCGCTGTGACCGCCCTGGGGCCAAGGCAGGCCGAACTGGCGACCAGCGTCGGCGCGATCCTTTACGAACGAACGACGGGGAGCCAGCTGGCAGGCGATGTCAAGATGATCGCCGCGAGCGCGGTCCGTGACTGGCGCCTTCCCCGGACGGGCGTTACAGTCAGTGCTGTCGAGCTTGGCAATTCTTCGCCACCTGGGATCCGGGCAAAGCGACCTGGCAACACATCAGCGGGTCAGCAGCCAGGCGGGTGCAGAGCATGGGTTTTGAACCGGACGCGTTCGCCTCGTGGATGTGTCACCCGTGGCCGCCCAAGCTGCCCACCGCTTCAACGGCATTGCGGGCCGAATCGGAGACTGGAGCCAAACCCGCTGTCCCGACCGACAATGGCTACAGGCCTATCTCGACATGGCCTGGATCCCAGCGCGCGAGTCTGGCCGGTAGGCGGCAGCAGGACACCCTGCTGGTCAGCTCGCGACCGGGGAGGCCAGCTGGGCAGCGGGATCCAGTGGGGCCAAGCAGCCCACCAACTAACGAATCGCACTTCACAGGCAACGGCAGAAGCGTTTGTTCTCGGCAAGAAGACGCGAGGCAACATGCTGCGCTGGTCGGCGATCCGGCGACCTGTGTTAACCAACCAGGCGGCTTCGGGCGCTCCGGCAGCGAGCGCCCCTTAGGATTTGCCCATCAGCTGATTTCGCCACGGCTGCCATGCTGCGAGCCCTCCACCGGGGAACGCCCCTTTACGAGATCATCACGAGCATCCGGTACTGCGGTGATCCCATGCCGGTCACCCTGCCGGCCATTTCTTGGCAGGTTCCTGTTCGTGTTCACCGGCTTAGGAGCCTAGGCTATGACCGCTTTCGCGAACCCCCCGCCCTGAGGCCTATTGTCCAGGTCAGGAAGCGAGGCCTCGTCGTGAGGCCAGCGCCTACGAAGGCAAAGACCGCTTATCTGCGCTGAAGTAATCCGATGAGTCAATCCCCAACCGCCACGACGCCGCGCAACTATCGATCTTCACGGTGCGCTGGCTTTCCTGTTTCACGCCCCTGCCGCGTGTCCCCACGGGTTTTCCTGCGAGTGCCCTTGCCGCCATGCAGTTCGTCCGTACGCTGAAATTCAGACCATGGAGCGCAATCCGAATCCGAACAATTGCGGTTGAGCTGAAACCGCACCAGCCCTTTATCTCGGCCTTGCTGCTGGTCTTTCGCTTGATCGGTGTGCTGACTTCACCAAGCTACTTCTTCAACTGAGACCTCAACCTGACTTTCGCAATTTCGCCATCAGTGGTAAGAAATCAGCCCTGGGCCTGAATCTGGCCGCAACTCCCGACCGTCCTTCCCGACGGTCGCCCGCTGTTGCTTGGCGCAGCCGCCTGGACCGAGGGTTGTGCTGCCCCTCTGTGTTGGTGCCACCGCTTGCGCCCGATATCGCCGGTGATCTTCGTAGGTTGGCTGTTTCTTCTACGGCTCCTATGTGGCCGTGCGGTTCCGCCTGAGCCCAGTTCAGGTACCAGCTGGCGAAGCGCTCCACACCCACCTCAAGGGTGTGTGGGCCGCGGAATCCAAACCCCATTGCTGCCAGTGCTGTGGTGTTCAGCCGCGTTTGCCACCACATCACGGGTGTTGCATCGGCTCCATTGTGAATGCTTTTCACCCCAAGGCCTGCTCCAGCCAGGGCGATGAAGACTGAGCAGCGGCCACTGGCTGGCTGTTGCTGATGTTGAAAGACCGTGAGCGGCACCTGCAGGGCCGTGGCTGCGATTCGGCTGAAGCGGATCGAATCCTCCGTCAGCCGTGGCAGGCTTGTCGAGGCAGGCGCAACACGCCATTCCAACGATGTCATCGAATGTAGGCTGAAATCCCGCCCATCCGCCCCTGTTGAACACCCGGATCGGTTCTCCTGCAGGCATGGCCTTTGAGCGAAGAAGGCATTCGGCGCCATTGTCGCGTCGCGCCCAGGGGCCGTAGACGGTGAAAAAGCGCAGGGCCCGTTGGCGCAGCCCGTAGCAGGGGTGTAGTGTGGCCATCAGCTCATTGGCATTTTTCGTTGGCGCATACAGGCTGACTGGAGTGGTGTTGACGCCTGCTGCTCTGAGATATGGCAGGCAGCGGTTGCCTCCAATAGACCGAACTGCTGACGCGATACACCAGAGTGCTCAATGCCGGGTGGCGGCAGCCCTCCAGGATCGAGAGAAAGCCACCACATTCTGTTCAACCATAGGCCAGCGGGCGTTTTCAATTGGAGTAGCGAACGCCCGCCTGGGCGCCAGATGGATCACCCGCTTCAATCCCTCCGAGCGAAACAGTTCGCGAGATGGCGGCGCTGTCTTCCCAGGGCCAGCCGCTGGAAGTGAAAGTTGCTGTGCGCTTCGAGTCGCTGCAGCGATTGCTGCTTCAGCGGGCGGGGAGTAGTAGACGGTTCAGGTTGTCTGAGGCCGATCACCGATCGCCCGGCCAGAAGGCCTCTCGGCCACCGCGGCGCCGATTGAAGCCCGCCGCCCCCGTGACCAGAACTGATGTCATCGCGGCTTGCGCCTTCAAAGCCAGCCAAGCTACAATTCACCCTCACCCCACCCTCCAGACTGAGAGCCCCAGGCGAGCGAGCCGCCGCCTTGCATCGGTGATGCGCGGGCATCGAACCAGCCAGCCGGCCGCCGCACAGCGCCGCGATCGCCGGCCAGTTTTTTCCCCCGAGCTGAGCGAAGGGCGCCCCTTTCGGTGAGCACACCACCGCATCAGCCACACGGACCAAAGCCGCAGCACGTTTGGCGCTTTGCTCTCCCAAAGCTCCCCTTCGGCCACGTTTCAAGCCCCTGCCCAGGCCGTCGCCACCTGAGCAATTCGCGGGACTTCGAGGTCGGGCGCTGATCTGGGTCTGCTGCTCACCCTTGGGGTCGTGGATGGGCCAGGTTGGGCGGCCTTCTCTCGAGCAGGGTCTGGCAGCATGCGAATTGGGGATCCCATTCTTTTTCTTTCTTT
>Ga0163217_1085154_pt1 | contig 12884 bp, 14 predicted proteins | sample SynspAceP_FD_185933 | JGI IMG/M metagenome (GOLD analysis project Ga0163217, IMG submission 185933) | Saline lake microbial communities from Ace Lake in Antarctica - Synechococcus sp. Ace-P (PacBio error correction) | ecosystem: Environmental > Aquatic > Non-marine Saline and Alkaline > Saline ... | reverse complement strand
GACCTTGTCGAGGGGCCGACCTCGCGGACGGGATGAGGTCGTTAAACACCGGTGTCGGCCGACACCGAAAACGACCACTCCCCGCCGAGGGAAACGAACCGGGTCGACAATTTTCCCCAACGGCAACCGGAAACTTCTTTGTTGGAAATTGGGCGTGTTGGAGTTAGCTGGAAGGTTACCGTGCTCAGCGGCCCCGAATTGTGGTCGAGTTTCAATTCTGCACCGCCAGTGCGGAGAAACTTCCACCGAAGGGGCCAAATCGGGACCGGTTCGGCCATCCGTCGGTTTCAAACTTCCACGGGACCGAATCCACGAACGGCGGGGGCAAAACGAATTTAACGAGGCCGAATCGCGGACCACCGGGCCCATTCACTTTGAGGGGAATTTTTTAGTTAGCGTCGGGTTGGGGGACCGAAATTCCGGGCCGACACGGCAAACCGATCCCACCAGGGAACAAGGCGGCCAATTTCTCCGCCTCCGATTGGGCCGATACCCGCCCGGCGACCGGCGACCCGCAGCGGCACCGCAAAAAACTTCCGCCGCTGTTGGGAGCGGAAGTTTCCCTGCCGTCGGCAAGACCAAACTCCCGCCCGAGTGCGTGGGCGAAATATTGGAACGATACTTGCCCACGGTCGACCCTTTTCGGCCTCTGTTTCCGCCCCCAAAAACAATAAAGGGCCGAGCCCATTAAAGTCTTTGCCGAAGTTGGCTTCGGCGTCGATGTCGGAGCCGCTCGTGGGGTGGTGGAAAAAACGGGGAATTTCGGAACACCGTTCAGGGGTCTCGGGTCGGAAGATGGAGGACCGAACGAAAAAAAAATTTGCGGACCTGGATTCTCGGGATAACCAGGGGGAAAACTCTCAGCGGCCAATCGGACTTAGAGAGCTTAGATTCCTCGACTGCGGTAAAACCCGCTGCATCGCTTGTTGGATTTCAAATCGGTGGATCGTCTTGCGGGGGGGACAGTTCAAACGTCCGGACCACGGCCCGGGAGCCGGGACTTGCATTGGCGACTGTCGGGCATGGTCCGCGAGGGGCGATTCTCTGCCATCGCGGATCTTTCTTGAAGGCGTTTTCTTCCGAATATTTCCGCCACCCGCCACGCTCACCGCTGCGCGGACCGCTTCCGGGGACTTTCGCCACGGATCGGGAAATCTTTGATAATCCTCGTATCGGGTTTCCCTCGAACCGTCGCGCGCGTGCTTTTCGGGCAAAAGGCCATCGGGCTGGCGTTTGCGTGGGCCAGGCGGGCACGTTCGTTCCCGGAAAGTTTCGTTTGGTAAGGCGGGGGGAGGAATACGATTGAGCCCTCCGGCGTATCCCGCTTTCTCGGGCCGGGGGATTCCGAGGATTTCCTCGGGCGAATCTTGTTCCTTTTTCCCGCGATATTGCCCAAACCGCCGATAGAACGATTCGGCGGCCAAAACGAAGATGGAGGAGGGAAGAAACCCGCCATTCACCCGCAGACAAAATCAAAATCACCAAAATTAATTTCACCAGGCCCAACGGGGCCAGACCCTAGCAAGTCGCCATCGAACGAAAGGATCGGGAAGGGTCTTTCTGAGTTCCTTCCGCCTTGTGGCACCGTCGTTGAGGGGGATCGGCTTCCGCCATTTCGGTGAATCCCCCCACTGATGGCGAATCCTTCGGCCCGCCCCCACCGGAATTTTCAAAAAAACCCTTCTGGCAACCTCGGGCAAAAAGCGCCTCGGACGTCCGGGGGGTGAAAAAAGATCATTCTATTCAAAGGCAATCCCGCGACACCAATACCAACCCCCACCATTCAAACCAGGGCCAGGTTTTTCGGCCGCGCAGGCCTCGGTAGGCTCGGGGTGATCAGGGTAAGAAGTCATCAACACCCGAGAATGCGAGAGGGGTGGGAAACAGCGTTTCATCTATCCCAAAAACTCCGGGGTGGCATGAATACTTTCAATGCAAAAAACGGAACAGGTCTTCCTGAATCCCCGCGGGACTGAAACGCCTCGAGCGCCGCAACATGCAAGGATAAACACGAAAAAGCCCGATTTTTTCACACGGTCGCACTTCGATCAGAAAAAGCCGGCCGCGATAAAATCATCGGGTTTGGGAATTCCGGTCCGCCCGCTTCGGGGCTGAGACGTGACAAATCGCTCGGACAGCCACTTGCCGGGCCGGATACGAACCATTACCGAGAGAAACCGGCCACCGACCGATAAAAATCAAACCCAATTTTGGCCAATACCCGAGTCCATTGCGTGCCGAAAAATCGTTCGGAAAGACTGGGCCTTGGGCCAAAATTCATTCCAAATCCAAAACATTCTCTTCGAGTCCGTTAAAATTTTTTTTTGAGGGCGTGGTTAAAAACGAGGGTTTCCCAAATGGTTCAGTTAATCGATTCGTGGGGAAAACATTTCCCGTTGCCGGGGGACGAAGGATTTACGAAGGGATACCTTTCGGGTCGGTTTGAGATGGGAAAAGCCCGCCCGAGGGATTCATTGGGAGGGGGGCCCCAAAGCATATAAGGAAAAAAATTGCTAAGATGAAAGTCGCGGAGTTGGGCAAGTCCTCACTTATTTTCTCGCGAGATTTTGGCTTATTTCCTCGGCTTCCGGATTAAGCCCTCCCACGCGGGGACAAAAATGTCACTCCCTTTGCGGGGTTCCCCACTGTTTCGGCGGTTTTGAGGCTAACCCCGGACTCCGAAACGCGTTTGGGACGGGAGGAGGTTTCTCCATCGGCACCGATTAAGGAAAGCCAAAGTTTGAAACGGCGGAAACCCCGCATTCAGCGTGGCCAAATTCCCTCGGCGGACTATTTGCCTTCCAAACCCGGGCCGATTGCCTATGGGTATCGGCGGGGTTTGGCCTCAAAAAGTGGCGATTGCTAGCCTTTGCTTGTGCGGGGAGGGAGGTTACGGAGAGTTACGGAAACCCTGTGCGAACCGCCGATTTGGAGAGTGCCTCCTCTTCGCCAAAACCGGCTTCAACTCGATTCAGTCATTGAGCTTGCGCCGCGAGCGGGGGTTTCGCCCGGGGGGCGGGAATGACCAGACAGGCATTTAGTTTCTGCGGAGCGGAATCGGTGCACCCGGGAATCGGTCCCACCCCACTTGCGCCAACGGGGCAGACGGATCTGTTGACTTTCGGCCGAAAGGCGTAGCGGCGGGGGGTCCGCTTTGGGCGTCGGGTAAAAAAGACCGTCGGCGGGGAGGTTGTTCTGCCCATGCGGTTCGCCCGGCGTGCCTTAAATCGGGTTCGATTTCGGGGGGTCCCGGGGGAGGGTCCGGGCGAGGGCGCCGATGGCGGGGCGGGGCGGCGCAGTTAGGTTCCCGGCCGGTCCGGCTTTGCAGGGACGTTTCGGGAGTGGTCGGGTTTTTCAGTTCGGGACAGGGGACCCCCACCCCGCTGCGGTTTGAACCGCTGCCGAAAATTTCAAAAACACTCCCGATTCCTCGAGGTCCCCGGCGGCTTCGAAGGGAATCGATTTCAAGCGTTTTTCGCCATTGGCCGAAGTAAAGAAAAACGTCGCCGGGAATGGCGGTGCGTGGGGACCTGCTGGTGAGCGGGGCCAAAAAGCAGGTCGCGATTTGGCAAACCCGCCAAAAATCGGGCTCCGCCGTTCGTTTCGGGGCGTTCCTTCGACAAGGTTTGTTTTTCGGGGACCGGGCGACGGGGATTTCTCCGGTGCCAAAGAGGGGATTTGGGTACGAGTTTTTCGAAGGTCGGATTCCTGCCACCGCGTTTGAAAGTAATGGATCATCAATCTCTTTTTCAAGGCGTGGCCAAGCGCTCGTTCGTGCCGGAGGAACCGGCACCGGCGGCGGTCGAGAGGAATGTCACGCATTGATTGATAGGGTTTTCAACGGCCAACGGGATGCGGGTGGCATGCGAAGCCAAACCCGGTGGCGTGCACTTTTCGTTCGAGGTTTTCGGACGAGCGAGAGAAGTCTTCCGAAATTTTTCTCGGGGGGCCCAAACGTTTTTTTTTTTTCATCGTTATACCATTCGGCACCGGGAAATCGGTTTTGTGGATCCGGGGGCGGCACGATCGCCTAGGCATATTCCATTGCGTTTGCGGGCATCGCGGTTTCAGAACGTGCCTTCGCTTTTACGTTCCAATGGTATTATCGGGCGGGCAACCGGGGAGGCTGGCACCATGGGGGGCGGGGGGCCCGCCCATTTTATCCGTCGTCTCCCCCGAATTTGCGTTGCTGGCGGCGAGAATTCAACGGGGGGCCATCTTCGGGGCCGCCGTCGGCTGGGGCGGTCGAGACCGGCCCAAAGGTTTGATATTGGCAGTTCCGAATCAAGGGGACGTCATTTCGGGGTCGGACTGTGGCGCCCCCCACACGGATCGGGGCCCCCGACATTTCTCGCACCGCTTCAAACAGCGCGAGGGACGGCTTGCCAAGCATCAAAGCATCGGCCGCGGTTTCGTTTTATTTTCGGGCGGTGGCGGAGGGAAGCGTTTGTCCGGCCAGGGAGTTGTGAAGGCGGCGGAAAGCGTTTTGGATTTTCCGGGCCGTTCGAGGATCGCGGCGATCGGACGACGAGTGGGCGGAAGGGTTCGTTATTGCTGCGATTCGGCGTTCTTCCGTTTCTTGGGGACTCGGCGGCCCTCGGGCGGTAACGTGAATCCGACGGCGGGCCCAAGGCGGTTGGGGCCGGTCGAAACCGGGTGATGAGTACCTCGCGTCTCCGGCCGGCGGCGAGGCACCCGCCGTTTGGGTCGATCGTGGGTGCGCTTCCCTCTTCCCTCGGGGAAAGAATCTTTTGGCGGCGGCAAAAAAAAAGACGTTTGCCGCGAAATTCGCCGCGGGGGTTAACGGGCGGGCCAACATCTCGTTTCGGGCGGGTTTTGGTCCGGGTTCGGCCGGAAGGGCGGCCACGGTCTGTTCGATCCCCCGCGGTGTCTCCGGGAAAGCCATTGACGATTTCCGGGCGAGGACGGATTGGTTTTTCGGGGGGGGGGCCTTAGGGGTGGCGAATCATTAATTGATTTGAGGGCGGGACCTTGGTGATTGAGGGGCAGATGACCTTGGTGATAGCGAACTTGGTTGATTAGGGGGATCGGAGCAGCAGGGATGGCCAAAACCGGGGCCATGGTCCATCGCGGGGGGAACTGGGGCGTGCGGGCCGTGGTTGCGGGGCGTTTATCACCTGTCTCCAAAAAAAAAACCGTTATCGGTTCATGGCGGCAAGGCCAGTGGGGCCAGTTCTGTTGTCGGCCCAGTATGCGGGACTTCGGTGATTGACAAAGGCGACGTTTCCGGTCGACGTGTCCGATCCCACGGAGTTCGGCGGGGCGTTTTTTTCTTTCCGAAATTCGCCGGGATTTTGCCTTCGTAATCGGCTCGCCACGGCGGCTTGTGCGGGGTTCGCACCCGCTGCGGCAGCTGACGCCTTATCGGGGACAACAAATCGGCTTTTATTTCCATTCCGGGGCGGGGAACCGAGGACCGGGCGATTGGGGGCAACCCGCCCGGATCGCTTTCGGAGGGAGTATTTCGAGGTCGTTTGTTGTGCGAATCGACCGCGGACTTGGAGTTTCGGGGGGTGATCCTGGTCCGGGCGAAACAGTTCGCAAGGCCTTCAGTGGAGAGAGTTCATGGGGGCGGGGGGCCGAAAAGCCCAACAAAACAGCTTTTGGTTTTGGCGCCGGGGAGGTTCGCCACGGGGCGGGGGTTGATCCGCGCGGGGTTTTTGAAATTCGGGGCACCGGCTCGGAATTCTCGCGGGAGTTTTCGTCCGCGATGGGTTTTTTTCAGTTTCACCCTGCCAAAAGATGCCCGTCGGGGTTTGACTTGGCGTGTTGGGAAAAGCAGGGTCTGGGCGTCTGGTTCTTTGGGGGCTCGCGGCGCGAAGTGATCGCGTAGAGGTTTCAGGTCCACCGCGGAAAGGGCCGCGAGTGAACTTGCTGGCCCGGACCGAGGTCGACGGCGAGGGGCAAAATGGTTTCGGGTTGTACCGGATCTTGGGGCGGCCCCAGTCCTTCGGAAGCCAAGCGGATCGGCTGCCCAAAGCAAAAAAGGGACGGCTGGGCCAAACCCACGCTGGAGTACCGATTGGCCGGACGTGGGGCGTGGAAGTCGCGGGGAATACGGGGTTGGGGGACATTCGCAAAGGCGATGGTCGCTTGGGGAAGGCAGATTTGTTTCGAAAAACATTATACCTTTTACCCCAATTTTAAAACCCACCGCGTTCGTTTTGGAAAAAGCCCCACCCCCATCCGGTTGTGGAAAACGCGACAAATACTGTAGCCTAATTTCTTCCGGATTTTTACGGTTAGGCCCGGGACGTCCCCCGAAATCGGGCGTTGAAAGGGAACGTGACCCCACTCGGACTCAGAAGAGGGTCGAACAGGCTTTACCAAAAAACGCGTTCGCAGGGAACGGGGTCGTTTCCAAGGCTTAACGCTGGAAGAGGAGGAAGCTGGGGCAAACGGGGCCACTACGGTTTCCCACCCCAGGGGGGTATGGGTCTTGCCAGGACCCGGAGCGTTTTGGTTTAACGGTCCACGGCGGGAGAGGGGCGACGAATAAAGCCCAAATCGCTCAAGCGGTTGGAGATAAATGGGGGACCACCCTCGACGGGGCTAATCCGGGGCGTTTTTCCCCAATTGCCCACGGAAATTGCGGCGAGGCGTGATTCACGGTGCGGGTCGTTCGCCGCGGGGGTCGGGCAGGGAACCGCCCGCAGAGGCCAGTGGGATTTGAGAGGCAGAAGAGGGTCCGTGAACCCGCCGGGCAGGATGGGAAATTGCTTGGAAGTGGCGGCCAGACGACTTTTCCGGGCCATCCGTTCCGGATTCCAATTTTCTTCGATTGCTCCCGATTGTGCGGGGGCCCGATGCAACGCGGAGGCTTGGATTCGTCGGGATTGGGGCGGACGCCAATTCGGCGCCCGATAGAGGAAAAACAGTTCGTTTGGCTGGACTGCTCGAAACCCGTTGCGTCCGAGTTCCGGCCAGTCGGCGGTGGTTTCGGGCGTGAGTTGCGCGACCTGCTCGGGTTTTCGCGGGCGATTCGAGGGAACTGCCCGGACGCCAACCGAGCAAACGGGCGTGGAGTTTTCGTCGGACGTTCCCGTAGGGGGCTTTCGATTTCGCGTTGTTCCGTTCTTTGGCGACGCGCGGGGCCGGCCGAAACCAGGTCCGTCTTTTTTCCGCTTGTCGGCCGTGCGGTGGTTGAGATTTTTTCATGTCGGTGAGTTGGTTTTTCGGAAAAAACGAGTGGGAAACGGTAAGAGCGAAACGATGGCGCGGAAAAAACGGAAGAAAACGAGGGGTCCGCAGGGGCGAAATCGTCCGAGGGCAGGGCGGGGCGTGGTTTTTTGATTTTGGAACCGGAGGGGACCCGGGACCCCCCGCTGGGACGGTTTTGTGCTGATTGCGGCATTTCGCGGGAACCGTTTGGGATTTGCCTTAAAAGGCCCCCATTTGTGACGGGGTGGAAAACCCTTACCTTCGGAAACGCTTTCGTCGGGAAAATGCAGGGAGGGGAAACCGGGATCCCACCGGGAGGGGGGGGGGACTGCCGTTCGAAGAAAATCGTTTTGGTTTCGATCTCGGCTTACGAAGTGGAAGTTATGGAAAGGAAGGCCCCAAAGGAAAATTTTCCCGAAGGAAACCGGGTTCCGGTGACCCTTTTTGGGGCTTTGGTTTGCCCGACGGTCCGTTAGGAATAGAGAGACCGAGAATCCACTGAATCGTCAAGGGAAAAGTGGTTCGAGTGGTCGCCGGCCCGGATACGATCAAACCACAAAAACGATCCGGATCCGGTGTGGGCAGGCCGATCCGGGATCACCTCGGGTCGTGGGAAAAACTTCCCTTTTTGTTCGAAGGGACAATCTGAGTGTACCGTTTTCCCATTCCCGGAACCTTCTCGTTTTTTTTCTGGTACCCCAACTCCGCCTGGCGTCGTCCAGCGTCGAATGGCCGGGGCCGTTGCGTTGGGGCCCAGGCAGCAAACGGGGCGGCCGCGCCGGCCGTTGTTTGTACGAGGACGGAGCGAATGGTCTCGGATTTTTTTTTTTTTCCCGGGAATTTTTATTCGGACCCCGCGTTCGAGGTGAACGTCCGACCCGCTGTCGAGCTTTTTACGAAAAGGGAATATCGATGCGGGTCCCGCCGGCGATTGGCGCCAAAGGTTTCCGAATGACCGAAAAGGGGGGGAATAACGAGGGGACGGGCGTTTTGAGCAAGCGGTTGGGAAACCGCTGATTTAGTTCCCCGATTTCGCTTTCGAAGGACCGGGAAAATCACGGGTGAAACTGGCAGTTTCGATGCCGTGAATTTTCCACCGTCAAAAACCGGGTGCGTTCAAATAGCGGGGCGTTACAAAGGGACGCGAGGTGTGGCAATTTCTTGTTTCGGTTGCCTCGCGTCGTTTGTTTTTGCCGTGGATTTTCGGAAGTAACCTCCGGGGGACCGTTGCGTTGGAAATCGGGACGGCGGAAAAACCGGCTTCGCGAATTTGGACTGGCGAAACGGCGCTTCAAACTGCGCCGGCCGGTTCGACGACCCGGTCTTTCAACGAATGGGCGGCAGAACTTCGCCAAAAAACCGGATTTGCAAGGGACCTCATTTCGGAAACGGGTTGGGGTCGGCGCCCAAAACGCTGGCCAAGGGGCAGACAACGATTGTTTCGTTGATCGGTTCGGGGACCGTTCCGGCCAAAATGAGTTTGCAATTACGTTTTGAGCTGCTACTGGATTGCGGCGCTACAGTTGAAGAATTCACGACGAAAGCGAACCTTGGAAAAAGGGGGGGACCACGGCGATCTCGGTTTTTACGCCTTTCGCAAATCCCACGGCGGGAATTTGGATCGCGTTTGGTCGGGCGAAAAACATATAAATCCCCAAGGAAAAAGGGATGGGCGCCCGAAATCCGGACGACGGGTATGATTTTTACCGTCGGCGATGAAGGGGCCGGGGCGATGGGGGGGACCCAAGGCTTCGATTCGGGTCGTGGACCGCAAATCGAACCGAACAAGAAAACTTTGGTCAGGCGTGCGCCGATTCCGTTGGCGCGGATCACGGGCAAAAGTGTGCGGGATTGGCCACGAGGCCAATTTCACCCGGGCGATTCCTCGGTTTCGGCATCCCGAGCCGACAACGCTCCGTGGAAACTGCTCCCGCAAAACTTAGCGGCTACTCGGTTCCGAAACAGCCGAGCGGGAACCGGATTGTGGACGAAACCAATCCGATCAGGGCCAATCGTGTTATATACCAGGCTTCTGCTCGGGGCATGAAGGTGTCTTGTTCGGGCCCGGCGCGGCGGGGCTCGTCGCGGACGTTTCTTTGGGTGTGGCGACGATACCCCATTCTTTTGGGGTCTCAGGGGCATTTGCAAAAGCACTTCCGGGCGGGTTTCCGACGCACACGATTTTTCTTGCCCTTCCGGGGCCAATCGGTCCGATTCAAGGGCCACTCGGAAACATGTGGGGGCATCTCGGCGTGAAGTTCAAATGCTTCAGTTGCTGGGCAATCGTCCGAACCGACTTGGCTCATGGCGATACGTCACCGAAGTTGGTGCGATTTTGACGAGGTTTAAATCGCGGATTTGCAAGGCGAAACCGTTCGCGTTGCCAACGAGCGACGAACGCGAAAAAGTTAATCTTTTTTGACATGTTAATTATTTCTGGAATTGGGAGGCAGGGAGGGAGGTATCTCAAGTTGATCGGCCCAATCCGAGTGCCGGTCCCCGTTTGATTCCGATGGCCCGGCGTCTGGGCACAACCCTTTACGGGTGCTCAAATACCGAAAAAGCCCACCGATTTCCTTCAAAAAACCCCACGAGGTTCAAAAACCATGCGAAGGGCGATTGGCGTTTGGCTGTTTAGTGGTTTGGGGCGAAGAGAAGCGTTAAAAGGTTGCCCTGGCGGACCCCGTGGGGACCGGAGCAAAACCGGGCTTTCGGGGGGGTCGGTCCGATTCCCCTGGGATTTTGGGAGCGGGGATCGCTTGGTGATGGAAAAAACGTAGCTGGGGCGGATGGGGCGTTCGGCCAGATGACAAGCAAACCCATTTCTTTGCCCCGCCAAACCGCCAACGCCAACCGCCAAACCGCCAACAAGCTTTAGGACCGCTTTAAACCGCCCAAAACCTTCCAGGGATTTTCAAAAACATGGCAAATTATTTTTCCATCGGTCGGAGCATCTGGCGGTTAATCGGGGTCGGCCCCCACTGTGCGGGCGGTTTCTCCGTCCGGCGGGTGGTCATCGAGTCGAGTGCATGATGGGTTTCGGCGGAAGGCGCGGGGACGAATCGAAAAAACTCCGCGGCACTTTCGCTTACCGAATTGCCAAACTAACACGCACGGCGGTCTGCGATGGCAACGGAACTCGGGACCGGGCGTCGCCGAAATCGGCGATCAAAGCGGCCTCGCGCGGAGGCACTAGGGCGATCTCCGATGGGGCGGGCAAAATTGGCCGGGTTTTCCCTTTTTTTACTCCAAGGACACCAAAAAGCTCCCCACTTGGAACCAAACCCATAAGCGGCCGATTTGCAATCCGTCATTAAGCCAAAAAACTTGGGGTCCCACTTTGACGTTTTTCGGGCGGTGCGTTTGCCGATCCGTTTCGGGCGGCCGCCGGTTTGAAGAAGCAGGCGGCTGGGGATCGATCTGTCTTGGGTGGATGGGATCCCCGAGGGTGGGCGGAGCGGCGATCGTTTTGCCCCAGTTTCATTTTTGAGCGCGAATCGCGGGGCGGGCGGGGAAGGGCTTGGAGGTCGGCCCGCGATGGGGCTTCGCTCGGCGGCAGGGCGACGTACCCGCGGCGGGGTAAGGTTCGCCATTCAAAACCCCACCGAGTCGCCCGGGGGTTGGTGGGAGGGACCCCGGGAAAAATGACCGGGTCGGGTTTGCAAGAACGAAACAACGCTCCGGCCGAGGGGGGCCGAGTTGGGCGCCCCGGATGCAACCCGCTTCGGGACGGCTTCGGGAACCGACGATGGTTGCCCTCGCCTCGTGGGGGCGTTGGTGTTTGTCCCCGAACAAAACCTGGAATTGTCACGGGAGGCCCAAGGGACATATTTCGGCCCGTTCGGGGACGGCGGATGCACAGTATTAAGGTTCGCAACCGCGGTTTAGGAACCGTACCCGGTTTAAGCCTTTTTCTTTTAGGGCTGGGAAACCATTCCCCTGTGTGTCAGGCCTGGGAACCCGGGCCTTGACGGTGTTATACGTGGGGACTCTCGTTATTGCTCAGGAACTGGAAGCCTAGTCACGTGGGACTTTCCCTCGTGTCAAGGCCTGCCGGGCGCGCCTGACGTACATACCAAGGGGCTCTCCCCTATGAACAGAGTTCGGGAACTGTTGTCGTTTAAACTGCGGGTTGGTTCTTAGTTTCATTTTTTCAGGGGGGAACGTTTTTCGCAAAACATTGCTTTCAAACTTTCAACGACCTTCTTGGGGCGCGAACCCCAACAGTCACAACCCCCACAAAGCGCCCGTTGCCGCGTTCGAATCGGGGTCGTCACGGCTGGATGCCCGGCTCGGTGTGGGAAACTTGCTGCCCGCCCCGCGCGGTTTTGGCGCCGTTTCGGGGGCGGCCACCGGCGTGTTATCGAGCGCGGGGGTGTGGGGGGGGCCCGTACTTGCAACCGGGACATCGATAAACAAAACAATTTACGTCGGAACTACATCGGTTTCGTTTGGGGCCGATTGATTTCTTCGGGACCACGCCACACCCCGGAATTTGATCGTTGCGATATCACCCTTTTGCTGGTTCAACACAGCGGGCCCCCCACTAGTCGGTTGCCCCGACGCAAGGGGGGGCCGGAAATCCGCAATTGGCGCCGAGCAAAGGATCATTGAGGCCGGTCCCGGAGTTGGTCGGAAAAAGGTGCGTTTGGGGTTTCAAAACAAGTGGGGCAACCGAGGCGACGATGAGTTGCGATTTCCCGTGTCGCCCCGCGCGGGCCACGGGCGGGACAACAAAGTTCATTTTCAGAATTGGGCCGGGGAATTTTATTCCCACGGGGAACCACGTCTACCCTCGTTGCTTTCGCCCGCCCGCCCCGGGCAAGCGGGCTGCGGCCCACCCTCGGGGATGGCAAACCCGATTTCACCCCGGAAGTGACGCCGGGGGCGCCGTCGCCCGGGAATCACGGCGTGTGGGTGTTGGGTCGTACGAACGGACGTTTGCGCGGAACTTGACAGCGGGGGTGTGTTTCGCGAAGTCCGGTGACGGGATTAAACTCTCCCGCTGGGGCCGTGTTGAATTTTTGGACCCCCGGTTTCCGGGTCCCGGGCAACATTGGGTTTGTGTCGTGGCCGGGGACGGCAGGCGTTTTTGCAAGGTCCTTGCCCCGTTGATCTGGCATGGAACGCGTCCACGGTGCGATTTTCCTGATTTTCGGGACGAGGGTGATTGGAAAAACCGGTTTTCCGGGTCGGGGCTTTCGCGGTTTGCTTTCAAGGGGAAAGCGTTTTCGGGGTTTTCAACACGGGGAAACCATGGACCTCACGGGCTCGGGCAAAATTTGTTCGTCGGGGGCGGGATTTGCCGTTGGTGGGGGCGGGGCCTATGGGGGCGGTCTGAGCGGGACATGCATGGACCCACGTCCCTGGCCGGGCGGGGAAAGGTTTTTTTCAAAAGAGCCGGGGGGCGGGGACGTTGACAGCGGCAAACTCCCGGTTTCGCGGTGGTCCGCCCGGACGACTCCGCGACGGGCTTTTGCGGGATTTCTGGGAAAGAAAGACCCGCCCGTTTTCAGCTCTTATTTGAAACCATTCTCGAGCGGGTTATGGGGCGAAGCGGACTCCCGCTCTCGGGTCTCGGACCGCCGCTGCAACGGAGGCCGGATTATCCCACTCACACACGATGTTGGCCCGCGTCCCTTCGGTGCTCCAGGGCAATTGATGGAACGTTTTTTTTGGTTTCTTCAACCCCCTCAATCCCG
>Ga0163217_1058769_pt1 | contig 12884 bp, 19 predicted proteins | sample SynspAceP_FD_185933 | JGI IMG/M metagenome (GOLD analysis project Ga0163217, IMG submission 185933) | Saline lake microbial communities from Ace Lake in Antarctica - Synechococcus sp. Ace-P (PacBio error correction) | ecosystem: Environmental > Aquatic > Non-marine Saline and Alkaline > Saline ... | reverse complement strand
TGGTGGATTGTGCCACCCCTCCTGACCCAGCTCGGGCAAGTCGAAGGCCAGCGCGGGGTCGCCTTGTCGACGTCGCCCATCCAGATAAAACACGATTGCCGTGGCGTTCCGCACCGGATTAGCTTTCCACATAGGCAGATTTAGGCAGGTCGATTTGCCCCGGCACCCGCACGCAGGCCCCGTCCGCCGCCAAAGGTCATTGGCCGTGATAGCCGCATTGAATGGTGTCGCCGGATGCGTTTTGCCTTGGACAGCGGCAGGCAGCCCGGTGCGGGACAGCGATCTTCGAGCGCGGCGATCTGGCTTCGCTGGTGCGGTAGACTACAAGGGGTTTTGCGCAAGCAGTGTCAGCGGCACCAGATCATCGGCCAAAGTTCGGTTGGACAACCGGAACGTACCAAGCGTTTCTGACAAAGGAACATTGTTCAACTCCTTTGCTTTTCACAGGTTCATGAAGGACCAAAAAACGTGTTAGCTGTCAAACAATTTCTTGGGCGGCAATCTGATTATAGACCCCAGTGGAAAACCGTGGGGATGGATAGTGCCTAATCAATAACGCATTGACCCCCAGAACCAACTGGATAAGAACCTTGGTTGAAACCACACAAACCTGGACCCTGAACGCGGACTATGCGCTAGAGCAAAGATCGGGTTCAAAGCTGCGCCTTGCGAACCAGCGTCACCTTGAGATTTCAACCGACGGATGCCCGACATCACGCCAACCCAGTTTGCGGTGCTGGGCCAAAACTGCGCCGGACCGAGGCGCGGATCAGCCAGAACCATTTGGGTCGTCTGGTCGGGAATGGATTGCGGCCACGACCAAAGGGGTATCGAACCGTTTGCCGGTAAAAAGGGGCTTGGTCCAATTCCACCCCCTCCAAGACCGATTATGCGACGGCTGGAAATTTCGCTGACCGGACCGAAGGTATTGCGGGTTGACGGCCAAGGCGATTGCCACGGCGCAGGAAAATTCTCGGCCGAAGACGGTCGGCAACTACCCCGCGCGAGGTCGACCGGTGCTTTGGCGGCTGCTCGAAAAACTCTTAGGCTCTAACGCAGGCCATCTTTGCCTTCGGCGTCTGCGTGGGTCAGCCACCGGACCACGGGGCAAGGGGCGCCCGCTAATCGGTCACGGGCCACTGCCACCAGGAATTTCGCCGCGCGGCGCGGCATCGTTCACCGGACTCGATCCCTTTCGAAATGAGCTGGCGCACGTAGGGCGGCGTCTTTGTGTCCAGCGGCACGTCCAACACTTGCCCCGGCCCGCCCATCTTTTTCGAACGACGGCACCAGTGCTGCCCCCTTTTCCACCGCCAAACCCGTAGCGGTGCGCCCAGTTTCGGGTTGCAGGATGGCGGCGCGTGTTTCCAAAAACTCCGCCGCCTTCGCCAAACCATGCGCCTTGCCCATAGCTTCGGCCTGCGCGGGAGGATGCCAAGTGCCGCACACATTTATCGCCAGCAGTCCCCGAGCTCTGCGCCGATGTCCATTCAGTTGCGTGTCAGGTCTTCGGTTATAAGAGCCTACAAAGGGGTTTTTGATCACGCCACGGCCACAGCCCTTGCGCGTCGGCGGCGATATCTGCTGCCCGATCTCGCGGTGTGTTCTCTTCGACCAAACGGCGGATTTTTGCGGATTTCGGCGCTCATCTCAGGCCATCCTTTCCTTCGATCTCGTTCGCAGCCAACCCGCCCGCTTCGGTTGTGGATACGTGCCCCTGATGGTCATCACGAGGATCCCACAGGCATTCATTCAGCACGTGGGCTTGTCGTTCAGGCCCGACCTCGATGAATCGAAATGGCTGCGCACATTAGGACGCTCAACATGGTGGACGGGTAACATCGAGCCTGACCCCCGCCGCGCCGACCTTTTTCGTGGACGGCCACAATCGCCTTCGACCCCCAAGCACGTCGCGCATCGCATAGACCGCCGGGGCGTGCCACAGGGCGCCCGTGCTCCAGCCTCTCCGCCCGTTGCCGACGATGCGCCTTTGCCGTATCCTTCGGACCTGCGCGGCATCGACCCCGAGGCGCCAGCAGGCTTTTGCGCCAATTCGCGACACCCAGCGGCTTGAGGTCTTTCCATAAAGGGCTGGATGTCTCGATATAAGAGCCTGCAATAAGGGTTTTGGATCAACCGCATGACCCGATCCGCGTTTCAAAGGCGGATTGCGCCGGGGCCGCCCTCGTGGAAGATCTCTTCGACACTCGGTGACAATTTGCGGGTGATGACCTCAGGCATGTTCGGGTGCTTTGTTAGGGATTTCAGAGTTTTCGGGCAGGCCGATGACAGTATGTTGGTCGCGCAGAAAAAGCGCCGCGCCAGAGATAGGCCGGGCACCATGCAGAGCTCGCGCTGCGGGTTCACTCGGCGCAAGCGCTTGCGCTACATCAGCTGGAGAAAGCTGCCCGACGGGGCCGACAACCGGCGCAGTACCCGATCGCCGTCATACGCGCAGCAGGTGTTGCGGGCTGCGGCCGGATCGCGGGTATGGTGCGGGCAGATCGACGGCGTTGCCAAGTTTGGTCGCCGCGGCATCGGCCATCGCTGCCAGATTCGGGCCAGCACGGTCACCTGTTCGGCGATAGCCCAAGACTGACTGGCCCGCTCCTGCCGCTGGTGGCGATGCCCGAATGGGGTCGGTTGCTGCGGATCGCGACCGTGCCAAGCGGCACCGCCCGTCCAGACCCGCAAATCCCGGACATCAAAACGCGCGTCTCGCGTCAGGTGCAGCGCAATATCCCCGCCGTTGTTCACATAGGCGCGGTCAGATCGGCGGCATCCACCATGGCGACCAGTATTCTCTGCCGCGACGGCACGGCGACGCAAATCATCGGCGTGGTCAGGCCGTCGGCGTGGGCAAGGCAGCGCGGGAACATTGGGCGCGGGAGCGAATCTTTGCCGCGGGGTTTCGTGGTCGACGGTGGCGGCGCAGCAGGGGCAAAGCTCTGCGGTCCAGTTTCGATAGGACAGTGCCAAGCGACAAACGCGCCTTGAAAACCGCCACATCGCGCGCGCCATCGCCCCGATGATCAGGCGATCGGCCGCCATGGGACAGATGCAGCCTGCCGCCGGATAGATGCACCGCCTGTGCCGTCTGTTTTCTCGTCCTTCGACCAGCCATAGTTTCCGCGCCGTTCGGGTCCGCTGCAACAGCTTGTTGGCAAACCCGCCGTACGTCATCGGGACACATCAACGCACGGGCTGGATATTGCTCCATATGCCCACCAAGTGTGCCGTTAATCCTCCGCGGCGCAGGGTAAATTTTCGATGGGGGCGACCAGCGCGGGGGTGGGCACATAAGCCAAAGAGTTTGTGGCATATCCATGACATCCACCATGACGGTTATTGCCGCCTCCGGCCCAGACGTTACGGCCTCGGCGCCGCCGCAGACACATGGTCAGGGATTCTTTGGACCGACCGCGTCAGCCGCACGGGTTTTTCCGTCACGCCCGCGCGCAGAACTGCCGCCGGCCCCCCCCATGAACAGCACCGAACAGAGGCGAGGTTCGCAATTCTCGGCGATGCGTCAGCGACGACCAACAGCTCGGGCGTGATCTCGGCGGGTTGATGGACAAGTTGCATCATCTAACGTGAAATACGGCCCATTGCTCGCCCTGGTAGAGATCACAGCAGACGGCAACCCGGGCCAAGCGCGTTCGGATTCGGCGCGCGCAGGATGGTCAACGGGTCTCGACGTCGGATGCCACCCACCCGGTGCCGGGTCGCGACCTGAAAATACCCGCCCCGGCGTTGACCGCCCGCCCGTTTCACGCGGATGCCAGAGGGGGTCATATCCGCCCTTGCCAGCTCGTGTTCGGTCGCACGCCTGTGATGTGATCACGACGACCCACGACCCGTCCACATTGCCCGCTACCATTTGTTGGCAAACATCCGATGGTCGCCGGACCCGCACCGGACCCGCATCAGCTTTTCAGGTGTGGCCGTTGATGATAGGCGCTTTGGCCCGCCTCGACCACCATGGTGAGCCGCCGGTCGATTTGTGACCGCGACGGTTTCACGGTTGCCACAGGCGCAGCAGCGCTGTCACCCAGTGACGCCGGCCTTCTTTCTGGAGGCCGCCGGTCGGTGTTCGACCCCGCCCAGGGACAGATCTTGGACCCGTATTCCGAGGTCATGAACGTGGGCCGATCGCCTCTTCCGGCCTGCCCGCACCACGGGCGCGTTCCGTCGCCGATGTGACGGTCGGTGTCGATCTTCACCTTGAACCCGCAGTACGAAAAAAATACCTCGGTCACGACGGTGATCATGTCCCGCCCCTCGACCTCTTGGCTGAAGATGAAGGGGCGCGGTTTATAGTCAGGGTAGGTGGTCCCCGCCCCACGGCCGTCCACGAAATCGCGCCCCGCCCTGAATACATCGCCATCCCAGTTCCTGCGCATTGTCGCCCTGATCCAGAAAGGGCCACGGCCTTGGCCCCTGACTGGATCACGGTCAGCGGGTCAAGCGCACCAGCTCCGCCCGCGTGATGGCGTAGCGGTCGCAGCACCGATGCGTCGCGGATGAAACACATCACCGGGCAGGCCATCGCAGCGGATTTTTTTCGGGCTTTGCGGGTCGCGCAGGTCATCAGGCATGTCCGGCCTCCTTTAGGGCGGCGCGCAGGCGCGTTGGCGTGGCCGGCGTTTGCGTCACGCGGCGCACGGTGGCATGGTATATGCGTCCAGGTCGCGGGGGCGTGTGGCGATCAGCACAGTGTTCTCCGACCTTTCGCGCCGTAGCGGGCCGTGGGGCATCCGCCACCTCCAGGATCAGCGCTCTCGATCGGAGGGGACATCGCGATGGTCGGCATCAGGATAGTCATGCAGGTTTTCGGTTGCGGGCCGGATATATTCTTCCATCAGCGCCATTACCAAGCCCTTGGGCGATGCCACCCCTGCAACCTGTCCCTCGACCAGCAACGGTTTGATCGCAACGGCCCACGTCATGGGCGGCGACAAGCGCAGCGGGCAGGGCATAGACCAAGGCCGATATCCACATTCGACCACCCCAGTATGCGCGGGCGTAACCGAATTGCGCATAGGGCACGCCCTGCCGTTTTCATCCAACGGCTGCACCGGCGACATAGCTTTCTTCCGGCGCCGGCAGAAAACATAGCCATCGTCGGTCCGCAGGCAGCCGTGGGACAGATCAGCTGTTTTTGCGCATGGCCCCGCGTCGACCGTAACCCGCCCGCCTTGCGCCGTAATCTTTGTGCTGTGGGACCCGCGTTTGACCTGCCGCGGAATCTTCGGCCCGCAGCGGCCTCGCCTGTTGTGCAGCGCGGCATTGCCCGACACAAAAGTCTGTGCCGCGAGGCAGAGGTCTTGCCTGCGTCCGCGTGATATCCGTATCGCCGCCGAGGCATTTGATGCCTTCAACCGAACAGGGCCAAGTGCTTTGCCAAAGATTTTTGCGGGATGACCGTGTTCGACCCCTGCCCGATGGTCCATCGCGCCTTGGTGCCAGCAGAACGACTGTACCATCGGCCCGGCCACGCCGCCAGAATCGTGACGGGTTCGGGCAGTGAGTAATTGCCCGCAGCCGTACCATGCCCCCGCGATCCCACGCCGCGTTTCACCAGTATCATTGTCCGCGTTGGAACTGCGCGCATTCGGGCTTTTAGCATTTCTCCCACGCAGGGCGCAGCGCCTCAAGGCAGGGGGGCGATTTGCCGACCCCTTGATCAAAGGATCTGACCGCAAGACCCGTGGGACCCATTCCGCCAATGGTTTCTTCAGGCCGAAAATTCGAGCGCGGATCGAGCCCCAGCTTTTCTGCCAACAGATCAAAGGCGCGTTTCCTGAGCGATGGCCGATTGCGGCACGCCGAACCCGCGAAAGGGCGCCTGCGGGTGCGGCAATGGGTGTGCACGCCCTGCTTGCGGCGCGGTAGTCGGGGAGTATAATAAGGGCCAAAGAGCATGGATGGCACGCGGTTGGCCACAGTCGGGCCCCAAAAACTGGCATTAAGCACCTGTGTTGAAATCCCCGTCAAAGCGAGCCCGAAAGCGTCCCATCGGGCCTTGGCCCCGACCTGATCGTGATCTGCGCGGGGTGGCGTTGGTGGTTCGCATTGCATCGTTTTCGACGCGGGCCGATAGGTCATACGTACGGGGCGGCCCGTTCAGTTGCAGCAATGGCGATGAAGGGCTGCAACGACAAATCAATTTTCGACCCGGAAGCCCCCACCCACTGCCGCGGCACGATGCGGAATATCAGCCATCGGCGGTCAAGGATCCGCGCGCCAGCGCCTCGCGGTCCCATACCGGGGGCTTGGGTGGCAGGCGTTGAACATGGATGCGCCCCCACCACTTCGGCAAAGCCGGCTTTCGGTTCGATAATTACCCGTGTTCGACAAAAGCATTTGGTGTGTACTGCGCCTCGACCGATGAAATCGGCAACATCAAAGGGCAGGCATCCGCATCGCCGCACTGCACAAACCGCCGCACATTATGTTTGCCCTTGCGATCTTCGAACAGCTTGCGGGCGCGTCGGGGCGGTGCCCCCTTGTGTCCGAAAGCGCTGTCTGCGGGGTCCAGTTGATCGGGAATGTGGCCAGATCAAGGGCGTTCACCGCCTCTGCCTCGCCCACGATTGCAGGCGACCGCCTCGCCCCGAAACCGTACGTTGGTTCACGGCAAAAACGGGCTGGCGATGAAACCGGGATCACACCAAAGGCATTCAGGCCGGGCACATCACTGGAGTCAGGACGCCAATGGAGGCCGGATGACCACATGGCGCCAGGCCTCTAGGTCAGTCAAAGGTAAATGGTTGCGAGGGATGACGGTGGACCGGATGACCGCGCAACCAGCGCACCTGCCGGGCAACGTCATCGCCGAACCGCCTCTGATCCATCGACCTGGCCAACCGTTCCAGCCGCCGTGCGGCTGGGCCAAGCTCGGTTGGGGGATGCCGGGGGACCCAGTCAGCGTTGGCGGCGGCGTGGGCGCCCACACTGCGTCGATAATCTTGCGATATCCGGTTGCAGCGACACAGCACCCCCGCAAAGCGGCACTTGCACCTGTGCCGGCAAATCCGGTTGCGGGTCGCTCCGAATAGTGCCACGGCAGAGACCATCATCCCCGGCGTTGCAAATTCCGCATTGCGCCGCTTGGTTGATGTTGAAAGCTTTGCATCAACGCTTTTGCGTCACGGCAGTTTTTACCAGCCCTGCCAGCGTCTCTACGTCGCCCCACGGCTTGTTGCACGGCATCAAGCAGCCGCAGACAGGGGCGGCCGATCGACCAGCACAGTGGGCAGGCCCCGCAGTCGCCGGCGTTGCAGCCTATCTTGAACATCCTTGCGGGTCCAGTCGTTCGCGCAAAGCGTAAGAAAGCCGCTCCCCCGGCAGGAGGTTCGACCTGGCGCAATCGTCACCGTTCAGGGTAAACGACGTCCAACTTCGGTCATGGTCGGTTTGTCATCAGATGACCCCTTTTCAAAGCAAGCGTGACAGCGCGGGAGGATCAATGTGGCGCTTGCGTCAAGGCGGTAGTCGGCACTGGCGCGCACATCCGTGATTGGCGTGAGCGAATGTATCAGATCAGCCATCATTTCCGGTTTTGCCACGTCGCCAAGCGCGCAAGCCCCGCAAATGATCTTCGGGAAGCGTGGTTCAGCCCGCTGTTTTTGCGACGGGCGATGGGCCCGCCGATGCGATTGGGAATAGTCGGTCAGCGTATCGTCGTTAACCTCTGCCAGAACCGCGACCATGCAGAGAGAAATCACCAGAATATTTCCGCGCCCCATACTTGACGAAACTGCTGTGGGCTGTTGACGGGCGGGGTCGGGATATTGCACCGCCGACAACAAGCTCGTTCTGGGCAGCGCTCGGTTCTGGCGCACGCCCTGCAGGAACTGCGACAAAGGCAAAACACCCGTGTTCGTTCGCGCTGCGCAGTTCAACGTGGCCTTCCAGCGTCAAGAGGGCGGCCACGCCGTCGGCGGCGGGCGAAAAGCGTTGCACAGGTTTTGCCCGCCAAATGGTTGCCTGCGTTCTGGATCTGGATCGACCCGACGTCGCCGCTGCCGCAAGTTTCCAGCCCGTCAAAGCGGCGGGCAGCGGGCGCGGATGATTGATGTTCGTCCATTGTCGTCGCAGCGCCGATTGCGCCAGGCCCTTGGCGGTCTTGGCGACCCCGCGCTTCTGGCAGGCGGGTAATGTCCAGGCAGGTCACCGGTCACCGCGACGGTCGCCGTGCGTCGGGAACCATATCGGTTGCCCCCGCGAGATCGACACCGGCCCTGCGGCCAGCGCGCTAAAGTGTTGAATCGAGGAGTCGTCGCGGTTCAGTAGCTCATTGGTTCACCTTTTGCTTCGGGGAACTTGTTGGTATACGAATAAGAAAGTTCGGCTAAGCCCATCTGTCAATCATTTCGGCATAGCCATCAGCGACAAAAGGCTTTTTCGGACACAAAAACTGGCAGGGCGGTGTTGGCCCCTCGACCCAGGCCAAAAGGATTCAAGCGCGACCTTGGTGTCGTCAGCATCGCCATCGGACCCGCAGATCATCCCGCGGTCGATGTCCGGGTGGATCGGAGGCAGGCCAAGGTCGCGCGAACATCTTGCCCCGACGGTCATCGATCGGTTTGCCGCCCCTCGCGCGGCCACGCTCGCGGGTCAGCGTGTCATTACCAAAGGTCAATCGCTGCGGCCAATTCGCCGACCAGCGGATTCGGGCCTTGGGTTGGCACCAGTCTCGGCCATTAGGTTCAAATCTCCGGCGGTGCGGCAGGTTGTGACACAGGATCAGATCGTCGAACTTTTCATATGTCTCGGGGTCGCGGGATGACAGAGGCGGAACGGTTGCGATGCGGGTTTGCCTGTCGCAAAACATTCCACAGCCGTTTTCCGGGCAGCAAAGCGTCATTCACCAGCGTCACCCGTCGGCTTGCGCCGGCTATTAACACAGGTGTCGCGACCTTGGCTTTTGCAGATTGGCTGGGTCAGCGGCCCGTCAGATACTTTGATGGGAGTAGAATTCGACCCCTCGTCCCCATGATGGCGACGCGATAGAATAAGGCTCTGCACCACCGGTTTTCTCGGCATTCGGCAACCCAATCATAACAAAAACTCGCCGACCGGAATCGAAAGGATGGATCGCGGGTGATGCCGAAAGCGGACAGGCTGTCTTGTATAGTGCTGAACTCGTGTTCACCGTCGGCCCAAAAGACCACGGCGGGGATCGCGAAAGCGTTTGGGTATAGCAGCGGCGGATGTCCATGGGCTGTCCTTATCGGCTAGATCTCTATATTATTGTTTGTGCACAAATGATATTATTGTCAGCGTTTCGTCTTGACGGTTAATTTTTTCTTGTTTAGCTGTTCAAATGAAAACTGATGCTGCTTGAAAGGCGAGCTCAGTGTCAGACCACCTCTGCCAAAAAACTCGTGAATCCGTAACATCGGGATGTCCTGGACGCAAGATGGAAGAGCCCATAAGCCGACGGGGGTTGTCTGATCGCATCAACGGCCAAGAATATCACGCAATGGGGCTATGCCACGGATATGGATTTGCGATGGGGCTTACGACAGAGGTCGTACGCCCATGGGCGCAGGCACTGGCCCCGGCCTGATTTTGACAGCCATGTGGCATCCGGTGGTGGGTGATTATTACGCAGCGCAACAACAACTTTTGGGTGGATCGATTCAAACGCTGACACACGGCCGGGGTCACACGCTTCATTTCAGCCGGCGAGGTTTACATATTGGCCGGGCCGCGCCAAGGATATCGTCGGCCTTCAAGGCGATGGCGAATTGCGTCGCCAGCGCTGGTACGGAAAATTTCCGCCCCTCTGGCGCTCAAAGCGTGCACGCAGGGGCCCCTGTTATTGAAACGGCATGGTCGAAGAAGGACTTTGCGAGATGGCCAAGGCCGGCGTACCTTGTTGGGCGAGGTCGGTCTGGGCCACCGTCAAGGATGGCAAAACGCGGCGCAGATGGTGGGATGGCGCCGCAAAATACGGGATGCAAAGCACGATCCACACTGGCGGCCCCTCGATCCCCGGATCGGGCGTTGATCGACGCCGATATGGTGCTCGAGACGGGGAACAGATGTCGTGCGGGCACAATCAATGGCGGACACTCCGCCCTGCCCGACGGACCAGATCATTCTGTCTGTTGCGGAGGGTGCAAAGCCGCGCTCGAGATTGTGGCATTAACGGAATGAGCGCGGCCGCTTTGCTGAGCTGAATACGCGCGCCGAGCTTGGCAAGTTGACCAGTTGGATCCTGGCACCGGACGGTCCGGAGGGTCCGGCGTGCAAAACCCTTGGGGATTCATGCGGATTCGTCGCGATTGCTGTCGTCGCTGGGGAATGTCCGGCCGAGAATTCGCGTTCTGTTTGCCAATGGCAAACACCGCGCGGGCAACGCAAGCTCGATACCGGATTGATCGAGGTTGGCAAATGTGCGGATTTTGTGCCTGATGGATCAGGCACAGGCACGCGCCCGGCAAAAATATGCTCGAATCCGGCAACTGGGCAACTGCCGGGGGTGGGGCATTTGACGGTGATTGATGGCGTGGTGCCGCAGGCCTGCGCAGTGCAATACGCCGCCCGACGACCGCCTGCCCGAGCTGATCAGCGGCAGCGTCGGCACGTAACCGCAGCGCGATTATCAGGCGCGGCACCCGCCACCGCTGCGCCAAGTTGCGCAATGTTTTTCAATGACATCGCAGGTGCCCTTGGGGCCTTCTTTCGGTTTTCGGCCAAAGAAGGGCTTTTCTTCCGACATTCATGTTCAGTTTTCGCCCAAGACGTAGAGGGCCGCGTCAGCCGGGGGGGCACTTGGTGCGCGTTAAAAACCTGTTCAAACGTCAGTTGTTGCGGAACATTTGTTCATTCATGCGGTTATTGCAGTTTTGGATTTTAACGATTTAGGCGCAGGGACATCAGAGTCGCGGACAATCGTGGGGGAGGTGTCCGGCAAACAGGCTCGATAAGGGAGGACGAATGGCCACACTTATTTGGTATCTATGCTGTCTGCGGGCCGGCTGCATTATGACCGCAATGACCCCCGAGGAAAGCCATTCGCCACTGGTTTCGACAAACCCGACGTTCGAGGTAGCCGAGCAAACATCGTGGCGTCACCTATAAGGACATTTAAGAATATTCCCCAAAACCCTTGGGGCCTCGTTCAGGCGAGCCGCGAGATTCACGTAACGGCGCGGCGGAGTTTCTGGTCATCAGGTTGAACGCTGGACCTACGATTGATTTTGTCGCCGACGTTGAACCGCATGCCAACGGGCTGCGCGACACGCTTGGGATCAGGGCGGCGAACCGTGTCGGCATCGCGATTGCGCAACTATCCCGAAACTGTTGATGTTAACCCTTCCTCGCCTCTGCCGGTTGCGGTGGTGGTGTTCGTGAACGCGTTGTTGGTGCGACGACAGAGGAACTGGACTATTGCGCGCAAGACAGCGCGCCAAGACGGTGTTTCCGTGGTCCCCGCTTGACGGATGATTGCCGCTGCTGGTTCGATGACCTGTCGCTGCGTCTGATCGGCGTGCGCGATGGCGAAGACATGGGCCCGCCAACAAGCTTTCGGCGGTTGATGCAAGGCATGGGCCGACAACTGCTCCCGCAGGTGTTGACCTGAGACACCCGACGATGATTTTGCGGGATGTATTCCTCTGGGCCACGACGGCAGCCGAAAGGTGTTGGTCCAAACCCACCGTGGCGCGCTGAGCGCGGGTTAGCTGGCTGTTGCAGGCGGTCGCCGCCCCCGCTGGTTACGCCCCCCGAGCCCGGTGCGCCGCCCGCGCCTGCCGCCCCGTCGGGATGATCGTCACACCGTTGTTCCACTCACTTGCGACGCACCCGGTTTTTGCTAAGCCTGCCAGCCGGTGCCAAGATTTCGCTGCTTGCATAAATGGGATTGCCGAAGAAGCGGTGCGTGTTTGATCAACCGCGAAGGGCGTGGACCCGTTTCTAGGTGTGCCGACGCAATCTGCTGACCTGCTGAGGCCGCGAAAACGCATTGGGCGAGGACGCTGCCGACGCTTCAGCTGGCTAGGGCGGCCGGTGGGGCGAAACGCCCTGCGGCGCAAGGTTGGCGCAGCTCAAGGGGCAATCCCCGGCCCCGCTGATATCGCGACCGGCTGGGGGCATGGACCGGAGACCAAACGCCCTTGGCATCGGCATTGGTCGGCGAGGAATACAACAAGCGCCCGGATTGCCGCTTGGCAAAGCTGCACCCGCCGCTGCAAAACGTCCGCGTTTCTGGATGACAAAGGGCAACGATGTGCCACAGGGCGAAACTGGGCGAGAATTACCGTCAAAAAGCCCCGCCAACATGCGGTTGCTATCTGAACAAAGCCGAAAGCCAACCAAAGAGACGATGCAGGATGGTTGGCTGGCGCACCGGTGAATCTGGGTGCATCGACGCCGAAGGCTATATCACGATGCCTGGACCGCAAAGAAAACATTCATTATTTCGCGGCGTGGGTGAAAAACATTGCCTGTCTTGACGTTGGAAGGTTTTTTGCGTTTGCACCACCCACCCCGATGTTGATCGAGGCCTTGCGCGTTTTCTTGTCCCCGATCCGCGGTTGGGCGAAGTTCGTCGGGGCGTCTGGTCCAGACCCGCGATGGCAAGCCGTTGACGCAAGCGGATATGCAGCGCCACCTCGACGGCGGCTGGCTAATTTCAAGATTACCGAAAAAACTTGTCGAGTGCCAGACGGTTCCTTTGACCCGTGGTGCCACCGACCAAATTTGACCGGTCCGTTGCGATTCCGCGCGGCCTGTCTTGGAAACATTTAAGGCCCACCAATCGGGGCCGGAAGAAAGGAAAGCTATGAACACCCCAACCGACGCAGAGGAAAATTGGTGCCCTATATTGGTGCTGCAAGGCCAAAGCCGCGTGGGGAGGTCCCGGACCT
>Ga0163217_1007451_pt1 | contig 12884 bp, 13 predicted proteins | sample SynspAceP_FD_185933 | JGI IMG/M metagenome (GOLD analysis project Ga0163217, IMG submission 185933) | Saline lake microbial communities from Ace Lake in Antarctica - Synechococcus sp. Ace-P (PacBio error correction) | ecosystem: Environmental > Aquatic > Non-marine Saline and Alkaline > Saline ... | reverse complement strand
GCACTATTTGCAGATAAGGGTGAAGTCACTTGAGATCGCCATTCTGCTAACCAGTTTGCGCCGGTTGAGTGTCATTGATGGTGTTGTAGCTGAAGGTGTGTTTTCCACTGGAGTACCTGACCTGGACTGTTAGGTGAGCACTTACTGCTGGTGTCGTCCAGAGAGAACTCAAGATTGTTTAAAGTTAGCAGCATGGGCTTGATATTTATCCCGCCAGCAAGCCACAGTGATTCCAACAGTGTATTTAAGTACTGTGGGATAACCTGGCTCCTTTGATCTATTGGGACTGATTTGATTGCAGGAACAAACAATTTTATCCCATTTATCGGAAACGATGTAGCTCAAAGGACATCACCAGTGGTTTATTAAGTAAGTTATTATAGGCAAATAGCAATTTTACTGACACTAATTGCAAGCGAACTACCTGCGGGTGAAGGCACGAGTTTAAAGCAATTAACCAATTTAGCGGAGCCGTTCGACCGCATAGGGACTGATGCCAACAGACTAAGTTGGTCTGGGTTTTCTCGGACAGCCCCAATCGTTACCTTTGAGGCGGGGCACCGCCTGGAAAGGGCTCTACCGTTTGGCGAAGCCTGCTCCGAAGGCAGTTGAGCAAACGCCGTACCACAGCCTGAGTTCAGGTGCCAGGGTCGCCATGGAGGCGATCCAGTGGCCGCAAGACGCTCCAGAGGATTTGCCGCTGATCACGGCGATCTCCACCAATCAGGTGACGCCAGTGGAAGAAGGCAGATGCTGGGAGGGCGCCAGCGGCTGTTAGGCCGGAGGGCAAGAGCAGCAACGCCAAGGGAGGATGTCAGGCCAGGAGGGCGGAGCTGTTCCAGCAGATCGGTCGTCTCCAGGATGGAGCTGGAGTGGCTTAAAAAAAAGTCTCAGCTGCTGTTGATGCCCGTTTGAACTGCGCAAGCTGGTCGACACGATCACCCGAGATCAGCATCACCCGCAGTGTGAGCTGCTGGGGCTGGCCACGATCCACGCTCTACTACCGGCCCCACACCGGATGCGTTGATCGACGCTGGGGATCATGGCCAGGATCGATGCTTCTCGTATCTGGAGGATCCCTGCAGCGGCAAGCCGCCGGATGGTGATACCGTTTGGCCAGAGAAGGGGATCCCGATCAGCCGTGAGCGGTAGGAAACCTCATGCGGCGCATGGGTCTACGGGCCATCTACCAGAGGCCACGCAACCCCGTGCCAGTTGATCCATCGGAGCGCTTTCCCTGCCTGGTGGACTCAAGGAGGTCAAGAAGTGGATCAGGTTTGGGGCAACCGGATATCACCTTATATCGCGCTGCGGAAAGGCTTCCTCTACTTCGTGGCTGTTGTGATCTGTTTTCCCAGGCATGTACTGTGGAACTCACGGCAGCCTTGACACGGAATTGGGCCTGGAGGCCTTGAGATGGCTCTTGCTGGTGGTGAGAAAGCCACAGATCCTTCCACTCCGATATTCAGGGGTGTAGCTCGGTTTCAAGGGTCAGTCGCCACACCTCATTCATGAGGGGATTTTGGATGACGAGCAAGCATTAGCGGCAGGATGGCCGTTCGCTCGATGAGGGGGAAAAACCCCTCTCCTGCCGTCCCTCGACAAGCTCAGCACAAGCATTCGAGTTCTTTTCATGAGATTTGGCATCGCTCAGGGGTTATCGAGCGAGAAATGCGCATCGAGGCGGCATCCCTCAGCATTGGAAAACGCGTTGTTCCGCCAATGCTGGCGGGGATGCCTCCGATCGATCTGAACCGCCTTCGGGCCGTTTCCTGTCCTTTTCTGAGCGGAGAGGATAGCCATCCTCTGGGCGAGGAATCTGGGGAGTCGCGCCATTGCCCGTGAGCTGGGTCGCTCCGCCTCGACCATCTGCGAGAGTTGCGCCGTAATTCCTCACACCGCAGCCAATGCGTGGCATATCGGGCCACAACGCAAGTGGCAATGCTGAACGTTCGCGCCGACGTTCCCAAAGTTGCCAGGCTTCGCCGGAACGGCCACTGCAGTAGTATGTCAGGAACGGCTTCTGGCCAGATCACCCGCCCGAACGGGTGATGTCGTGCCGGTCCTGTTACAAGCTGGATCGGCCGGCGGCATGGTCGTCGTCAGGACCGGCTTGGGCGACCCTCCTGGAGGCCCGGAGCAGATCTCGAACCGGCTCGTATCGATTTTTCCTGATGATGGCTCGATGCGGACTCTTCATGAGGCGATCTATTCATGCTCTCTATGTTCAGGGCCGTGGAGGCGTTTGAAACGGGAAACTTGTCGCGTGCCTGCGCACTGGAGCGTGCCCTTACGTGTTCCTCGCGCAAGGCGCAGGCAAGCGGCAAAGAACTTCCTCACCCCGGAGGTCAATGATTTTCCCAGCGGCGGCCGAGTTGTTGACGATCGCGCCCATTCCGGGGCATTGGGAAGGCGACCTCATCGTGGGTTCAAGAGTTCAGCGATTGGGAACCACTCGTGGAGGCGCACCACCCGATTCAACCCTGCTGCTGCACCTGCCCCGCATGCAGAGCCATGGAGAACAGCCACGGATCAAGAACGCCCCACTGACGGACATGGTGCAGAGGCGGTCGCGATTGCGATCGCTGCAACGATCGACACGTTCCCATGCTCAGCTGCGCAGATCCCTGACCTGGGACCAGGGAGCGAGATGCACAACACGCTCAACTCCGCATCGACGACAGGCCTGAGGATTTCTTCTTTGCGACCCGCATAGCCCCTATGGAACGGGGTCGAATGAAAACACCAACGGGCTGCTGCGGCAGTACTTCCCAAAGGTTAGATTTGTCCCGACAGCTCCCGTAACGAGCTTGATTGCGTCGCCCTGGCCTCAATACACGCCACGCAAACCCTCGGATGGAGGACCCCTGCTTGAGGCCCGTGACAATCTTGAGGCTTTGTGAAATCCCCTTTCTAATCGCGGACGGTGTTTCTCGCTCATCGCTGTTGCATCGACCTAGCGACCAAGATTTGGCATTCTGTTCTCCCTGAAAACAACTGTTGCATTACTGCTTTTGGATCCATAAGGGCACCCGTCTGTTGAAACGTCATCAAGTGAAGCCGGTGATCCATTTTTCCCTCTGAAACAAACCGCCTAAGGCGGCAAGCGGGGGGCGTCGCACCGAGTTTGCCGACGAGGTGGAAACCGCCCGCAAGCGCGGCGGGGCCCAGCCGCTGCTGCTCGTTACTAACTGATCGAAAGAAATTTAAAAATGATGCAGCTGAGAAACCCGTATCTACAAGCCCTTATGCTCCTTTTCCAACCCGGTGTCTGCGACGACCGGTGGAATCCACCCAGTTCACCATCCGGTGACTGGCGTGGCAAGGCTCAGTGCAGAGGACGATTCAAGGTCGCTGGTCGGGACGGAGCGCTGTTACGCAAATCCTGGTGGAGAGGCTATGGAGAACAGTCAAATATGAGGAGGTGTTATCTCCTGTTGCCTACAGCGATGGCTGGGAAGCGGAATAGTTGCCCGTTTCCTTTGGAGGTACTGCCATGTAAGACCACAGTAGCTCATTGGGCGGCAAACCCCAATGAGGTCTTAACAGTCAGATCAACCTGTTCTTCCCGCCGAGGTTTACGATCTGTCAGGGGCCGAATCTGTCAATAAAAGCCACCCACCCCTCAGATCCCAAGGGGCTGTTGTGGCCTGTCCTGTTACATGTGGTGCCACGCAGCGAGCAACTCCAGGGAAAGGTCGGCAGAACGTTCGCCACGTTGCATTAGCACAATTATCGATCGCCCCACATCCGGTAAAAATCCTGGCTGGTATTCCTGGTTTCGCTCGATGAATCGAGCAGTTCTGAACTGGGTGGGCCGTCAGCCGTACGAGAGCGCTGAATCCAGTTTTTTACGGGAACACGGCTGGCGACAAGACCCTGCAGCCAAGGAACCAGGAATCAGTGAGGCTATGAGGCCAAGAGATCAGATGGGCGATGCGCGAAGGTTGGCATGGAGATAGCGATCGAACGAATAAATGCATGCTGCGATTTGGCAAAGAACCGGGGGCGCACAAAGGGTCCGGAAGCTTCAGATCCAGTTGTTACTTCAAAGCATCAGAAGCGATCGGGAGACAAGATAGACTCATACAAGTGGTCGGGCTTAAGCTCTCGCTCAAGAAGACATCGCTTCACACTCAAGATCCACATACAAGCGAGTGATCGCTGTGGCAGCTGTAGGACGAGGGCCCCGGCCGATACTGACCGGCAGGAGATACTCCGGCTCAATCACTCCTACGCCGCAGCATGATCGCTACAGATCACCGGGCATCCTGCATAACTGGCTTCAATAAACTCGTCCAGCCTGTCTCCAGATTAGAGGTGGTAGGAAACAAACAGCACATCGATTCCTGGCAAGGAAGTCTACCAGATCTCGGCACTCGAGCGTGAGGAATAGCCTATAGACAATCGGTAGCCGAGCGCCTGATACCAAAATCTGGTACTAAATGCGGCTCACAGCTGGAGGAATGGTTGTGCCCGCAGGCGAAACAAAACACTGTTAGTCGACGGATGACAAACTTTTGTCTCTTGACTCAGCTCAAATTACAAACGCACGAGATCTTGGAAAAGTTCTGTGTTTCCGAGTGCCCGCCCTAATAACCAAGAATCAAGTTCCGCGTCAGTGTTCCGAGAGCGCTTAGACCAAAATCCGCTCACGCTCCGGAAAGCACACAGCAAGTGGATGAGAAAGAAGTGAAGGAAAATGCCTTGAGGCCCTGGAAGATTGCTTTCAAATACGCCCGAGCGTTAGCGGCTGGGCCCAAGAGCGTGTCGTTCGTACCGAAGAAAAGGATTGGCAAAGAAACTCTTGGAAATAGATAAGCCGCTCCAGAGAGCAGTATGCACACTCCCCGGACGATTCGATAGGAAAGTCGAAGGTGTTTCTCGGAGATAGAAATAATAATGCCTATGAGGACCTACATTCTACACTAACAGTCGGCATGGGCCAACATTCGGACTTGCGTAAAGAGTCATCAGGAAAGCAGCCGATTAAAATCATGGAAGTGCACGTTTAAAGCAAGGCCCTGACCGATGCTTTCAACAGCCAAGTCATGTTCTCGTGGGGCAAAAATTACGCCATCACGCTGGGGCAACGGGCTGAGATCGGTTTCCTGTAGTCATGAAGGGTAACTTCGAAATTCTTCAGATCAGGCTCTTCCCATCAAAAAGCGCTTCAGTTGCTTGAGGCCTGCCAAGAGCAAGGATGTGGCCGGCAGGGTCCTCAGTCGACCATTGACGCAGTTTTCACCTGGCTGGATTCCTGGACAACAGCGAGAAGCAGGTTACTGACCTCGGTCCACTGCATCCACATTTGCCCTCCAGAACAGAAGAAGGGAGAGGCGCCAATTCGACCAAACCCTCGCTAATCCAATACATCAGCTGGGGCCAGAATCACCCAGCGCACGATAAGGTCAGGGGGCAGGTGAGGAACTTTTCAAAAGGCGTTTCTCGCATGATCAAACAACATTCATGTTGCCAAAAAATTTCCCTGTACGGGATTCACGCATCGCAGGAGCAAGTCACCGTAAGCTCATTGAAGGTGGGGAGAACTCCGCAGGCATCGACCAGGCCTTCCACCTCACGCCACGGACGTTTCAGACGCACAGCATCTGCCACACTGGGGAGAGCGAAAGCCCGCATGCGGGGCCATTAAGTTTCGGAACACAGGTTGCCGGATTCCGCTGAGGTGGATCTCCCGAAGCCTCCTGCTCAAAGGACTGAGAAATCAGAGCCTGCGCCGCCTCCCCCACGGTCTTCCAGACTTTCGCTTCCAGTGCTTTCGTTTATTTTCCATAGTCGATAGCGCCTAGGAAGGCACTGGGGAATCCAACCTCAGAAGTTGAGCCAATTAGCGGTCTCACCTGGAAAGCCCAGCGATACATCAGCTCTGGAAGACAGCGCCTACTGGGCACACCAGATGTTGCCGATACTGATCAATGAGGTGTAGACCATAAATGTTAAGTATCGTGACGCGCAAGTGTGTACAGCCTGGCCAGTGATCGGTTCATTCGCGAAGACTTCAATGAGCGGCGGAATTCCCTTCAGGAGATTCATTAGCCTGCGAGGGCAGAGCTCCTCCCCTAAATGCCAAAGCATGGATTCGCTGTATGGCTTTCTGAATAAGAGAAGAAAGAGATCCCAGTCTTCTGCTGCAGGAAGCTCAGCGGCAGATAGCCGTTCGACGGCGGACAGATTCACACAATTGTCTCTTGAAGTTTCAGCAAGTCCTTCTTGATATAAAGACTGGGAAGGGAAAACAGAGCGTCAGCTTGCCTGAGATCGGATCAATCATAACTTTCAGGCCATCTTCGATTGGCGGATAGAGCCCATGAACACTCAAGATTTGCCAATAACCTCTGGCCTGACTCAAGGAAGCAAATGTTTATTGGTCTCGCTCCCCCAACCTGCTACTTGGAGGCCGTTGAGATCGAAGGACATTAGGCGCACCATATCGAAAACACACAGATTCGATTGAGAAAAGCATGGCGCGGAATTAGAACAGTGGCAGCGAGGCCGAGCTCTGTTGAAATTGGCAGAACAGCATCAGAGATATTTCTGTGCATCAAAGCAGCATTCCTGGATGCGTTGTAGCTCGTCCCGTGAGAAAAAACATCCCAACAGGATTCGTTCAGGAATAAAGTTAGTGTAAGAATAGTTACCTGTCGCACATTGAGCGCACCAAGCCAAAAAATGGAAGCTCCCCAGAATCCAATGCGTCCATAGGAGCTCAGTATTAGGAGCATCATTCCAAGCGCAATAACAATTCTTTGACACTATCAGTTCATGGGTTATTCACGGGAAGTAAGGAAGGGAGTCTGAATCGAGGTCTTTACTGCCGAATTCAACCACTCGCAGTTTGCTGATCCTGGGGCTTGATTCAGCTGCACAGAGCCGCTCGGAGGTTGGGGTGGTCTTGCGGCAAGGCATCGCTAAGCAAGTGCATGTGCCAAATGAGGGAGCAGGAAGGCCCCTCTGAGAATCTCGTTGGTCTCAACGTTGATCAGAGCTGATCTCAGGCGATTGCGTCCTGAATCAGGGATCTGAGCAGCGGAGAAGCCATGGGAGACTTACACGCCAATGGCTTTCTCATTCAATCCAGGCCTTTCGTCAGCCAAGGACTAGCCATTACAGTGCAATTGCACGCGCCAATTCATGGGCCAGCGCATGCAGAAACCCAGGCTTCCATGCCATCAGAAAACTATCAAAAAGGTGAACCAGGACAGGCTCTTGCCACATGTAAGCATAATTAGCCCAAGATCTCAGTGTGGCTAAACCAAGGGTATCCAAACGTACGATCTGAGGCTGGGCGTTCACCTCGCAGACAAATGCCTCCGCCCATCCTTCCAGGACACATTAACGTCAGTATGATCAGGTCGATTCCGGCGATGTCAGCCGGAAGGCTTCGCGCAACATGAAGTGGCAAGCTCTAGATTCTCAGGATGTACCTTGGTCTTTGGTCGATCACGATTATGGGTTCCACTGCTGAGATGTAAATCGCTTTGACCCGCGAAGCCTCACACACAAGTTGCCCTCCTTAGGATTGGAGAGAATCTAAGCCTTGGTAGGCAAGAGCATGTGAACTTTCTGGATCCGAGTTCGAGCTTCGCATCTTGCCAGTCCTTCGCCAGATCCTCTGATGCAGCTCCGAGGACTGCTCCCTGAGCACAGAGACAGCAAACAGTTGTTTCCTCGTCGCCAAAACTTCTGCCGGGGGAATTCTGTGGCATTGATCTTGCGATTTTGACCAATGAGCGACTGTGGAATCGAATAGGTCCTCTCCAGCGATGAAACTTCTGCGACGAGAATTCCTCCCAGATAACTTTGCGAGCCTCTCGATAGGGCCATCCCGACAGAACTGCTCATCCCTCAAACCAGAAAGACCCCCAGGCCCTGCTCTTGGTCGCTGCTTTGATCACCACGGATAAGCCCAGTTCCACCTTGCCAGCCGGATGGCCTCTTTCTTCTGAACGCAGATTTGATGGGTTGGGCCCAGGCAGCCCAGCTGCTTAAGAAAGCAGGCTGTCCGCGCCTTATCTTTCGCCAGAGCCACGGACATGCAGGAAGTCTGATCCGTCAGAGACTGACGAAGTCCAGCGTGTTGAAGCACCGTGGCCATGGCCATTGATATATCTGTCGATACGAATTACCCGGGTAGGGCCAGCTCTGGGCCGCCTTGACAAAATAGAAGTTGTTGGTCCCCTTCAGGCCAAGGCCACTCAGTTGTCTGATCCAACTGATCCCTGCTCCGGTGAATTCTCCTCCAGGCGATTGTTCACGGCAAGCAGGAGATTGGACGAAGGCAATTGATCAGGGAATTCAAGCCAGCGCAGGGTGTCACCCGAAACCGTGGAACGAGTAGGGAAGGAGAAAAGATCGTTGCGGCCTCCAAAGGGGGACATTCCCTCCCTCGATCCTTGCAGGACACCGAGTGATAGGTCCGAACACAGGAGATTCGCCCAGGACGCTGGATCTCCAGAGGGTCATCAGAATCCCCATCGTAGGGAGATCCAGGACGGGACTCTCTGCCCCCCATCGCCCATGAGTTGCATCAGGCCTCCACGACCCTGGAGGAGGAAGTCCCTGACCTTGCCTGCTGCTGTGGGCCTGTCACGAAGGATCCCGATTCGGCCTTTCAAGGAAAGGCTGACGGATCCGATAGGCCCATGCCCTGATAGACCCGGAACTGGGTCGAGAAACGAAGAAGAGAGAATTCTTGCCTCGTGGTCCTGATCGCTGAGGACGATTCGATGAGGGAGCGCCACGGACTCAGGCTCCCACACTTCGGACCGACCCATAGATTCCGTATGGAGCCACTTCCCAGGATACAAGCCTTGGCCCGTATTGGACATTGAGGGCATGAACCAGCGGGCATCCACCCGGAGCGGCATCCTTGAGTGAAGCGGGGATGGCGGCATGGGACCTCTCCGACATAAGCGAAGGTCCACCCCCGGATCGAGCTGCTACCGCACTCAAGGACATCATCGCCACAGCCTCTTCCTCAAAACGCGACCAGTATTCCTGTTCACCTTCGTGCAATCCGGACCACATCGACAGCCGACAGGCTTCAGCTGCCCATGGAGCACATCCATGATCAGCAGCGGACGAAGGCCCAGTCGAAGCAAGGATCCGGCGTGCGGGAGTTAGGCTTCGTGTGAAGCGACTCCATGCCACAGAAAATGGACTGTAGCGTTCAAGTGGTTCCGCCCAGCTTCAGAACGATGGTCGCCCAGGGAGTAGGTCGATTCTTTCAATCGACCTGGATTGGGCTCGAATCGAAAGTCAAGGATCCGCTCTCGAATCAGATTTTGGAAGCCACGCCCATTCCTCTCGGCCATCCCGCACGAATGCCGCATGCGATCCACTGTCCCCCGGCACAGACCACCCCCAGCAACCTTGGATCTCCGCTGCGAATCTCACAACAAGCTGTGGTGTTCGCCGCGCCACAGGACCACCACGCCATCGGGCCCACTCGCCAACGGGCGGCCGCTTGCAGGGTTGATTACCTGGCGGCGGCTGGATGTTCTGCCGGGCCCTGGACGTTGAGGAATCGCGATTTCAACGTCTCGTCGTCGCCGCCAGTGTTCTGGCGGCATGTAGGAGATCGTTTTGAGCGTAGCTCGGATCTGAATCGGAGCAGCGGCCTTCTGCCGGCAGGATCGCCATCAGCTCGGTGCCACCGAAAGTTGCGGCTGTGCAAACCACCCGCCTCGCTGCGCGAGGGGGATGCTCAGGAGTCACCAGGATTTCACGGGGCCACATCAGACATCCTTGCTATCGCGACAATCTGGTGGAGCGGGTCGCGCCAAAACAGGTTGACCGCTCCTTGAGGGGCTGAGCTGATCCAAGTTGCCATGCGCAGGGCACCAGCCCATGCCACTCCCCTTACCGGCTCAACCGATTGCGCATTGTACATTTCAAACGACGGAGTCAGCAGCCGCCAGGAGGTGGCTGCCTGCAGCGGCGGGTATCTCGGTGAGTAGTGCTCACCGGATCGATTTCAGGCCGCTCCGAACCCAAAGCCGCCAAGGCCCCCAGCAGACGCCGACGCTGACCCCGTGGTTGAGGTTTGGGAGCCCCTGGTTGGTGCCGTATTGGAGCGCCATCCAGCTCTGCCCCACACGTTGTTGGAGCACCTGCAGGAGAAACAAGCCAGACAGGACTGGATTCTGTCCAACGACCCTGCAGCGTCGTGTGCAGCAGCTGGAAGGCGTTGCCAGGGCCCACCGCCGGAGGTGATGTTCCCCCTGGCCTATCAGCCCGGCGAGGATCGAGCTTTTGCGATGTCACCAAGGTCAAGCGGCGTGGAGATCACAGTTGCGGGGCGAAGCCCTTTCCGCAACCTGCTTGTTCCACTACCGCCTGGCCTGAAGCGGGTGGGCCTACGGCCAGGGTGGTGCACGGCGGCGAAAGCTTTTGTGGCTCTCTCGAAGGGTTTGCAGAACGCCTGGCCGCCTGCGAGGTGGTGTGCCAGAGAGGCTGCGCACGGATCGTGCTTTCGGCTGCCGGTCGCCAATTTCGTGATGGCAGTTACGCCCGACAATCCACGCCCCGCTACCAAGCCCTCTGCGCCCACTATACCACCTGCTCCCAGCACGCAACAACCGCGGCGTGGCCAAGAGAAACGCATCGTCGAGCGCCCCATGGCCATGTCAAAAACGGCGGCGTGAGCAGAAGCTGCTGCTGCGCGCAGGCTGTGATTTCGACCGAAGCCGGCCGAATACGGCGAGCTGCTCTGCGAGGTGTTCAGTTGCCCTCAATGGCCCCCACGGCACGGCGCTATGAGGGCAGGAGTTTCGAGGGTCTGGGCACCTTGCCTGCCTTCCGAATCTCGCAGATTACGCAGCTTGCTGACTTGTGGTGTTGCGTTAGCACCAGCACGATTCGAGGTGCGCAGGGTCGTCTACTCCAGTGCCGCCGCAGCCTGATGGGCCGTTCAGGTCACGTTGCGGCTGCACCAAATGACCGGCCTGATCGTTTTACCTCAGTAGTGACTGGGGTTTGCCAGTTTGCCCAGGGGTCTTACGGCAGCGGCTCCATTGGACCGGGCTGGTGTATCGACCTGGATCACCTGCGATCGATTGGGTTGCGCGCCAAACCCCGCGCCCTGCTGCAATTGCCGCTACCAACGCCAGCTGTTCCCTGATACCGCTGGTGGATGTCTGGCAGCGCCTGCTTGGCCAGCGGTGACGCGACGCGGCGGGCCGGGGGGGGGGGGGCTGAATGTCGAAGCGCCTGTATGTCGCCGTGCGGGTGGCGTCATTTGAGTGGTCTCGCCTTTCTGCAGCAGGCGCAGCAAGCGCAAAAACCCTGTCCCTCTCGCTCTATTGCAGCAGCCTTCCGGGTGCCGGCCCCGCACGGCAACCTGCTGATCTCGTCATTCCCGCAACACCGCTGCGCCTTCCTATTGACCACCTCCTTCCCCGTGCCCCCTCTCAGGCGGTGGAAAGCGGCCCCTGCCGCTGCTGCTCAAACAGCTCAAAGCTGGCGCCGGTCCGCAGCCACTGGCAGCCGCTCGCTCCAGCGGCTTGAGGCGAGGGCTGGAGCCCCGGCCAAGTTCCTCTATGCCTCTTGCGAGCAGGAGGTGGATCACCGTCAGCTGGCACGGCAACCAGCCGCCTCACTGCGGGAGGCTCATCTGCCCTGAGCAGAAAGGACTCGATGGCTGATCAGCAGCAGATCAGAGCTGCCAAGCATTGGGCAGGAAAGGCTTGCAAGGTTACTGGGCCCGAGCCACACCTGGGCTGCTGCAGGCCGAGGATCTGGCGCTGTTTGGGCCCCAGCGGCGTGGCAAGGGACCCACTGGCCATTAGCCATCACAATGGCGATTTGATCGAGCAGGATCAACCCTGCCGCTTCTTCCCGGCCACGCTTCTGGTGACAGCTGCTGCAGAAGGCAAGGCCAGCTACGAGCTGCCGGGCCGTCATCCAGGAGTTGGGATGCGGCTACGCCTTGCTGGGATCGACGACATCCAGCTACGTGCGGCCCGCAACGAGCTGGAAAACCTCCGTGCTTGTTTTGGAGCTTGATCTGCCACCGCTTACCGAACGGCCGCTCGTTTGCTGGTGGTGACTCCAACCAGCCGTTCCGCGAGTGGGACACGATTTTTTCCAAGTGGATCCAATGGACCGTGGGCAGCGGTGGGACCGGTTGAGTTGCACCCTGCCACATCGGTGGGGCATTCAAGGCCGAGAGCTACCGTCAGAAAGAAGCTGCTTGCAAAGGTCTATTCCTAGGATTTCCAGTGATCCGCTATGTTAATTTGACCGGCGGGGCGACCATTGGGCCGTCACCGATCAATGGCCGCCAGCCAAACAGCTTCGCCAGGGAAACCAAGGCGGCGGACCACGAAAACTTGGGCCCAACCAGCCTTGAAAATTTTGGACGCGCCGACCCCACAACTTTTGATTGAACGTCCCACGCGGGAAGGCATGGTCAAGGATCCAGTACTTACATTTGAAAACCTCAAGCTGCAGGAGGTTCAAAAACAGGGGGATGCCCAACGTCACCAGATTTGACGCCACCATTCAACCTTGAATTGACACGGGGACAGCAGGGCTGAGCCCGGATTCTTCAAGCGCAGGCACTCGGCCAGCCGGGCACCGGGGTTTGGGCATTCGGCCTCGGCGATCAAAAGCTCCAATGGCCCCTATGCCGCAGTTCGCCCAAAGCAGTGGGGTTTCAGCCTTTTCCCGCCGTTTCCTCCGGAGCAGGAAGGGCTTTTCCCCACCTTTTTTTCCGGGCCAAAAGGGCAACCCAGCAAAGGGGCCCGGCCAAAATTTTTTCTTTTCCGGGCCATTTTGGGGGCCTTTTTTTCCTTGCCCGCTGGGGGCAAAAAAAAAAAAAGGGGGGGAAAAAAAAAAAAAAAAATCCCCCTTTCCTTCTT
>Ga0163217_1113084_pt1 | contig 12885 bp, 16 predicted proteins | sample SynspAceP_FD_185933 | JGI IMG/M metagenome (GOLD analysis project Ga0163217, IMG submission 185933) | Saline lake microbial communities from Ace Lake in Antarctica - Synechococcus sp. Ace-P (PacBio error correction) | ecosystem: Environmental > Aquatic > Non-marine Saline and Alkaline > Saline ... | reverse complement strand
TGGCGCCAGGTGCCGATCGCTTACGACCTACCGCCGCTGGTGGTGCCCCCGGGACAATCGTTGATGGCTTGGGGGACAACGCAAGCCAGCCTCGATTCCACCTCTGGGGTCCGCTTTCCTGGCTGATCACGTGATTCGCACGGCCGTGTTTCAGCTACTGGCCCCTCACCAGCTTCGGGACCGATACGGTTCTCCACCCTGCCGGCAGGAGGGGAGGCCGACGGCCTGCGGTAGGTGAAAGCCGTTGATGCAGGGCACACCGGAGATGTTTCAACCGGAAGTTCCTGACCACTGACGTGAGCGAATTCAACAGTAATTGTTGATTCAGTATTTGCAGGACAATCCCGACGTGCTGCAGCGGGTAGCCCTTCGGCCAGTGGCGATATCCAAGACATCATTCCGCCCAACGTGCAAAGGCCGCTTGGATGATCCCAGCGGCGTTCGAGGTGAAGATCAAGCCAGCCGGATAATCTGGCTGGATTGCTTCCGCTTCGGCGATGATGACGGTTACTTCCTGCGCCAAATGGGCAAGCGGATGGAGCTCGAAACCACCCTGTCGGCGAGGGCAGTGATGCCGTCCGGCGACTTGAAGCTCTGAGGGGCTGGTCAGTTCTGAACAGAACCTGGGGATGATTTTCCAGCGCAGCAAGTTGTTGTTCCCAGGCCAGCTTAAGAAACCGCCAGGGACCCTTCCGAGGCAGGCCCAATACGTGTTTTCGAGTTCGCCAGCAAAGTTACAGAGATCTTGGCTGGCTGCAGTGGACCGGGGCCGTGTAGTGGCGGGAATGAATCCAGGCAGGGGTCGATCCCGGCCAGCTCACGGATTCCAGGCCCCAACAGAAGCTCCTTGGATCGGGAAAGGACCAGCCTCTCCAGCCCATGGGGCGATCTGCCAGAGGGGTTGGCCCCCGCAAGCACGCTCGAAGTCGGCCTCCCAGCCAGGCAGCCAGCGAAACGGATAGATCCCCGAAATAAGCCTCGCCTGCCGTACGCGATCGGCAGGACAGAGCCAACGCCTCTCGCAAGGCAAAACCTGTAGGAACTCCGGCCGGAAATTAGGGCGCGGAACAGGACCTTGCGGCCCACCAGCCCCGTCGCGCCGTTCGGCTGTGTCCTGGGTTGTTCATCACCACTTTTCCCGTGCGTGAAAACAGCAGGGGCCTGGATTCAGCGTTCAAACAGCTGCGGTGGATTCAGGGGCATAGCCACGAGGCATCGTTAGAGCAGGCCGCCACTTTGCTGCGGTGGAACACGGAACCTCCAAGAAGTCGATATGCCCAAATTCACAGGGACCCAGGGGGTGCCAGGACAGTGCATCGGCATGGGGCACCGCCGTCCTCAAATAACACCCGTGTGCGATCCGCCGGGAAACCCAGCAGTCCAGGGGCAAAGAGGGGAAGTCCACTGCTGGACTACCAGAAACCTGGGCACGGGGAAAGCCTGGCCATGGCCGGTACCGGCAGCTTGTGCTCCAGCCCGGAGCTGGGTCGGCAGCACGAATCGTGACACCGGACCGTGGCGAGCCTCAAGCTCCGAAGTTCCTGGATCCTTCAGCGGTGCAGCAACCGCGGCGTAGAGAGCAGGCCTTCGCCGCAGCCGCACCACGTCATCGCGGATCGGCACGGCCACATTAACAAGTGCCCCTGCAGCGCTCGAACCCCCACCACCAGGCCTGGAACCAGCTCCCGCACCAAGGTGCGCCGTCGGCCGTAGATAGCGGCGCAGAGGCCACCAGGGCCAGCGCTGGTCGGCGACCGCATCACTTCACTTGCCATCACTCACGCTGTTCTCACTCGCCCTGACTGAAACCACCTGACGAAAGTGGCATTGGGCCCGCGAGGAGTAAGGCGCTGGCATTCAGTCATGGGGGAGATCGTCAGGCCCAACGGCACCGTTTGCTGTGAGATGAAGAGATTGTGCGACCCTATCAAAAAGCCCCCTTCAGGGAGGGGGGCTAAATGGTGGCCAGTGAACCCACCTGAGAAAGCGGCAAAAGGCCTGAAGGATAACGGATTCAGCGATTCAGAGCCACGGCCTTGATTCGCTCGAGGCCAGATCAAGCGGAAGTTGTGGGGCGTTGCGTTCGTGCATCACTCGAAAAACCCGAGGTTGGCGCGGTGAGCACGTCGGCCCAGGTGTTCAACACCGGCCTGGGAATCGAGCAACGGACTGGTTTGAAGTTGAAAGCCGTTGAGGTTGAAGGCCATCGTGCTGACGCCCAGGGACGGTGACACCAGATCCCCACCACCGGCCAGGCGGCGAGCAGAGTGCAGGCTTGCGGCTTGTTGTTGAGGAGGCGTACTGGAAGATTCAGGCGGCCGAAATAACCGTGGGCCGGCCACGATGTTGTAGGTCTCCTCTTTCTGGCCGATACTTTAGCCGTAATCAGGCTCTCGCTTTCGGTGTTCCCGTACCAGCGAACTGGTGACCAGCGAACCGTGCCATGGCCGAGAACAGCGACCGCCAAACACACCGATCACACCGAGCATGTGGAAAGGTGCATCAGGATGTTGTGCTCGCCTGGAGACCAGCATGAAGTTTGAAGGTGCCTGAGATGCCAAGGGGCATGGCGTCAGAAACGAACCCTGGCGAAGGATAGAATCAGGGAAAAACGGCAAGGCGGCCGAAAGCGGGGGCGGCCCCTGTGGCGACAAAGATCAAGGACGCATGCCCAGCCGGTGCTGAAGCTCCCACTGACGGCCCATGTAGCCGAAATTACCGATCAGGAAGTGGAAAATGATCAGCTGGTAAGGGACCGCCGTGTTGTAAAGCACTCATCGAAGGCTGGCGGCCCCAGATCGGGTTAGAAGTGCAGGCCGATGCGTTTACTGGAGGAACGACAGCACCGGAGATGATGTTGTTGCCGTACATCAAAGAGCCGCCACAGGCTCACGGATGCCGTCGATGTCGACAGGCGGCCCGGCAATGAAAAGCAATGATGTAAGCAGCTCTTGGGCTAGCCAGAGCAGGGAATTTATCAAGGCACACCGAACCAGCCCACGTAGAGGCGGTTGTCGGTGGAGTGACCCACTTGACAGAACTTCCCAAAGAGCGGAACGTCCGCTGCGACAAGCCGTTGTCATTGGAGGAATGAGGACGAAGAATGAATGAAGGTAGTCATCAAGACTTTGGGCCTCTGGATCACCCATGATTCGTGGGTCGCCTGGAAAATAATGTTCATTGGAACATGTTCATTCAAAGTGTTCATGAAGATGGATGATCAGCGGTAGGCTGTGGCGCTGTCCAGGGCCTGGGGATGTTTCCCCTGGGCCAGGGACCGGAAGGAGCACCAGTCCTTGGCCTGGCGCAGGAAACGCGGCCAATCGAGTTGTTCTTGCTGCTTGCACTTTGCCACGAGCAGGGGGAGCCTGCAGGCGCAGCTGCTGAAGATCGGCCTGGGGCACGCGCTGCTGAGGGCCAGCAACATCGGCCATCGCGTGGGCCACCACCCGGTGAAGGTAGGGGCCACTGAGCGCCTGGGCGCGCCGCTCACCAACCAGGGTGGAAGCCCATCGCATCAAGGCATCAACCCTGGCTGCTCACTCGGCGACGCCCAGGCCAGGGCGGCCTTGGCCAGCTCCTGGCGCGTCGGCGCAGTGATCGCATTCCCAGGGCAGTTCCAGAGGCGGGCCATCTCCCGCAGCATCGGCCGTTGGCAGCGGCCAGCAACCAACAGATCCAGGCTGGGGCGCGGGGCGATGAGCACGGCGCCTTGCCACGGTCCACTGGGTGCGTGCAGCAGCGGCGCAAGGGCTTGCGCCGCAGAGCCTCAAGTTCGGTTTGCCAGGCGTCATGCAGCGAGGCAAGGCAGCGCCGGTCGGTGTCGATCAGGCGCTGCCGCCCACCCCATGCAGCACTGGTTGGAGTGGCGCGGTTGCTTGGCCCAGTCCCTCGCCTCGCCCTGCCAGAAACAGGCAGCCGCTCGCCCAAAGCTCGGGCGTGGGAGCGGAAAATTCTAGCTCCAGGTCGGAGGGATTGCGCCGGCCGGACGGGCTGGGCGATCCACCAGCAACCAGGACCGCTTTGCTGCTGCGGCAGGCTGCCCAGGCCACGCAGGTCGTGGCGCCCCGCAGAGCGGTTGGCGTCAGGGCCGTAGAGCCAGCAGGTCGCACTGCTCAAGGGCTGGGGCCACTGCCAGTCGGGGCTGGTGGAGGGGAAGGATGCGCCCCAGTGCAGGTCAGGGGCAGGGCGCCGCGCAGGGCTGCCAGCAGGGCCGGTTGGCATCGAAAGCGGGGCGGGGTGTAACCCCACCCACGCCCAGCTCCGAGTGGTCCGTTGCTTGCCGCTGCCGCAGCAGCTCCAGGCTGCTGTGCGCTTCCCTGCGGCCAGGCTCTGGCCCGCCGGTCAGCCCGCCTGCAACGGCCAGCTGTCGAACACTGGAAGCAGCGGGGCGTCACAGCAGGCTGTTACCAGCCTCCAGGGATGTCGGCAATTTGGGGCTGACAGGACGCCGTGGGCAGGCTCAACCACCACCCAGCCCCTGTCATCGCCGCTGCGGCGAGGGCGGTGGGCAGGGGCAAATGCAGGGCGCCTCGCCGAGAACCCAGCCTCCGCCAACAGCCGCCCTCGCTGGAGAGCCAGGCGGGCGCAAGCCCAGTGCGCGATCGGCGCCAGGGGATACCCCTGGGATCAGGGACCATGGGGAATTTGGGCAAAGGATTGGGCAAAACAGTCGGGCAGCGGTGCCGGTGGCGCTCCGGCTGAGGTGAAGCATTCTCTAGCTCAGCTCAACAATCATTCCCAGAGCCTCCATAATATAGATGGAAGCCTTCCGCTTGAAACTTCATCCGTCCCAAAGCCGCTCGGGCCGCCCTCGGCAGTGACAACCGGGGGCCGTTCAGAGGGTTCTGCTGATCGCCCCTGGCGGTGGAACATCGCCATGAGTCTGCTGAACAACTGGCGGTCGGGGCCTGCTGAGCGGTCCACTGGGCCCTGCTGGCCGATGCGATGCACAGCGCCACGATGGACTCTCCAGCCTGTTGGGTCGTGATCGCAACGGTCTGTCCGATCCCCAGGCCAGACCGTGACCCATCCTTACGGACACCATAAAAATGAAGGCGTCGGTGCCTTGGCGGATCGCGGCATTCATCCTGTTTGCCGCCTTCCGGAAATTCCTCCAAACCGCAGCCCAACGCACCTGATCAAATGGCATTGGTCGGCTTGCGCATCACCCCCGACTTGAGCTGGGCCTGTTCTGCTGGCGGCTCTGCGGCAATCTGGCGCTGGCGTTATCTACGAACGACGGGGGGTCAAGCGTACAGAGCGTTCTGCATGCATGGCCGTGCCATGCACACCACCAGCCGACATCTGGACCCACCGCGATGGTGTTGGTCGCCTCAGTGCCGCGCTTCTTGGCTGGGTCTGACTGGCTGGATCTGGCGGTGGCGGTCCATTTGGCCCTGCTTTGCTTGTGCGGCCTGCTGGCAGGTGTATGCGCAGCAAAACTTGCGGCCCTGGCTTGGAGATCAGATTCGCCATCGCCGCCAGAGCGATTCCACTCCGGTGGCTATGGCGGTTGCCAGGAGTGCTCAACTGCCATGACATTCGCCAGCCGGTGGGCGGATTGGTCAGCAGTGTTTCATCGACATGCACATGTAGGTGGCGGCCAACGATTTACCCCCGCCATCGGTCACGGAACTGGTCGAAGAGCCTGGAGGCTCGCTTCGCCCGGTGCGCTGCACCATTCACCTCGAGGCCCAGGGAATATGCCAGTGCCGAGATCACCTTTTTCCGTGGCACCCATGGTTGAGCTGACGCGGGAGCTGGGGGCCTGTCTCTGACCGCTCCGGCAGGCTTGACCTGCTGGCTCTTCAGTGGCAGCAGCAAACAGCAGCAAACAGCATGGCATGGCCAGCTGCCAGGTATGGTGCTTGATCGCTTGTTGGTTGCGGCTCGCTGTTGTGCCACTCGAAACCCTGACCACGTGTTTCTGCCCCCAGACAGCACGGGCGGCAGCTCCGGAGTTGCGTGCGCTCCGACCCTGCGGCAGCAAGGGGTGGAGTCTGTACTGGCGGGAATCACTTGTGTTGCAGGGATTGGCCCAACAGGCTGCCAAACAAGCCTGCAGCGTTATTGGCAGGCCCAGGACGACGGCCGTCACGGTGTGGGACGCTGGCTGACTTACCTGGCCTTCCTGGGCCACATATCCGAGGGACTGTTTTGAGCGTCCGGGCGATCGGCCCTTGCCCTGCTGGTGCTCGCGCGCGGCGGGCCGGGGGAGTCACACCAGCTGACTGGAGCCGGGGAGAGAGAACGCCTGATGGGCAAACTTGCCCTGGATGAAGGTCCGGGCAATGACCGATCAAAACAGCACGGAATCAGCGGCAACACGGATCAGAGCAACAGCAGTCAGAACGACACAGCCATTTTCTCAGGCTTCCGGAGCAGTCCGGACCGCCGAGACCGAGGTCATTGCTGGCCTCTGGAACGCCACGAACTCAGGCGGCAGCTGAGGGCTCTGGCTTCCGGGGAGCGCTGTAAGGAGGCCTCGCGAACGGGCGGGCCGTGGCGGTCCGCGGGTCAGGTTGGCTGGGCAGGGACGGCCAATCGAGAGGGTGGCCGCGATGGGCAACAGGGAGGACGGTGGGCTACCGGATCGCCTGAGTTGAACCAACAACAACGGGCTGGCCCCAGCTGATCCAAGAGCTCCAGCTGCGCACCCTGTGGTTTATGGCGGCCCTTGCGTTTCTTCGATCCGCACGTGGCCCATGCTGGAGCTGGGCAACGCTCGATTAGTGCTCGCCCAGCACCGGCAAGCTGGCGGACCGTCCGGAACCGTCCGGGAAGCCAGCAGTGTGCGGCGGCCTGTGAGGCCGCAGCGAGGGCCGCGGTGACGGCCGTCGTGAAGGGCGCGGTGAAGGACGTGAGAGAAGGGCCGCGGGATCGTTCGCTCTGGCTGAGCGGGAACCCCAGCCGCTCCGACATCCGTTTGCCGAACCCAGCCGGGCCCAACCGGCCCCGCCAGCCGGTCGCGACACGCCGTTGGTGAGGTGGCCGCCCCTGCTCGATCCCTCCCTGCACCAAAGTTAGGTGGCAACGGCCCGATCCAGCAACGGGAAGGCCCCATTGCCGGTTGGACGATTTGAACCGTTCGCTCGAAACTGCCGCTGATCCCGGACAGTCGGCGACACCCAACCGTGAGTGATCGGCCCCAGGGTTCTCTCCGGGGTTTTCCAACCCAGCCGGCGCCTTGATCTGGGCAACGGCTGGGGGCCATCGCAAACTGGTGGCCCTGCAGGAGAGGCCACGAGCGTTTTTTTGGTGTGGTTGATCTCACGCATCACGGGTCCCCCACGATCAGCCGAGGCTGCGGAGTCCCAGGTCGGACGTTGCGCACCGCAGCTCTCTTACCTGTCCTTGTGAATCGAATCCGCAGCGCTCCACCCGTCTTCGTTCAAAAGCCAGGTGCGCCACGCCGAGCTTTCACCTTGGTTGCCTCAACTGGCCTGACGCCGTTTGAACTGGCTGGAGCCGGATGAATCCAGTTCAAGGAGAAGGCCATCAAGCAGGCAGACAGCGTCTCGGTGGGGCTGCTCGATTAACCCGGTGCTGATGGCCGCCGACATCCTTCTCTATGACGCTGACTAGTGCCGTGGGAAGACCAGAAAACAGGCACCTGGAGCTGGCCCGCAACATCGCCAGCAGCGTGCGTGAACGCCGCTTTGCGCCAGCGAATCAGCCCTTGCTGAAGGTGCCAGAGCCGATGATTCCATCCCGAGGGTGCCCGGGCTGTGAGCCTCGGGGCGATGACGCAGCCAAAATTGAGCAAAGAGCGACCCCAATGAGGGCTCCCGCCTCAACCTGTCCATCCACCGGAACTGATCACCAAGAAGATCAAGCGGGCCCAAGACCGACCCGGCCATGGGCTGGAGTTCGGCCAATCCTGAGCGCCCCTGAGGCGCTGACAATCTGCTTTGGGCTTATGCCTTGCTCCAGCAACCGCAGTTCCGCGAGCAGCGGGCGCTGGAGTGCAGGCCATGGGGCTGGGGCCAGTTCACAACCCTTGCTGCCCAGCGGCGTCGAAGCCCTGTCGGCCTTACAAGAAACGCTTATGGCGCGATCCGCGCCGATCCAGCGCTCTTGAGGCGGTCTTACGCGATGGGCGGAGCGCGCCTCGGCGGTGCGCTGGCGGGACGCTGAGCCCGGTGCGGCAAGGCGCTGGGTTTTTCTGGCAGCGCGCTGAAGCGGCTGGCTCTGAGCGATGAATTCCGTCCAACAGCCTGGCAGGTGTCACCGCTCAGAGACTTGATCCACCCCAGCTTTTTGATCATTTGATCTGATCGTTTCCTAGTTGGCAGCCGGCAGCGGAAGCCTCTTAGCTAAGCCAATTTACCGGATTCCAGCATTTCTACGCAACCCTTGTCAGGGCGGTCGGCCAGCTCTTGCAGGGATTCCGTAGCGAAAAGCACAATTCTCATGGCAGTTCTAATCAATACAGCCGATGCGTTCAGGCTGAGCGGCCAGCACCCCTCCTTCCCTGACCCGGTGGTCTGCTGATGCGGGTTTCCTTTGCTCTGCCTGGCCGCGACATGCGCGAGACGGAACTATGCCATGGCTCCGGCCGCCCGGATCCAATCCAGCAAGAGCTCCCGCCGTGGACCTCCCGCGTGGATGCAGTTGTCAAAAGGGACGGGGCTTTACGGATCACACCGAGGCCGGGCTGCGCTGCACGATCGCTATGGGAGGGCACCTGAACGTGGCAGACGTTTCGGGCTACTCACCTCTACGGCGGTGGCCGCTTCCAGAGCATGGCCGCCACCCGATTCGTTGTGGTCAGGCGCTTACGCCAGCGCCGCTGCTGGCGCCTATCAATTTCTGCCTGCCACCTGGCGTTGCGGCACCAGCAGCCGCCTTTGCCTGTGGGTTTGGACCTGCCAGCCAGGATCAGGCCGCCCTCGATTTTGTGAGCGGCGCGGCGCCTGTGGCAGCGATGATCGTGGATCGTGCTTGCGATCGCACCCTCGACCAAAACTTTTCGCGCGAATGGTGCCTCCTTCCCGATTGTGTCAACGGAGCCAGCGCCTGACGGGCAGCCGGCCAAAACCGCCCTCAGCTTCTGCGCTTTGTTCACCAGCGGATGCTGGAAACCAGCGCCGTGATGCCGGCCCCGGCGCTTAGGGCTCGCGATACACCCACCCGCCCTGGGGCGTCCAACGTTGCCGACATCAAGTAGATGGGGCATGCAGCAGGCCGATTCGATTTTCGCTGGCGGACCGGCTTCGCTGCTCTGAATGTGCTCGGCTGGAGTTCAAGATGGCGTCATTATCGTGAACCCCTCCAGGACGGCCGTTGAGCGGCCAAAAGCAACAGTTGTTTCTCGAGGATGGGTGCTCGCGTTTCCTGCTTGCTCTGCAGAGCCTCAGCCAGGCGCAGCCGGATGTGGCCTGCTCCACCATCGAGGCGGCAGAAGAAAAGATCAACCAGTCTGACCGATCCCGCACCAGCCAGCGTGACAACCACCACGTCCGGCTGACGGGTTTGCGCAGATAAAAACGCGTGTACCGCAGATTCCAGCAGGGAGGCGGCCCAGAACAGATAGCCCAGGCGATGATCCGGATTTCAGGCAGCGTGATAAGGGCAAACTCGGATTGAGGCAGTCGGGAGCCGGGGGGGAAGCGGTATGCCGGATCGTTGCGACAATAGGATTCAAACCCCTTCAAGGCTTTGCTCGTGCCCGCCACCGTCGCTGCCAGGCGCGCAGAACCAAGCCGGCCTCTGCTCCGATCGACTCCCCCAAAACCAGGCCGAGCCCCCAGCTGCTGCGCATTTCGCCACTCGATGAGCCACGTGCTGGCCCTGGCGGTTGCCAGACGCTCTTCCCTGAGGCGAAGGTCACGATCGGCCCTTGGAACTGAAACCGGCTTTACTACCGACTTCGACCACCCGAGCCCTTCACGGAGGCTGATCTCAAGGCGATCAAAAAGGAAAGATGGGCAAATCATTGCCCGTCGACTGCCGGCTTGGGAGCGGATCGGAGCTGAGCCGGGGTTTGACGCTGAAGCGCGCATCAGGGCCCAGAACGAGCCGTACAAGCACTCGAGATCCTCGCCGGCTTGTTGAGCCGGATCCCACCTGTACACACTCGGCGAAGGCTGGTGGGATCTCTGCGCTGGTCCGCTGTGGCCAACAACCGGCGAGTTGAACGGCCAAAGCCTTCGACTCGAGGAGTGGGCTGGCCGCCTAATTGGCGGGGGCGATGAAAACAACGGCCCAGTTGCAGCGGATCTACGGCACGGCCTTGGGAAACACCTGAAGGCAATTTGGCGAATACCGCGCCGTAAAGCAGGAGGCCCTGCGCCGGGATCACCGTCGTCTCGGCATCGATCTGAGACCTTTTCGACGAAGATGAGGCCGGGGCTGGTCTTGGTGTTTGGCACCCGTGGCGCCCGCATCCGCCCTGCTGATCGAGGATTCTGGCGCGAAGCCCACTTGCGGCCGATTTACGAGCCCTCTACAACCCCCCATGTGGCCGATCTTCAAGCCTCTGGCAAACCTCCGCCATTCTCGACTTCTCAGCGAGAGCCATGTTCGGGCCGATGCAGGTGGATTGAGCGCCCATCCAGCTCAAGCCGATTGAACTTGTCCGTTCACGTGCCTCACCTATGCCAAGGCCGGCTGCGCTCCATACCGCGAGTTGCCGATCCGCTGGGCTGACTGGGCACTGATGTAATCGTTACTAACGCCCCGGCGTTGATTGCACGGGGGCTGAATGCGGGTGCGGGGCTTCACCGGACGGACGCCACATCTGTCTGTCTGCCCGATTTCAGAATGGCGAACGAGATCCTCGCTTCTCCAACCTCACCGGGCAGATCCTCTCCACCTTCGGATTTCAACACCTACGGAGGATCAAACCTCTCCACCCGCCCAGGAAAAAATCAATTGGCGAGGGACGGCCGTCTCTGGGAGCTGGCCACCCGGGGCCTGATCGACGCGCCTCGAAGCGCCAAAGGGCTGGGCTTACACAGTGGGATGAAGGTGGCGGCGCCTTCTACGGCCCCAAGATCCGACTTCAGATCGAAGATGCCATCGGCCGTCTCTGGGCAGTGGTTCCACGATCCAGCTCGACTTAACCTGCCGAGCGTTTCGATCTGGAAATACGTGCGCCGCCGACGGCAGTCGCCAACGTCCGAATCAATTGATTTCACGCGCCAATCTTTGGCTCGCTGGGCGTTGTCTCTCGAATCTATGCGGGGAACTACGCCGAGTGACTTCCCGTTCTGGCTGGCACCTGAGCAGATCCGCTTGCTGCCTTCAGCGATGGGGCGCATATAGATATATAGACAGCCGATCTGCAGAGCAAGCTGCGGGCGTGGCGTGCCCGCTCCAGCCTCGAATCGCAGCGGCGAACGGCTCGGCAAGCTTGATCCGCCAGGGGCGAACAGCAGAAAAATCCCCCTGCTCGCGGTAGATCGGGACAAGGAAGCTGAAGGGGAGAGGCGTGAGCCTGCGCAGCCGGCGCGACGGTGGACCTCGGCACTGTGGGCCGTTGCCGAATTCGCTCAGCGCCGCCGCCGCCGCCAATCAGCAGCGCGCCGCGGCCTCAACCTTCCACCCATGACCCTGCTTCTCGCCGTCGACATCGGGCGGGCACCAAAACCCTTCTGGCCACTACGGCTCTCGAACGGCAGCTGCTGGCCGCTGCGCCAGGAGCGCTATCCCTCCCCAGGGCCTGCCCGATTCGCCGCCATGGTTGCCCACTCCTTGCCGCTGATTCCCCTGCAGACAGAAACGCCCAGCCATGGGCTGTTTGCCGTCGCCGGTCGGTGAACGGCGGGCCAGGTGAAGGTGACCAACTCTTCCCTGGCGCTGGATCAGCAGCAAAGTTGGCGGCTGCCGCGGCCTGACTGCTTGGAGCTGTCAACGATTCGCCGATGCTCGTGTATGGCCTGCCCCATCATAAGCCGCCGATCAGCAGGCAGGCCTGCGGCCTTTGCCGGCTAAGGAGCCGCTGCTCAGCTGGCACCCGTGGCGGTGCTCGGTGCCGGCACTGGCTTGGGCACCGCGATCGGCAGTTGCCTGGGCCGTCCGGCCTGATCAGCCATGGCCAGCGAGGCGCGCACGCGATTCGCCCTCGCCTGAGCCGGCCGAATGGCGGCCTCAAGCAATGGCTTCAGACGACTTTCAGCCTCGATCGCCTCTCCGGTGGAGCGGGTGGTGAGCGGCACCTGGCCTCGGCCATCTGTTCCGCTGAGATGCTGACGGAAGCCCCCAGCGCCGATTCCCATTCCCTGCTGAGCCAGCCCTGGCCTGGGCGGCCGATGAACGGGATGGCCGCCCCCGATCGACCGGACCTGCCGGGCTTTGGGTGTCATTCGGCCGCCGGCCCGACGGCGATCCATGGCCGCAGAAGCGCTCGCCCTGGCTGGGGGCCTTATGGCGCGGGCCGGTTGATCTGGCCCTGCACGCCTTTGCCGGGGTGGCTCTGGGTGGTGTGGTGGGCCACCCGCGCCAAACTGTTGCATCGCCTGCGCTCGCCGCCTTCTGCAGCCGTTCAGCGCCAAAGGGCGGCTCTCGCCGGTGCTTTGAAAGCCATTCCACTGAGCCATCGTTTGACCCAGGGCCGGGGCTGTTCAGCGCCGCCTGTCGGGCGCGAATAGTTGGCGCGGGGGGGCACGACACGGCAAGCCCTTTATTCAACCATGATCGGGCAAGTGGGACACTTGTGGGCCAGGCAGTTGGCAGACAAACATGGTGCGGCGCCGACTCATGCCAGGCATCGAGGGTGAATGTTCCCGCCACCACGGCGAATCTCGGGCCGGGGTTTATTTGCCTTGGCGCTGCCTTGGCCTGAACAATCGCTTCGTGTTGCGCTGCCATCCGAAGGAGATGGCGGCGCTTTCCGATTCTGCTGATCGATGGCAGTGAGGGCTCCCACCTGCGCGGGGG
>Ga0163217_1078538_pt1 | contig 12885 bp, 10 predicted proteins | sample SynspAceP_FD_185933 | JGI IMG/M metagenome (GOLD analysis project Ga0163217, IMG submission 185933) | Saline lake microbial communities from Ace Lake in Antarctica - Synechococcus sp. Ace-P (PacBio error correction) | ecosystem: Environmental > Aquatic > Non-marine Saline and Alkaline > Saline ... | reverse complement strand
ATGTCAAGCAGTCCGCCATGGCTTCCAGCACCTGTTCGGATGGCGGCTCGCTGTGTCCAAAAATGGGTGCTGTTTATGGGCGCACCAACCCAACGCTCCAGCAATTCAAGCCGGCAGTCCGGTCGTTAATCATCACCAGTCCACCCCAAATTGGTGCTGCAGGGTGGGCCACGTTAGCCAGGTGCAGTCTGTTCGTTTAATCCGATTTCAGATGACGCTGTATCGCTCGTTTGGGCCAGAGTCAGGAGCGTTACGGCTTCATCCGCCACCACCCACCACTGCTTCGCGCAGCACAGTGACTCTTCACGCTATCAGACGGGTACGACTTTGCATTCTTGCATCGTTGGAAATGCCACGGGTTGGCAATCTGTTAAACACAACTTCTTCAATACCAAGCACAGAGATCGCCAGGACTGTGCATCGGTTCGTTGGCAGACGCGTTTCGCGCTGCCAGCTGGCGCAACAGCTTAACGGCTTCCTTGTTGGCAGGTGGCAGAGCAAACGCTTTCAAGAAATCCAACAGAACCAGCAGTTTAGACCAACTTTCCAAGGTTTCGCAATCGATCCCAGTCTCGAGCCAAGGTCCGGCTCGATACACGTAATAATGTCCAGTTTGGCTTTTAGCTGTTTTAGCTCATTCTGCATGCTTCTGAGCAGGACTTGAGAACGTCACGCCGGGCCTAAAGATGGCGGAAATGAGTTCAGAATCGCGGTTCCAGGAAAATTCTGCAGGCGCAAGCGAAAGGCTTGAAGCACCTGCGCGGACTTCGGGATTGGCCGAGCCGCTGCATGCAACAGGTACACCAGATGGTAAAGCAAGTCGTCAGGTATTGGGTTATTGGCAGAGATCAGCACACGTAACCAGTTGGCGGGGTATTTCTCAACCGCCATGAACAGCGTTACGAGCCTTGGAAAACATCATTGCACGTCAAGCATGGTATCGCAACAATTTCCACCAGGCACCATTAGCTGGCCTTGGGTTTGCCGTTGCACACGCGCAAAAACCACGAGCGGCGCGGCTTACTTGACTTCTTTTGACTTGCGTCGTTGCGTTCGTGCAAAAAGACGAGCAGCGCCACTTGGTAGGTCAGGCGCAACTGCGCCGGCCATAAATGTCGAGTTTGCGTGTAGTCGGCGACAGGCCGCAGTTTCATGCCTTTGCAAAAAGTCGGGCGATTGCGCAGGTACGAGCTTGAAAGCCAGATTCCGAGTTAAACAGCTTCGTTGCGCGCTTCGGCAGTTCGTTTGATCACGGTACAGCAGATGGGTGTCGTCCTTACGATTGATTGTGTGGTAATGTCCACGTATCGGCGCCCAGTACAAATTAAGGCCTTGAGTATGAGCGTGGTTAACAGAATATTTTTGTCGGTGCGCTGCACCCACTGGAACGTATTGCAGGTACTTACCGCCTCTCAGCCAGAGCAGGTTCCGCCACGGCAGCTCCACCAGAGTGAAGATCCCCGCAGCTGGTTCAGACAGGTCCAGGAAGTTTTGCAGATCTTCTTCACTCTCCCGGTTTTCCTGAAAGCGCGCAAGCCTGTTTTCAGCCTTGCCGGTATGGTTGCTCGATTTTCACTTTTAACGAGATCGAATGACTGCGATTTCCGTTTGCAGAGACGATTGCACCATAACTTACGCTCCCTGTTGACCGCGTGGCACCGCACGCTGTTAACCGTCATTACATTCAAAAATGTCGTAACACTCTGAAGTTAAACACAATTTTCACGCCAGCTCAACCAAGCGTCAGGGTCAGTAATTTCTTATCTACCCAGTTTGCCACCGCAGTTCCTGATGCAATTCTTCATTTCTGCCCCAGAACTGGCTTCCACACAGTCGAGCCGGCTTCTTATTCCAATCATCGCCATAAACTCGCGATGGGCTAAGATTCCTTCATCTGCACTGCACGAATCACCTGCAGTGCATTCGCGGGCGCCTGCACCCGGCGGATCCATACGCCGTAGCACCTCACCTGAGCGGAAGCCGAGCAACAGCGCGGTTTGGCCCGCCTGTTAACAAGCAAAAGTACACATCGGCTAGAATTCCGCATTTCAGCAGAGCCACCGTGCAATTCGCGATTGCCTGTATGTCTACTCCGTAGCGTTTGCACAGCGCGTTCAGAGTTGTTTTTTTGACCGGAGTGGCGCTTGCGAGCAATTGGCCAGGAGTAATCAACAATTCCGCAGGGTGTTCGGCGGGTTTTGCGCCCGCGTCAAGGACGGCCAAATTCGGCGTCCCATAAAGCCAACGTCAATGCTGCCGTTGGGCATCACAGACAATCCGCACCGCGGATAAAACTCAAAAAATCATCAAGCAACAACCGCAAAACAACGGCTTGTCGGCAGAAAACTCATTGGTGATGCCGTGTAGGTAGGCAACGGCTTCGGCTTCTACTTGGCGGCGAAGGGGATTACGTTAAACATTGATAGTTGCGGCACGGTTAACGCCCGCTCAACCAGCTCTACGCAGCCAATTTCGATAATCCGGTGGCCTTCGGTTAGGATCAAATACGCAGTGGTTTCGAGGTATCCAGTTACAATTTTCGCATTGCAGTTACCTTTTACCTTTTACGTTGAGCCGGTTACCGGTCAGCTCATCAACGCCCTGTTCGCCAGTGGTCGGCCAGGCGTTATCGGCACGCCGGCGTTGCCCTTTCACCCCAGTGCCAGTTTACCCTGTGGCGCTCGCTGGTTTATCCAGAGCTTTCCACAGATCGTCACTTTTTAAACGGCTTTAGCCGCCGTTTTCCAGAACCGTGTGCGGTTCCAGCGGGCCAACCACTCGGTGATGCCTTTGGCAGACTGGGAGTCGGTGTTAAAGCTCTACAGTCACAATGTCGCGCATTAGCGCTTTCAGTCCTTCATCGCGGCTCAGCTGCATGCGGTATTGGTGGTGTTGCTCTCGCACACCTGTGCAAGTTTTGCAAAAACCTCGCCCAGCGTAGGCACACTTCCCCAACACCGCGCCTGGGTTGGCCTTGCAGGCCGCCGTCGGTGTACTAATTACGTCTGCCCGCTCATTCACTCTCCTTGATCATTCTCATATTTGCTAGTACGCGAGCCACTCCTCACGGCGAACGACCCGCCAGGCGTGTAATAACTCTTGCTTACTCCACGCACGTTCGGCCAGGCGTGCGTGCCAGTTCGCAGCTTGCGCGCAAAGGATACAGAATAAGCGCCGCCCGGCATAATCCGCTAGGCTGCCGCTGTCACGGATTAGTGCCCAGCGCTGTAACGGTGGACCGAAAATCGTCACCGAATGTTCTATCTGAAAGCCCAATAACCGCAAACAGTCTTCCCATTCGCCCTGCTGGCATAAAAAGCCCGGGCCCCAAGGACCGCCCGACGTCCTGCCAAAAGGCGCCGGACAAAAGTCGGCGCAGGCCCCAACACTGCGAGATAAAACGTAATGGCAATGCAGCCTTCTCCCCGTAACACCCTTGCCGACTACCGCAGAACCTGAGGGAGTAACGCGGAAAAAATCCGCCGTGTGGGGCAAAATAACTAATCCATCGAATCACCGGGAAATAGCAGATTCATCCGCCGTCGCAAACCGCAACCCCGCAGAAATATCCGAGGATTGCCATTGCGGTGGCACCGGGTAATAAGTCGTTGCAAAAATCACGTAAAGGCCGGTGAGCTAACGGCGCAGGCGATGGCTGACGGCCGACCTGCAACTGACGGACCCGGATGTGGTGGCCAATTTGGGGTCCAGGTACTGCGCTGATCTGCCAGCAGAGCCCGGGCAAGCGGCGTCTGAACCATTCTCGAAGCTGTCATGGCGCGCCTGGTAATCAATAGCTTCTTCGGAGTTTCACTATATAGCTGCTCCTGTGGCCCTGCTTTTAACCCCCACTTTTAAACTCTAAGCTAAGCCCGTCGCACGCCAACCCGCCTGCAAGTTTTTGGGGGTAAATCGCATGAATGCTTTATCATAGCAGCCAATTGCCTAAGCACATGGGCGGTTTATTTGACGATTCTGCAAATACAGCGGCTTCAATTGACAACATATGATGATGGTGATTCGCTGACCCGCACCGGCACAACGCCGCTGATCGATGGACCCGGGCCAGGGCGCAACCCGGTTCGACACCTGGCGCAACAGGGGCCTGACGGCTTACGTCATTCTAATCACCCCACCACCACCCTGATCACGGTTGGCGCGTTAAAGGCTGCGCCGGAAACATATCCCGACTGCCGCATAATTGGTTCCAGACGACAGCCCGGTTCAACGCAGCACAAACCCCCATCTATCCTGGCGACACCGCGCGTATGGAGGGCATTACGTTCACCAGATGGCGGTCCCGGGCCACACGCTGGACATATTCGCCTTTTTTACGACGACACAGCAATAACCCGGCGGACCGCGCTTTCGCGGCGATTACTCTGTTCGGTTTCGGGTTGGTGGCCGCTCCTGTTGAAGAAAACACGGCCGCAGATGCGCCAATTCTTGGAAAAAGGCCTGCGTCGTTGCCTGATACCACAGCAGTCTATTGCGCTCACGAGTACACCCGGGCGAATTCAGGTTTGGCCCGCAGCTGGTACAACAATCAGTGCACTGGCCGAGTTGAACAGCAATGCGAGCAGGCACGGGCCGAACACAGGCAACAGTTGCGTCACCCTGCTCAGGAAAAACGCCTGAACCCTTGTTCCTGCGTCTGACGATCCAGACGTGATTTCATGTTTGCAGAAGCTATGCTGGTGAGCACAAATAACCATGAACTCCCAGGGACGGACGTATTCGCCGCGATTGTCACAGCAAGGGATCACTTTCGCGGCTTAAACCAGATCAAGATCGGGACAGATTAATCTGTCCCTGGTTCGTTGGTTCTTTGGCTCGGCAAGAACTGGGAGATTTAAAATCTGTCCTAGTGGTTGTACGTATCCTCTCGAGCGGTAACAATCGGTTTCTTGAACCGCTGGTAAACCACACCCCATAAAACTCCCTCTACCTTTCTATTAGCATCCAAAATCGCGGGGCGCAATTTGCCACTGATTTGGCCCGCTATTTTCTCGGAACGTGCTTTTATGTTGGCCCAACGGATTATACTTGCACTGCTTAGCGCCGCTCTTATTGCTGGTTTGCGCCAGTGAACGCATCCCTCAGCAGCGCTGACACCCTCTCGATTCCAACATGTAGCCGTCGCCAGGGGTGATGGCAACCTTAAAGAGGCGGTCATCAGAGGCCAAACCGATGCCAGCCAGACGACCCGTTAGACCGACGGCCATTGCCCGAGCTAAAAAAAAAGCCAGGCCCAGAACCGCTCGAAGTAAGGTAAACGCCGCCAAATTTGACGAGCCCGCAACATAGCCGATAACGCGGTCGAAAACGGGACCAGGACGAGAACAACGAGTTGTAGGAACGCCTGCGGGATGGCTTTGCGCTCGGGATCATGAGTAGACCAAACGCGGCTGGAACAGCAAACTTGGCCTGGGTTGCAGTCACCCTCGCACATTGAGCGGTGATGAGCGCGGTTACCCGCTACTTTCACTACATCGTCAGCGAGAGCAAACGCCGTGGCCTAACCCACAGAACTGGCCTTGCTGCCCCATTGTAGAAGTGCGTTTGACCCGTTCGCTGACTCCCACGGCGGCGCCGCGGGGGGCTCTGGCAGTTTGTGACGGCCACCGCGAAATACTCGGCTTACCCAAAGCTGGTGGCACGAATGACGCCGCGATGTCATCGCTGCTTACCGACGGCTGCTTTAACCTATCGCGAAAACGCCTCTGAGTAAACGTTTGACGGCGCAACTTCACGCTGCGTTGGGCTGCCTACAACAGCGGCGGCGGCACTGTTTCAAGCGCTATACGTCGTAATCAAAACGCTGGAACAAAAACCAACGGATTTCTGTTCGCTGAAGCTGCCGAGAGAAACCGTTCACTACGACCGAAGGCTACTGCGGCTGGCGAAAATCTTCGCCGTCCGCAAGCTATGGCATCGATCTACCAGCATGTGGCCCAACGAGCCTTACTATCGCCGTGGTTGAAACGGCTCGCAGCTAGGATTGGCCAAAGCCGCCGAACTGCGCAAACCGATATAAGCGAAATGTTACCTGCTAAAACCCGTCAGTTAACCGCTGGGGCACAAACCCCGATGGCCCACACCGGTTGTTAGTGCCCGATGGCCAGCGCAGAACCGCTTCGCAAGGCCCGAAAACCTACCCAGCAATCAAACGTGGTCCTGGCGTAATACAGGGTGCGCTCCGGGGATAGTCTAAGCACCATAGCCAGCGTTTTGAAACCACCGCACCGGTCATCCGCAAGCTCAACAACTCAACGGCGACACAATCCGTATCGGTCCAGCGGCCTGATGAATCCCCATCTGCAAAACCGGCAGACAGCAAACCTATGCCCTAAGCGCCGCCCAGCGTCTGGAAAAAAAACAGTCGCGGCCGCGTGATGAGCGACAAAGTCAGGCTACCACGTTCGGTCGCGGGACACCTTCTGGAAGATCGCCCGAGAACCCGCTGTGTTGAAGTGCTGAACTTAGCTGCCTGGAACAGCCATGGCAACCCGGCGACCCACTTGATCCCGGGGCAAGGAGCTCAGTGATCTGTGGGTGGCAGAACGCCGAAACCAACGGTGGCAGTTCCTGTTCCAGTGCCGTGCGCGGAAATCAAAAGCCCTGTGTGGCGCAAAAAAATCGGCTTTACAGCGTGCGCAAAGCGTGATTCACTGGGCGCCATTGCCGGGCGCTTTTCGGTGAACATCGCGACATCGCTTGGCTGGAATGACCTAAATACGAGCAATTTATCTGCAACCTGGGGGCAAAGTCTGGTACTCTAGCGTGAGACGATCGTAACAGCCATAACCGGGTCACCATAAAGACGTGGTTAAACAACCAAGGTACCATGATAAAAAAACGGCTCGAATACATCATTGGCCCAAGGCTTTTTAACCACTTACTTTGCGCCGCCCCTCCATAGGCGGTTGGTCATGCTCGGCAAAACGCCCCTGTATTGGCACAGAAACAGCGAAGCACCCCAAACCAAAATTCGGTGCCCTTTAACACCCCCCAGCATGGTATCGCCGATGCATGGCGACAAATACCCGCCGGCTTCGCCCACATTCGGACTACGTCAATCCTAGTGACCCGAAAAAGGCGACAACTTTGCGCCTTGCAGTCGTAGCCAACGTTTGACCTTTCAACCGCGTTCATTTGCCGCGGACAGTGGCGGGCGGCTGCATCAGTGGTTATCTTTGACGACACCCTGATTGGATCATCGCCGACGAGCCATTCTCAGCCTACGGGCTGAATTGCCGAATCCATTGGGAAACCACCGCCGAGCCCGCAGCTACGTGGTGTTCAACTTGCGCTCGAAGCCCGTTTTCAAGACGGCGAACAGATTACCGCCGAAGACGTCGGCATTTCCGTTTACAACACTGGTTACAGAAGGCCACCCGTTTCTTCCGCAACTATTACGCCCGAATGTCAGCAACGTAACCGCTGGAGAGTTCCCCAGCGCATACGATTTGATTTCGAAACACCAAAAACCGCGAATTACGATGATTCTGGGACAGCTGCGATTACTGCCGGCACACTACTGGACGATCGGCGAATTCGGGCGACAGCGGCTAACGCTCCACGTGTGGAAGCGGCCCCTATCGGATTGCCGATTCGATGCCGGGCGGTCAGTAACTTATAACGGTGAAGGAACTTACTGGGCAAAAGATATTGGGCGTGCGCAAAAGAGCCGCTACCGAACTTCACCAAATTCGCCTTATGATTACTATAATGACCACAGTCGCGCTTGAGGGTTCCAAAGCGCGGATTTAATTTTATTTTCGCCTGGAGTCTTCAGCCAAAAACTGGAGCTACCTCCTAACGGCAACGCCTCGCGAAAGCGGTTGGGAAATTATCACCGAAGCCATTGGCACAGCGGGCCGGCCGGCATGCAGGCGTTTTGTGTATCAATACTCGAAAGGCCATTTCAGTGACCCAGAGTACGCAAAGCGCGTGACCTACGCGTTCGATTTTGAGTGGGCCGAACAAAATCTGCTTTACGACATGTTTACATTCGTAGCGACAGCTATTTCGGCCAACAGCGACCTGGCGTCTTCCGGCGAACCGAAGGCCGAGCTGGAAATTCTTGAAACCTTACCGCGATTCATTACCGCCAGGGGGTCAAGCCCAAGCCTATCAGGCCTCCAGTGACGACGCGCCAACAAGGCGTGCGCGCCAACCTTCAAGATTGCATTGGAGAACTTCGCGCCGCCGAGCTACAGCATCAAGAACGGCAAGATGGTACCACAGCGGAAACAGCGAGAAACACTGGCCTTGAAGTGCTGTTGTTTCAGAAAACGTTCGAGCGCAGTGGTATTGCCGTTCAAAAACAACTGGACGCCTGGGGGTAGATGTTTACTGTACGCTTGGAGACCAGCAATCAGTACTGTGCAGCGGGTTTCGCTCGTTTGATTACGACATACCACCCAGTATTTGGCCAGTCGACTCCCCCGGCAAGCGAGGCAGGCGACTACTGGCACTCCCAATAGCTAGACTGTAAAACGGCTCCACGCAATTACGTTGGTCCGTGAATAACCCGTGGTGGATTGCATTTGGTGAGCAAGTGATTCAAGGCCCGACCGCGAAAAGGTGTACGCACCCGCGGCCCTGACCGGTTTTGTTTAAACAACTATTACGTGATGTGCCACACTGGTATCTGGCCAGTGACGAGTAGCCTTACTGTCATATTCAAGCACCGGGTACACCGCTGCGAAAAACGGCGATCGACATCAACATTGGTGGGATAGAACGCTAAATGGGCGTTTACATTTTCTGCGCCTGCTGGCGGCTGAGTACCCACTTGATCGGCATTATGCTGCTCAATTTTCGTCATTGTTCAGGCGGCTCCGGCGGGGCCCGATTGAACAAATGATTGCCAAATGCAGGGCCACGGTGAAACACCTGGCCGTGCCGGAGCGCGGCGACAGCAGCTGCGAGTCCGTCACCAGCAACGATGCCGGGGTAGCGTGGGTTATATCGACGAATTGCATGAAAGAAAAATCGAGTCATGTACGGCTTCGACAGCCCGCCCACGAGCGCTTTTTTAAGATGTTCATGAGGACTACGCCACTCTCGATTTTGGCGATCGTTTTTTAGTGATTAAAAGCGATAACTGGAACTGATTGTGGACAAAATGCCGGTGGTCCCATTTCCCTCGGGCTCTGGTCCACGCTTATATCTATCTGATTCTTATTCCCCTGGGCATCGTTAAGCGGTCAGTGACGGCTCACGCTTTTGACGTATGGGAGCAGTTTGCGGCAATTGTGATGGGCTATTGCCATTCCCGGGGCTTCCTGTGTGCCATTTTGCTGATCGTACTGTTTGTCCCGCGGCAGCTACTAGACTGGTTCGCCCTGCGCGGGCTTACCTCCAGCAATTTTCGATGAAATGACCTGGTATCAGCAAAGTGGGCGAGCTATTTCTGGCCCTGGCGGCTGCGGTGACGGCCAATGTGATTGGCGGGTTTTTCCACGCTCACCCTACTCACCAAATTCGTTTTATGGAATGAATCGGCAAGCACTACGGTGGTCAATGCCGCGCAAGAGGACTGGGAAGAAAAAAACAGGCTTGCTTTACGGCCCACGTTTCCGCAACGCCATTGCTGATCTGTGTCCGCCGTTCTGCCGGGGTTCTGAGTGTCGCTGTTTTTCACCGGAAGCCTTGCTGATTGAGGTTATCTTCTCCCTCGACGGTCTTGGCCTACGTGGGCTTTGAAGCGGCCCTTGAACCGGGGATTACCATGATAATTTGGCACTCTGTTCATATTTACTCTGATGGGCTGTTGGATGAAGCTGATCAGCGACAATCACTTAGTATGGTAGCACCCGCCGCATTTTGACTTCGAAAGCCGGGAGGTGCCTGACCCGTGGCAACCTTGACCGCATCGTTCTTCAAAGCTTACCCCCATACAGAAGCGCAGGCTCGCTAACTTCCGCGCAATCGTGCGGCTTTTGTCGCTGTGGGTGTTTTGCTGACTGTTTCGACCTGGCTCTGGTTAGCAGAGGTCATGCCAACGATTCGCCGCTGCTGGTGTCGTATGCAGGCCAGTTGTACGCCCCAGTTGTTCAGGATGTTCCAGAGGAAACCTTGGGCGGCTTTTTGCCACCACTGCAGATTACCGCGACCCGTTTATCGCTGATGAAGATTAAACGCCAACGGCGTGGGCTTGTTGGCCACCCAATTCCGCTTCAGTTACACACCATCCAATACAACGGACGGCCTTCCCGCGCCGCCCAGCGCCGAAAAAAACTGGGCTAGGCACAGGACGATCAGGGCGCGACGTTTGCCGCCAGAGGTTTATTTACGGCTTTCGCATATTCCGTACTGTTCGGGCTGAATTCTGAACCCGCCAGCTGCGTTGTAGGCGTTTACCGTAGGCCGCACTGCAAGGTTTTTACGGCGGCAAGTGGACCTGTTCGGCCAGCGTTTATCGAAATCTGGTTCCGGCTTCGTGCTCTACTGCTGATTATTACTGGTCTGGCATTGTGCAGCCAAAACTTCTGGTGGCTGCTGGGCATTTATGCTGCTGTTCAGCTGGATTGGGGTGGTAGATGTGGTGCGTGCCGAATTTTGCGCCAGCGCGTAATTTTGAATATAGTGAGCGGCAAGGGCACTGGGGCTGGATAACCGGAAATCATGTTCCGCCATTTCTGCCAACGCCATTGGTGGCCACTCTCAACCGTTTTTACCGTATATTAACCGGCGCCATTACGGGGGCTGAACCTCGCGGATTTTCTGGGTTTTGGGTCTGCCTTCCGGTTTCGCCGTTCGTTGGGCGAACTGATTTGCCCAGGCAAAGCCAATCTACACGCCCCTGGCTGGTATCTCGGCGTTCGTTTGTCCTGTCGGTGATGCTGACCGTTCGCGGGTGTGGTTTTCGCGAAGCAGGTGCGCATGCTTTTTGGACCCGAGGAAAAAACTGATATGGCGGGTTCAAAAACACAGCCGTTATTATCCATTTAATACCTGGCTATCAAGTTTAACGGCCAACCGCCGCTGGTTGCGAGGCCCTGGCACATTCAGGTCACCGCCGGGAGAAAACCCTGCTTCTGGTCGGTGAAAGGTGGTTCTGGCAAAGTCCATTTCAGCGCGTCTATTACTGCCGCCTGATTGGATGCCCGCACGTTAGTTATTCCAGCGCGGATATTTCTGTTTCCACGGTTGAAAACCTGGCTAAAGCCCCGGAAAAACCGTCTGCGTCCAGAGTGCGCGGAGGCGCAGATCAGTATGATTTTCAGGAGCCGACTTGACCTCGCTGAACCGACTGCACCACCGCTGGAAAAACAAATCAGCGAAACACTGGCCTTGCACAAGCCTGCGCGGTGACCAGGCAAAGGGCCCCGCTGATCGAGCTAGCTGCAATTGGCGGTAATAGACACGATCGGAAAAGCGCCTGGCCAGCTACCCGCATCGCAGTTATCTGGCGGGCAGAAACAGCGGGTAATAGATCGCGTATGGCGTGGCAACGAGGCCGGGAATGCTGATCGCTGACGAGCCCACCACCGCACTTGGACGTTAAACTGTCCAAAACGCAGGTTTTGGAACTGGTGCAAGCAGTTGAGAAAAGACTGGGCATGGCCATGTTGCTGATCACAACAAATTTGACCATTGTGCGACGCTACGCGCGACGGGTGGTGGTCGGATTGGAACAAGGCAGATTAGTGAAACAGGCAAAGTTGAAACTTCTGTTTACCAACGCCACAGCAGTCCGTATTACAAAGCGCCTGCTAGAACGCCGAAACCACCGAATCACCGCCGTCAGGTCCACATTGGAAAATTTGCAACGCTGCTACTTTGGCGGTTCGTGAGGAGTTGAATGTGCGTTTACCACGGCCAAAACGCCTGCTTAAGACGCGTAAGAACGAGCTTCCATGCGTACAAAGACGTTGGTTCGAGTTGGAGCGGGGCCAAGACTTTGAGGGCATTGTAGGCGAAAGCGGCAGCGGCAAACCACCATTGGCCACGGCCTCTGCTGAAACTGCAGCGGCAGCGGTCATATTGATCTAGATCGGCCAGGGCCCTTAGCGCGAACCTTGAACCAGGAAAAAACAGTTCCGCCCTTTCACGGCAAAAAACGCATTCAGATTGTTTTCAGGATCCCGTTTTGGCAGTTCTTAGCCCGCGCATGTCGATTTGCCGGAGATTTGTTCCAGGAAGGGCTTGAAAATCATTACGCCAGATTGACCCCCGAAGCCCAGAATGCGCTGGTGGGTGCAGGCGCTGAACGGACGTTGGTTTTAAGAACCCGGCAAGTGATCGCCACCGTTAACCCGCACGAAATTTTTCCGCGGTCAGGCGCCAGCGTGTAAGGCCATTGCCCAGGGCTTTGGTGTTTGCAAAGCCGGGATTTGATCATTCTGACGAGCAACTCGGCTCTGGACCGGAACCGTGCAAAAGCAAAGTGATTGAGCTGTTTTTACAAATCGCTTCAGCGGGGAAAAAATATTGCGCTAAGCTACATTTTTTATCAGTCACCCGACTTTGGCGCGTTGGTTCGGGCGCGGATGAGCCAAAAACTGTTGGTGGTTGGCCAGACATGGCCGTATTGTGGAATACGCGGCAAAAGCCGCCAGAATATTTTGCCGCACCTGAACAAACCGTACACACGGAAGCTGCTGGGTGCAAGCCTTCTTTTATCAGAAAAACTATTAGGAACGAATTGAGCCTTACGCCCAGCCATCAAAACGGGATAATTTGCCCCGGCCAAAATCTTTGAAACATAAAGCCGTTCATTCCGTTTTACAAAAAGCTTAAACCGGCATTTAAATATAAGGGGAAAGGGAAAAAAACAAACCCATGGGAATTCTCAGTGCCAAAAAAAGAAGCCCTGAATTCGTTGCGTTGCAAGCCAAATTTGTCGATTGCTACGGCATCGCTGATCGCTCT
>Ga0163217_1101865_pt1 | contig 12886 bp, 15 predicted proteins | sample SynspAceP_FD_185933 | JGI IMG/M metagenome (GOLD analysis project Ga0163217, IMG submission 185933) | Saline lake microbial communities from Ace Lake in Antarctica - Synechococcus sp. Ace-P (PacBio error correction) | ecosystem: Environmental > Aquatic > Non-marine Saline and Alkaline > Saline ... | reverse complement strand
CCCATTCTTGCGCCAGTGACCGTTTGGGTTGATGTGGGGGAGAAACGCTAGGCGGCGCGGGTCCCGAATAAATATTATTCGATTCATCCCCGATGCGTCTCTGGGTTTCGTTGCTGAGTATTTCTCGTGTTTTTGGGTATTTAATAGGACGCTTAATTAGTTTCTTTATAAGTTACGTAAATGCCTCAGTGCAGGAATTGTTATTAACTTGTTGGTAGCTTTGTTGGTTCATGGTTGCTGCGCGTCAATGGGGGAATACCCAACTAGGTTCTGCCCATCCCCGCGCGTTGATTGCTGGCCATCCTCGGGACATTTGTGGCCCCCTTAGGCGTACCCCCAGTACTGGGCTTGGGTCGAAAATCATGGCGCCCAAGGCCGTTGCAAATGGTCATGGGGAACAGGCCTTGCCAGTTGAATTTGGGAGATGTTCGAAAGGGTTGTGGTCTGGGTTTCACTGGTTCATGCCTTGGGCGCTTTGGAGAACGGGTGCTGATCCCGATAGGAATGTTCCATTGTTTAGGTGTGTTGAAAAATCCCGGGCACCTGGAAATGGGGCCCCAATGTCAGAGTTTTACGAGGTCAGAGGGCGCAGGGCTCTGTTTTCTGAGGCCTCGTCCGAGAGGGGTGACAGCTCCGTAGGCGGATGCAAGTGGCGGGACAGGTCTCGAGGTCATCCACTTTGCTGCAGCTGTTTAGCTCATAGTGACTGGAGCACAAAGGGGGTACGTACTTGAACGAAAAGTTTGAGGAGCGGTCTTTGCAGCCGGGCGTAGCCGTGGCTGGGGCTCTCGCTTTCCACCTAATCGTGGGGACGCGGCTTGTCGCTGCATGGCGACCTTTGGACTTGATAGGATTGGGGTTGCGGCGTTTTGTCATGAATGGGGTCCTTGGGAGTGCTGCTAGGGTTAACGATATGGCTGTGAAGAGAATCTATTCTGAGCCATAGATGGCCTTAGAATTATTTAGTCCCGGATTTCGTTGCAGAGCTACCGGTTTTTGAGTCCGGAGAGGGACCATTGCCTAAAAATCCCAGCCCGTGGTTCTGTGTCCTGCAGTTTTGCCCATAACTTTGGACTCTTCTAAACAAGTTTCTCTCGAGCGTGTGAACATTTTGTTTTCGTGCATCCCGATACAGTTCGGCTTTGTCATCGTGTGAAGTTTTTAAGTGATTTTTTTTAGATTTTTTTCCATGAAATGTTCAATACCACCGGCATTGATTGTTGAGACGTGTGTCCGAGATTACAAATCAACCTATTGTTCTCGAATTGGTCCGACGAAACGGAGGAATTACGTTGTGCGCCCCAGAACAAAGAATGTTACCGTTGGGAGGTAGGCGTTATCCATACATTGAAAGACCCTTTTGCTTTGGTGACTATGCGTGGAAGGTTTCCCTTACGATTTTTAAATTTTGCAGCATTTTTTGTTGAGTGAAGTTTAATCTCAAGATATTATGTTTCAACTCAAGAGTGTCTCTTTACAGTGGGCTTAAAGTATTCTCCGATTACTGAGTTTGATTTGCACTCCATGATGTAACCGTTTGGCGAATTTACTAATGGTGGTAGTGCTTTTCCATTTTGAGGTGCATCTGGAGGTGTTGGATATGGGTGCAATGGTTTTGCTTTTTTTGGGATTTGGTGAATTTCTGCAATAAAGTTCGCAGAGTTAGGCCAAAAAGTTGAAAAAAATAAGAGTCAAGCGAACCTCTAAAATGGTTCTTGCGTTGCTTGGTGTTACGGGTGAGCCTATTTGATGAAAAAAGGATGTTTCCGGGAATGGGCTTGTCTCATTTGCGAGTGCGAGCCTTTAGAAGTTTTTTCTAGAAGACCAAGAACCTTATTCTGGATGGTTTCCTCTGCATAAAAGAATTTTCAAGCTCCCCCGGCATACTTAAACATAACACCTGTGACCTTTGGTTAGGAGGCTCTGCGTGGAAAGAGCTGAATCTGGGCGATTTGGTATTTTTATGGCTTGCGAATGGTACCAGGTGGTCCGGCAAGGTTTTGCTCTTGGCATTCATATTTGACAAAGGGCAGGTGACTTATGGAACTATATGTTCAGTGCTTAAGGACGTAGAGGGAGGTGCAAATGCGACCAACCAGACCCGGTGATCTGCTCTGATAATTTGCAAAGGGGGTTCGGTAAAGGGAAGTTTATAGCAGTCAGGGACATAGATATTATTACCTAACGAGTTGGCAGCAAAAGCAGGCTTGCATATGATGAACTGAGGAGTCCCGCCTAAAGCGGATTTTTGTCGCGGTTCAATGATGTTAACCCCTATAGTACTGAAGGAATTAGAATACCAGGGCATTTGCTCGTAGAGGTTTCGGGTAAGGCGAGTGGTAGTTAGTTTGCTACAGTGCAATGTTTATGGCGTGCTTGCGAAGTGGAACGTTGGATTTGATAAAGGCGTGCCAATCAAATTTTCATTTGGATCCGCGAAACAGATTGTGTTGTGGATCGGAAAGTTTCCAGACCTTGCACAGTTTTGCCTAGATTGATGGCAAGTCCATCACGGTATTATGTTGGCAGTTGGCTATCTCTTCCCGTTAACTTCAGTTTGGTGTTAAGTTTCCCAAGGCCTGTGATAGGCAATAACCCGAGCCCGATTGGGGCGGGCAAGGTGTCATCTGATCAATTCCCCTTCCTGTGCAGTTAAGCCCTAAAGTAGTGAGTTGGTTCCTTATAGGAAACGGGTCAAACAGGTTTCTTCGGGCCATGACCGAGGATTATAATGTGGTTTTGCCTTAAAGGAGTTTTTGTGGTTTGCAATCCAATACCCAGGGAATCTTAACCGGTCCGTCCCCCGTCCAGAGTTTCTCTTAATCCTCAGGGAGTAAGGATTACTCAGACCTAATTCTTTTTTTCAGCCAGTGTTGTCTGTATGCGTAGATTACGAGAAAGTGGCCGAATTAGTTTATCTGAGTTTGCTTGCCATTACCCTATTGATCCCGGAGGGTTTGTCCCGGTTGATAAGTTGCCTTGGCCATCAGGGTCCGTGAGACCTAACCTTAGACGTTACCCAGCCCTGGTATGCAATATCGTCAAGTGCTTGCAGAGATTAAAGATAGCAAACCGTTGCATAATGGATTTACAGGGGAGGAATTATGTAGGCGGAGGTCGGGATTTTAAGAGAGTGCGTCCGATCAGGCCGAACACGTGTTGTGTATCACGGGGTTCGTGGCTTGGTAGAGCCCGGGTTTTGGCGGAGACAGGGCCCGTGGTTGTTGCGATTTAGATGCAGAGAATCAAAGGACGCCCTTTAATCTGCCTTGATCCAGTGATTTCTGGATTGGTGTTAATTGGGGATGCAGAAAGCAAGGTCTTTCGACTTGGAGCCTGGCAGGGGCATTGTAGCCATCATCAGGAGTGGTGTTCGGGTGATATGGTTGTTTTCTTTTGCTCGATCTGGTAGATGAACTGGATTCTAGGCCGATAATTTAGGGGCCAACGGTCCATTGGGGAGAGGGGTTGCCGGGATTAATCGACTTTTGTTGCTGCTCTGTACTGGTGGGCACGGTTCTCCTCGCAAGATCGAGCGCGCTGCTACAGGATGGCCATTGGGGGTGACGGGCAATCCAGCAGCGACCAAGCTTGAATCAGTGATTCCCGGCGCCCCCGCAATTCGTTCCTCAGGGCTGTCTATTCAGATCCCTGCGGCTACTATGCCAGAGGCGGTGTTCGGGAGCCTGGGGCCAATATGGCTGGATTGGAAACGAGGGTGCTTGCAATTGCCTCAAGACAGGCCATTAGACGAGCGAAATGCTCAGGCAGAAAGTAGCTGCAGCAGGTCAATGAATTGATGCGCAGGAGAGATTTTGATTTGCCCAGGCACGCGCCACGGCAAGGGGAAGCTGGCAGTGAGATCCCGTTGAGTGAGGGCATAAGCGGGCGCTCCGAAAAATTCTGGCCGTAAAGGAGTGCGAGGCCCGGACCGCTGCACCCCGAGCGGCCAGTGCATGGGAGGCCAGGCAAACGCTGGCTCTCAGGAGCGGATGCAGCGGCGCCGGAGAGGCCCGGTGACAGAAAGCAAGAGGGGGCAGCAGCCCCAGCCAAGGTGCCGGAGAGGCTGCCCCGATGGGCCGCTGAGAAGCCGTTGGAACACAGTTGGAGCCACTGCCGGCTTGATTGCGATGCCCAGGCGGGCCTTGGCCGCGAGGCTGATGGACAACAAGGGAGCCGCGTTAATTTAAGTCCTGAAAGCTTGATGCGTCGCGAGGTTCTTCTGCAGGGCTACCAACTTGCAGCTGGCCGATGGAACAAGCGTACCAGGGGGGGGTTTTTGGAAAAATTTTTTTTTCGTGGGCGGACGGTGGCGGTGCAACCAGCCCCCCCCCCGATGTGGACTGACTGTGCGGCATTCGCGCAGCGCTGTGTGCGATGCGGATGTGATGCGATGGATTGCGGGTTATGGAGCGAGGACCAACGTCAACGCTGGTTGAAAACAGGGATTGACGCCTACATCCGCCACGGCCGACTGCCGCCGGCACCGCACCGCCTAGCGACGGCGTTTGCCCAGGGATCCGATGCCAAACCGATTGGACGCCCCAAGTCAGAAGCAAAGAAGTAAATGATCAGGTATTAAGCCGGCAAGCTCCGTTAGTGGAGGCAGGGTGTCGGTCAGATCAAGATGTCGGACGTCTGCGACGCTTTCATCGGGGGACTGGAGAAGGTGGACCCGTGCGAGTGGATTCTTGATTTGCTGCCATGCAAACTCTCAAGTTGTTTTAGGTTCAGGCCCGATACCACAACAGGGCGCTTGCTGCGGATTGGATGAGGGGCAGGGGTAACCCTTGCGAAACTAGGACTGAATGAGCAACATAAAATGGGGAGAGCGCCAGAATCCAGAGCGCAGGGTTAGTTAGGGTGTTGTGTTGCCTTGGAACCGGTTGGCCCAATGATCTTTCAGACAAGCTCCTAGCCCGTTGTGGTGTGCGCCCGTGTTCGCATCGGCTGGTCCCGGACCTGGCCGAGAATTTGTCGCCCGGCCTAGGCCAGTGCGAATCAGGCAGGCCGCCGATGCAGCCGCTGGGCTGATCAGTCGGCCCCCCGGAACGAGGGGGCCGTGGTGGATTTACCACGCCTCTACTTGCGAAAGTCTTTCTATTTGGCAACGAACTACCTCCAGCAATCATGCAGGATTGTCGAGGTGCCGCAGCATTCGGGGCGGAGGTCCAGCTAGTCAAGCCTATGTCAAGCTCAAAGACAAGCTTACTCAAGGCTTGGCAGATCAATCGATGGCGAGGTTTGATAGCCATAGGACCAGAGGAGTCATTCAATCACTGGCAAACCGTTTTGCCCTGGCCACCCGCCGATTGCTAGGAGGACGGGGCCGGCATCCTTTCCACCAAACGCTGGGAGCTATTGTGGCGGTTCTTCCGGTTGCCGAGAGGACTGCCCCGGTGAAACCCGGTGATTGCGCTGACCAGCTCTCCGTGAATCAAATTCTTAAGGAGTTACTCAGTGGCTGAGAGATCCACAACTAAGTGGGTCAGTTTGCCCCGCTCGTCTGACAAGGCCTGTTTCCAAGGCTTTTCAGGCTCCGCTGGAGGAAATGGCTTTTGCGTGGGAGCGGCGTTTTCGGGCTTTCCCGGTCAATACTGGCGTGTCGTTAGCTTTGGAAGACTAATTCGTCTGGGGTTTTCCCACATGTCGCGGTGTCGCAACACCGCAGACGCATCGAGAACGGCCCTTCAAGGAGATGAGGCGTGGGCCAGGGTAGCCAACGCTCGATCAAAGCGCCCGCAGTCCGCGCTCAGTAGACAGGGGTAGGAGCGCAATGATTCCAGGGGTGGCCTGCTGCGCGCCACCGCTGCCGCGTCCCGTTCCAGCTTGGTTGTTCCGCGCAGTGTAGCTATGGCGAAGTGTTTTACCGGCACGCCCCGTTCCTACCCGGCTCGCAAGACGTCAAGGGATCCGCCAGGCGGTTGCGTTGGGGTACGCCGTCCGCCGAGCGTCCCCCCCCAGCCCAGGCCCGCCGGAGGCCCGTTTTCCCGAGCGGAGTTGGGCAACTCCCCCCCCCCAGACCCCGATCCGCCAGGCTCATAGAGTTCACTGCTTGCGGGCGCATCACCCCGTCCGTCAGAAGGCAGAATGGATGCGCGCGGTTCCCCGTTTCAGCCCGGCGCCGCTGGCTTGCGGTGGTGCCACACCCAGGATCATTCACCGTTCCAGCTCCAGCGAACAGCAGGTGCATTGAGGCTCGCGCGCCCAGTCCTAACTCCGCCAACAGCGCGGGCATTCCCGGCCCAGGGCCGGCCGGAAAGTTCATTGGCCAGGGCCTTGCTCACGCCCAGGATCTCGGTATCCATTGAATGGGGTCGCCGCACTGGGGTCCCGGCCGCCGGCAGCCCCGATCGGGAGCAGGTCGGCCGGTGGCTCACCGCCCGCCGAAGCTTACCGATCGCGCCCCAGTGCGAAAAATGGCCAGTGATGGGCTTCCGGATCTTGCGCTCGACTTGCCAGGGGGGTTGGCCGCGAGGCAGCATCCGAAGAGGTCGGGGGGTCAATGGTGCCGCGTGCCTGAGGAGCTGCATGCCATTGGTCAAGCACTGGCGCCCGTAATGCTTCGCCCAGGTGCTCCGGCTGGATCGCCTTTATCCCCGTGCTAGCTTCTGGCCGCTGGAATGAGCGAGGCAGAGCCCCCGTTCCCCATCCGCGAGGATGTGCGAACGCCCCGGAAGAATCAGCCGCGCTGATGAGTTGCCTGAGGGTCAGGAGGTAGAGGTTCGGATTGGGCAGGCCGGGGCCCAGCGAGGCCCCGGCTCCCAGTCGAAGGCCGATCGCGAGGTCTGACATGGCTGGTTTTGCCCCGACTCAAGAGGTTCCGCAACACCGGTGTTCACGGGCGTCACAGCCCTTCGCCCTTGGTTAGACGAACGCACCGGGAGGCACGAAAGCCCCAAGCGGCCCCTGTGTGAAAAGCGGAGTGGAGGCACCGCCGTTGTAGCAAGATGTACGCAAAGTTAGCGAGCCTGGACGATCAGGGCAAGCAGGCCAGTCACAAGCCCGTTCTGGCCTGAATCTTTCAGATAGGACAGAAGTCGGCCGATCCTTTGGGAGCACTAGGGTGCAGGTTCGAATTCTGGTCGACCCCGAATTTGACCTTTTCAAGCGATCGACCTCGGGTGGAGCAGAAACAGGCAGGAACCGACCGAGAAGGCTTTAGCTCAGCCTGGGCGACTTGACAACCAGCTTGCCCTGAACAGGCCTCCGCCGATGCTGATCACAGCTCGGGCGGGGAACTTCACCTGCGCCCGGAGTTCCCACCGGGGCTTAGGGCGGGCCCACAGCAGGCCCGTCATCCTTTCGTTCAAGTGTCATGATCCCCCGATAGGTTCAGAAGTGTGCGTTGTCCCGCGGCTGGCACTGTGCTCCCACTCGCGCGCACGCGCCATGGCTTCAGGCGAGGCGATCCCGTGCAGAGAATGAGCTCAACCCGGGGCTCGAGTGTCGCCCTGAGCTTTCCAATGACTATTCGGCGTCCTCTCGCTCAGGCGTTTTGCTCCAGCGCGCAGCGGCGTCTTGTTAGGCGAGCCTGGCGGATCGACTCTTATCAGCCTAACGCCACAGTTGCTGACGGGAGCGCCGTAGAGCTCAGCCCCCAGAGCCTGCCCCGTCCCACGCCGCCGGAGATTCGTTCAGCAAAGAAGTTACAGCCAGGGGCCGTGTTCAGGCAGGCTTCCCGCCACCGGCCACTGCCCTACCCAAACACACTGAAGCCACCGCGCGAGCCATGCAGCAGCCTCTGCACTTCCAGCTCGTTGCCGGAGTTGCTGATTCCGCCCGCTTGGATTACACTGTCGGGATCATGCTACGGACCCCGTTCAGGCGGCCGCCGGCAAGTTCAGCCCCAAAGGACATTCCGGACGTTTGATACCCAGTGCAAGGGGAGCTTAAGCCCGGTTTTTTTAAAACACTTCCGGCTGTAGCGAACGGCTCCCAGCGCTGCTGAGCGCACTGGGGGCAGAGAGTGCACAGGGGCGGGCAGACCCTTCTTGGCCATCCGCCAGGCTGTTGGCTTGCTGCAATGGCAGGCAAACCTAGTCAGAGGCGTTCCTACCCGGGCCCAGCGGAGTCAGTGGTTCGGGCCGGCTCAAGTGTGTCTGACGGTGCCGCCGCGCATCACGTGAAGGACCATTCCCAGCAGCTGTGTCCTGGCGCCCAGCCGCGGCCGCGGCTCAGGCTGGCTGATTCGGATCGCTGCACGACCGGGATCCAGAAGTCGGGCCCGCAGATCGCGTGCCCTTCCGATGACGGATAATCCAGTGCGCCGTAGCCCCGTGCGTGTTGTGCGTCTTTGTGAGCGAGCTGTGGCCCGCCCCGTGATTGACGACGACAGTGTCTAGCGTGGTCGTTAGGGTCCAGTACAGATCAGTTTGCTCGGCCACACAGTTGCAGCCCAGGGCGGCGGCGACTAGCCCGGCGAATGTCCCGGTTGCGCAGGTGGCGGGAGCGCATTGGTGGGGCCGATTCCCAGCGATGGAAGGGAGCCGGCCCCCGGATCAGCAGGGAGGGAACGGGTCAGGTCCCCGCCCCTGCCAGGGCGGCCAGTTCCAGCCGATGGGGCCAGTTGGGATTCGCCAGCCCTGTTTATGTCCACAGTCGGGGCCAGTGAGACCCTGGCACTTTCTGCGGTGCTGCCTCCAGGGGCCACGCCGGTCACAATCAGGGGGGTCTGCACAGCTAGCTGATCCGACGGACTGAGAGGATGGGCTCGATAAAGCGTTGGCACGTAGGCGGTTGGTTCGTTGCTTTGAGCGGGGAGGCGGGGCGTCATGACGCCGGGTTTCTGGCACCGGCGGTCGTCTTTTCCAGCCAGCCCCGCTTGTAAAGCGGCCGAACGTCGTCAGCCGCAACGCGGCTTGGCCCGAGATCGCCGATGGCCGATTGCAGAAGGGTATCTCGGAACAGGCGGCGATGGAAACACGCAGGCCTCAAGATCCAGGTGGAATTGTGGTGAAAGCGTGGCGCGGTTAAGGCCATCCCACCCCAGAACCGGCATCAGAAGCGGCCGGCAATGGTGCCAGTGTGGGCTTCTCACGTCGCGCCCGGTGCTGTGGGTGTTGCTGGTACAGCGACCGGGGGACGCGTTAGGGAAGGCCGGAGAGCGCGAGGATGGTGCTCGGACGGGTGTACTGCTGCTGCAGGTGGAGCCAGGGAGCCCGAGTGGATTCTGGGCCGGAAATAAAGACCAGCCCCCGTGCCGGGTGGGGAAGAGCCAAAGGTTCAGGGCGGTGGCATTCGCTTCGAGTTCTGGGGTGAACGGCACACACCGGTCGAGTCGGCATGGGAAAAGCCCAACTCCGCCCCGGCGTTTGTGTCCTGCGCCCAGAGAGAGGGGAGCAAGTGATGGGGTATAGTTGTGAGCGTTGGGCCAGTCCACGCGGATGGGGGTCGATTCGCCAAGGCGGCCTTTGACCCGTTGTGCCACGCGTCATGAGTTTGCCGGCGCACCGCCCACCGCAGCCAGGGTGCTGTTTAAGATCATGGCCGGCGTGCCACCACCTGCGACCTATAGCAGTGTGGGGTCTGCCCAGCGCAAGAGGCGCTTGGCTTCGTGCATCGGTGTTGGCTTGGCACGTAGCTGGGGCGTTTTGATGGTGTTGGGTTCACCGTGGGATGAATGGCAGCGACGCTAAGACTGGGTAGTAGGGCGCTGTAGCTGCGTTGCTCAGGGCGGGACGTTGCCAGGACAATGGGATGGCGGCGGGATGCGCAGGCAGGTTGCGCGGCTGTGAACGGATATGGCCACGGGGGCGGTCACTGGTTATGTCACAAGGGGGTCCCCGAGGGCGCGGCAGGAGAAAGTAGCCCAGGCCGACGGGCCCGGTTCCGATGTCAGTGCCCCTGAGTAGACACGCAATGCCTGTCGAGTTACCACGGCCAGTGCCGAACGAGGTGCGAGGATCGGTTGACAGCAATGGGGAGCAGGGGATCAGTTGTCCGGACAGGAGTGCTGAGCCCGTCGGCGATTCATAGTTGCGCGCGTTTCCTGCGATGTCTCAGCAGCCATTGTTCCGTTATCTCGGGGTTGTTCAAAAACCGGAGGTTCGATTGCCGGTGGGTGGGTGGGCTCGACAAGGCGGAATCTCTGGCTTCTGCTAACGAGAGGACAACGTGATCCTTGAAATGTGGAGGATTTTGGCCGCTGTTGGGTCCCAGTGTATGGCCAAGTCGTTTACTGGTGTCGGCATGTGCGCCCAAACATCCGTGGTCGCTAACAGGGTGTCAACAATTGCACTCCCGGCTATCGAGGGGTCGTTGGGCGGGCCGAAGATACGGTTTGCGGTGTCCGGGACGGACAAGGGCCGCCGGGCATTTGGGTCCCACCAATGGCCGCCCGTGTTGCTTCGATCTGCGCCGACGCGGCACAAGAGGTATCGCGGGCTGGCAAGACCGTGATTGTGTGTGAGGTAGCGGCCGTTCCAGCGGACCGAGGCATCAGGCGGTTTGAGGGCGGGAGATTCGGGGAGTGAGGTGGATGGGTGGAGGTAGGGAGAGCGTTGCGGAATCATCGGTGGCAGGCTAGATCGAGGCAGGGGTTGGGAAGTTTAGTTATTGAGCGGCGTAAAGGCTTGCAGGGTTTTGTCCAGGTTGGAGTAATGTGTTGGGGAGCGATGCAGCGGGCGGGAGCGAGGTGGACAACGTGCCGGGTTGGTCCTGGTTAGAGCGGCAGGTCCTGTGGAGGCCGCTCCAGTGTTGTAAGAGCGTGATACGTAGGATTACAGACATGTTCAGGCACGGTCAGGTCCAGAGCAGACGTGAAGGGAAGTGTGGTCGCGGGCGACCCAGCGCCGGGACGATTTATCCTGCAGTACGGGGGGGTGTTCGGTCCGGGCGTCAGGTGGCTAGGGGTTAGCCCCAATCTTGCCGGAATTCCGCGGTTTGTGGCGAAGGCTTGTGTTGGCACCCCAACCCACAACGCCCCTCACCCAACACCCACCCACCCCCCCCACCACCACCAGCCTCCCCCCCCCCGCCTAACAGTTGCCGTTAATACCAGTTGGATCAATTTTCTGTTGCCTGATTGAGTCGAGGGTATTATATGCCATGAAGGAAAGGCTTGGCCGCTGCTGGAAAGGTATGAGGCCTGTACGATAGGGCTTGAAATGGTGTATTGTCGATGCCGGACGTTAGCATTGGTGAAAATGTCATTTATTGCCTTATCATGGTCGGTTGAACGCCCGTACAGTTTTCAGGTATGAGAGAGCGGAAAAAGTTACTCGCTGAAAAATTTGCGATCGTCATCCGGCTTGATTTGGCCGGATGGCTGCTTGTTGGCCGGTCCGTTATTGTGTGTCCGAAAAGTGCCTCTGTCGCGCTTAGGTGCTGCGTGTTTCGAGGTTTGGTTTGTGGCTTGTATCCCGCGTTTGGGTTGATCCAGGATTGGCGTGGCAGGCGTTGGCGTCTGGGGATCCGGTGGTATGCACCTGATAGAGGGCAATTCGGAGATCTCCACGGAAGATGGGGCCGCACGTGGTAACCTCAAGTGAGGTGTGGTACAGATCAAGGGATCCCCGAGCCGAATTTCGAGGCCGGCGGCATGTGGCAAAAGGTGGGGGTGCGTGAGCCAGGGGGCATGGAGCTGGCATTGTGCTTGGCCGCGGGCTGGGGCCCGCGCATGGGTCGTCGCGGTCGAGGGCGTGCTTCGCAGGGTGGCAGGGCCTTGGATGGCCTGGCATTGTAGGTGACAGGTGCATTCGACGTGGGTGTGCCTGTCCCTGAGATGTTAGGATGCTGCTGCCGGTTTGCGGTTGGGAGCGAGAAGGGGTGGGACCTGATTCGGGTTGCCGTTCGCCGGTGGCTGGGCCGGGTCCGGCCGGTCGCAGGGGGCCAGGGTGGGAACGTCCTGTTCGGGTTGACGGCGTCCAGCCAACGCCGGCGCCTGGCCGGTCCCGGGGTACCCGCGGGTGAGGGCCGAACTAGCTTGGTGTTAACGGCCGCTGCGGGCCGCTGCGGATAGAGCGGTGTCTGTCGGAGGCAGTGCCAGGGGCTGGCTGTTCTATTGAGCCAGTCAGGGTGCGGTCGCTTCGTATATAAAGCTGATGATGTTCGGGTTCTGTTGTGTTGCAAGCTGGACCCCCCAGCCGTGTAATTGGTGCGGAGGCCGTCTAGGTCTTGGGCTTTTCGGTATGAATAGTAGGTGGCGATCTGCGTAGAGAATCCGTGGTGTGGAGGTGGTGCACTGATCAAATGGATTGCGGCGGACTGTACGTTGTTCCTTGCCCAGTTGCCAACAAGGTTGTTGTTTTGTGCGCGAATGAGTTAATTTGACCAGTTTGATGGAGGGAAGAGCCGTGTAGGACGGGATTGTTCGAGCAGAAGCGAATATTGATTGGTTCAGGCCGAAAGCGTGGGTGCGGAGGGGGAGACGCTGTGTATGGCATCAAGGAGCCAGCGGGATGGCAGGGGAGTTGCGGCCGGTACAGGTTGTTGTACGGAAACCCGTTCCCGGGTACTTCGGTGCCGCTGTGGCACGAAGCTGAATTCGAGGGGCGGTCGAACGGGTGGCCGTTGGTGACGGGGTTCGCTGTCGGGGCGGGTGGTCTGGTTGGTGCACGCCAGGATTTGTTTTGAGAGGCGCGGCTGCCAGACTGTGCGGCCCAGCGAAGGCAAACTGGTTGGCAGGATGGGGGAGTTGGCCGTGTAAAGTGGAGGGCATCGCTGGGGCGATGGGCGTGGCTTTGATGTTGATTGGATGAGGCTTCCCGATGCCGGCACCCTGGGCGGGTGGCAGAGGCCCCGAGGCGCGGCTGTGGCCCTGGATCGATTACGTGGTTCGTTTATTGTACAGCACGTCTAGAAAAGGGCGTCGGTCAGTGAAATACAGCGAGTGGGTGGGGCTGGATCCACTCTCCACTGTGACCTGGGGTCGGTGGATAGCGCA
>Ga0163217_1035577_pt1 | contig 12886 bp, 12 predicted proteins | sample SynspAceP_FD_185933 | JGI IMG/M metagenome (GOLD analysis project Ga0163217, IMG submission 185933) | Saline lake microbial communities from Ace Lake in Antarctica - Synechococcus sp. Ace-P (PacBio error correction) | ecosystem: Environmental > Aquatic > Non-marine Saline and Alkaline > Saline ... | reverse complement strand
CCAAGGCTTGGGAAAATCAAATTTTTGACTTACGCCAATTCGGAAATCCACCTTGTTGATTATTTTATTGAAAATAAAGCATTCATCCTGGTCAATTTATTCCAAGAATTCTTGAATCATCCCCCTTCTTTTCTTTCGGTTTCAGGAAAAAACCCCTTAAGTGCTATTAATTTATTTATTCCATTACATTAGGTTGATCTCCTCATTCGATTTTGGGTGGGGGAAAGTAGCAGAGCGATTGTTTCGGCAAGGATCTCCCACAGCATGTGATAGGAACCTCCTCAAAAAAGCCAGGCTGAATAGTGGGATATCTAGACTCCATTCTCGGAGTTGCCGAGTGGTGATTTGTCGCTTCGGTCTTCTGTGGCGTAAAAAAGTTGCTATCGCACAGATCTTATCTGCCTCTGAGGCTTGTTCGAAAAAATCAACCAACGCCTCAATGTGTTGTCATTTGTCTTGTTGCTTTTGATCCAGTCTGGTTATTTATGTAGAAAAATTGGCTTCATTTTTGAGTAAGCTATCTAGTCCTTTGGTGCTAATGTCACTTTGGTATTAACCCAAAATTTGAAATACTATTAGGACAAAATTTAACTGTAGGGCCGTATTTCATTCCGTTCACAAATCAAACTTTGCTAAACTATGGAAAGTTAATCTTTGTCCTTTTTAGCGATCACCTCGGCAGCGTTGCCTCCGAAACTGACCAGCTTTTACTTACACCGGAAATCAGAGAAATTACGAGCTCTACAAATCCAGTTGACTTGAATTTTTTTCGGGATCAGTTGGAAAGTGAAAAGAGTTGGTAGCTGGTAGGATTGGAGGTTTGCGATAATACTAAGTGCCCAAAAGGGTGATGGCAAGTATAAATTATCCTTCGCATCTCCATCTTTGAGGGATTTGATGAACCCCAATGCAGTGATTGCGCGATGTTAAATCCTTGTAAAAAACAGTGCAAACGCTAAAAGCACAACATAATCAAAGAATTGGACAGATGGGGTCAAAACTGGATTTTCGAATTCTTTTTCAAAAACTTCCCAAGGCATATAAAAGGTCCATTGGCAAGCGATGGGCACCTGATTATAAAGGTCATTTTGGTTCGGGACACTGTAGGGTAACAATCTATTCGCGTCATCCAAATTTTGACCGCTATCCAAAAATTGCTGTTGTGGAGAAATTCATTTCTAATACGATTGCAGTATAAAGTGAGGCAACCAATTGGTTGCCTTTTTTGTGGATTTGAATTTATTATTCAAATTCAGAATTAAAGGGAAAGTAATATCAAAAATCAGCCTCCACCCCAGCTGGGGATAAAGTTTCTCAAAAATTTGGATTTTGTGCTCCCCTTTGGAAGTTTGTCCAGATCATGTCGAGACAATCCGCATATTGTTGCATTGTTGGCAATCCGGGCTTTGCGCCACCACTACTTTGCCTACCACACCGAGTAAATCTCCGTTGGATCAGCATAGGTGTAAGTTAAGACGCTTGATCCCACGGAATGCTGTACCCAAAAATAGAATTGATGTCATCAAGCTTCTTCTAAGATCTCAGCAGTGGATATCTTCGTTCCAATCGAGTTTCTTAACCTCCAATTTTCTTCTGATAGGTTCTTTCCTTTTGTCAAGGTGACATTATCAATCGTGGCGTTAGCCCAACTTCGATTTCCTGTGGGTCGGACGCTTTGAAGCGTAGTGGATGCACAGTAGAGTCCTGATGCATTTAAATTCTTTGAAAACTCAAGATTACATCGGTTTTGATCACTTCCCCATTCATTTTCTGGTTCAGGATCATTTGCTTTCACATGAGGTAAATCAAAGCAGCAAATACGATTGCATTACAGGGAAAGGATTCTTTGAATTGAACATAGTTGGATTGTTTAGAATTTATAATTGATTTTTAATAGAATATTTCGGGCCGCATTGTCGTCGGTTTTGAAGTATCGGAATCGATTCATATATTCCTTTATGGAGGTATTAAAAAGATTCTGTACCTGAAGCCCAAGTTAGTTTGTTGTCCCCTGAAGGTCGATTTCTCCGTTGATAAGCCAAATTAAATAATGCGTTAAGCTGGAGGTGCAGCTGCGATGTCAAAAGTCTGGTTCCACGTTTTTTGCTTTGACACTAGGATGTTACTCATGTCAATTTGTTGGACTGAGAACTAGCTTTTTTTCCAAACTGGTAGGCCTATTCCCCAATCCATTCGATCAGAGGGGATGAAAAAAAAGGGGGGGAAAAGTTAAAGTTAGTTATTTTTTTTTTTTTTTTTTTTCGGGTTTTTTTTCCTTTTGTTTTTATTCCTTGCTCTGATGATGAGCTTTGGCATAGCCGCTGAGGTTATCGGTAAACTGATAACTTCCTGCAAAGTCAAATCCATGAAAAATGCCGTAGCTGTAGATATCATAGACATTAAAAGTCCCGCTGGGAGACTTACCACGTCTTCCCCGTTGGATTGAGGTAAATGTAATTTTGGATCTGGTTGGCATATCCAGTGGGACCTCCAGGTGTAGTTTTTTGAAATCATATTCCAAACTCATTCACCCATTGATATGATTTCTCAGAGTTCAGATGGGATCCCCAATTTTCAATAGCTGCAGGCCCCATGATCAATCCCTGAACTGAAAAGTCATTTACATTTGTGAGGACGCCAAGCAGAACCTTAGATTAGAACTGGGAAAGGGTAGGGGCTGAGCTGAAACAGTTCCTCCAAAGAAGGCTGAGAAATTCTGATAATTGAGATCTGCTTGTTTGAAAGCTCATTATTGGACGTACCTCGCAGTCTTGAACTGACCTTAAGTCAAAAACGTAATCCTCCTTCCAGTTCTACTGGTCCTTTGGAGTTACTTTTTCCAATAAGTACGAAACGATTAACCATGTCATAAATTTTAGGGATCAAGGGAGTAATACTGTTCCGGGGAATGTTGGAATTTGCCTGCTGAATAACGTTTACACCCCAGGTGCCATTGAAACTCATTCTTATGAGTATAGATCAGAAATAAGTCAAGAGTATTGGTGTAAGAGCGTAAATCTAAGCTTGGTTTATTATTTAAATCTTTTCCTCTTCGTTCGATCATATTCTTCCTGAGATTCAATTGGAAACCCGTACTGTGCATTGAGCTTCCAATTTCTTCAGATGGTATGTGATTAAAGCTTGGCAAGATGATGTGATACGGACTGTTTAAGGGATTTGTCAATGGTGTACAGTTAAATTGAACCATCTGGTAAAAGGGCGACCATTTTTGGAATGATATTTTCCAAGTCAGAAAGATTTCCCGTATTCGCGTCTCGTAAAATTCCAATGGAAGTGTTGAAGAAACTATAATACGTCTCAACTCCCAGTTTAGGGCTTACGTATCCGATAGAACCTGAGAAATTCAGTTTTCGCTCATTCCCGTATTATTTTGATAATAATCCGGGACTTGAACATTTCCAAGCTTTTTTGGTAGATCCCTGGGAGTCGATACCCTAGCCCCTTTTATTTTTCCCGAGCCCCCACTATGAGATTTATGGCAAGTTACCCAATTTGGCTATTGGAACCAACCAGTAAATTCAGTTCTGTTAGCGTTTTGCTTTTTGGTGAATAAGTGGGCAGAATTAACTAAAATTACGCCTCCCATTTGCCTCAGGACCATTAACAACGTTTCTGCACTTTGATTACAGTGATTTTCATCTGCAAAGAAAGGGATCAATTTTCGCGGTGCATGCTTCTGGCCAATTTGCTTGACCTTCAAGTCGGATTCCATTATCAAGATTCATGATTCGATTGCTGTGCATTGCCATGAATGGGACAGGCTTTGAAGATCGTATTGTTCGGGTACTGAAAGTTGGTCACTCCAGGCGATTCTTTTAAGCTTTTCCCCGAGAATTTTCTTCCTCTAGCTTCATTCAAAGGGCGTCACCATAAAGCGCGTGTGACGGCAAGTTAGTGTTTTGCACCGCATCACGATGTCCATGGAATCTCCACAACCAGAGAGGTTAAGCGATTCTTCCTCTAATCGATAGGTTTATAAATGAATATCTCTAAGACTATCGTATCCTTATTTCTCGATGTCCAAGGTATTGTTATTGGAATTGGGCGTAGGTCCAGGACAGAGATTTTTTGAGACTGAAATTCCCGTTTGGTCTGAAACTGCCCTTGAGCTGCTTCTCTACCCAGATTATATGCGGCTTCGATTGGCTCATTATCTTGTTTTCCAATTGAATCACCTTCCCCCGGAATCGACAAATGAGGTTTGCGCATTTGCCATTGGAAGCTCATTTCCAATAAAAGGACAGTATATAGAGTTGCTTTTAAAATTCACAATTCAAAAATTAGGATTGAATCTTACATAAACTCATAAAGATGAAACCAAAAGTTGCAAAAAAGGATAAACGGCGTAAATTCTTGGATTTTAACCCAATTCTGAAAAAAAGGAGGCCGTATAATGCCTTCAGTATTTTCATAAAAAGTTAATATTTTCATCCATGCTATTCAGACAATCTTGACAAAGATTTTTTCAATTCTAGGATTGGCTACTATTCTCTGGATATGCGATTGTAGATATTGAGACCGCAGGGTGGGAATCCCAAGGGTGAGGAATCACTGAAATTTGCGGTTTTGATTTCATGACGGCGAGCGAATTTACCCAAGAGTATCAGTACGCTTTTGAAACCTGAAATGGGAATCCCCACTTAACATCACTGGATTGACTGGCATTCGACAATTTCCATGGTTCGTCATTCGCCCACTTTTGCAGCTTATTCAGGAATGAACTTTGGGACTTTGCTAGCGATCAGCGTATGTGGTCGCCCACTCGTTAATTTCGATTTTAGAAAGATTTATTCGTGAGGGCTTTTTTGAAAAGTGGAAAGGAATTGAAGTCACTACACTTTGCACGGTTAGGCTAAGCAGAAAAATCTTTCCGGGCTGAAATCATACAGTCTTGGGCGGATCTGTGAGAATCAGAAAATCCCGATCACTGCGCCGTCACCGAGCAATGGGAGACGCACCAGCAACAGCTATCTTTTTGACAGAATGAACCAAAGTAGTGCTCCTGAAGGTGATTATGGAATCCTTTAAAGAAAAAAACACGGGTCATACCTTTCTCCCCCCTAATTTGTTCCCTTGCGAAATTTCAGGCCAATTCCGAATTCTTGCTGGGATTTACTACATGCTCAATTCGAAAGGGAAGTGTTTATGTAGGGCAAAAGCAATCATATTCGGATCGGTTTTAAAATTCACTTTTCAGGAAATTTCCTTCCAATCTCAAGCAAAACTGAAAAGCGGAAGTGGTGGATCTGTCAATGGAAATTGACCGACTGAATTATCGCCTTGCTGATGGAGTTGCTGGAGATCAAGAGATTATGGCCTTGAATAAACCCCTTTGAAAATGCCCAAAACGCCTCTGGGGATGTTTCATACAGATGGAAGCGGCTATGCAAGATTTCAGATTTCTGAAGTCACCAAGCATTTACAGCCTGATCGAGACCTTCTTTTCCTTAGAGGAAGGCCAATACTTTTCTTAAAGGGGCGATTGAACAATATGAAACTTTGCCTCGAAACTGAGATGGCTGAGAAGGTGAATTGCACCGCAGACAAAAAATAAAAAAAAACACGCCGAATCCCTGCGCCAGGTGCTTTGTGATGCGAAGAGACACAATTCATACAATCAAAAGTGCAGTCTTTTTTGAGGCAATCAAGGGCCGAGTCAAAAGAAAAATTCTTTTAGAGTTTTCAGGTCAAGAAAAAGGAGAAAAAGGCCTTTTGTGTATTTAATCATGGGATAATTGACTCGATTGGATGAATTGAACCCGACCGAAAACTTTCGATTTCATCGCTGTTCTCGAGCTTGTGCAGAAATCCCAGGACGTAATTATTTACTGAGGCAATATTCCCAATTTCGGGCTGATCAAATCAAGTATTGGAGTCAGCTTAAAGATTAGAAGTACTGAAGTGTCCCCTTGCTTTCATATCGCCCAGTATCATATCCTTTCTTAAACCATTTCTGCGCTGAGCAGAAGTGCCCGTGTTTGTTAAAAGAATCAGGCACTACACGTCCTGAGGATTGCTTTTGCAAGCGGTCATCTCCAATTGCATTTTTGCTGAGCATTAAGTGGCTTCATCAAGATCACCTTTTTTCCCACCAGGCTTTGGGCTTGCTGACGTGATGTGCCCAGACGTCCTGCTAAGAAATCCGCCTTGAATTCCAGCTGACTAGTTACTCTTAAATTTCTTTTGGCTGATTTGTCCTCGGAGTTTATCGACTTCGGTAGTGATTTCCCAATATTTTCTGGAGTTGATGGTCCGACTTCATGAGCGATGGACATAGGCTTGGGCAAAATCTCCTGGCGCATTTTAAACTTTTGCTCCAATTTCTTGCGAAAAGAATTAGATCGATGTACAACTTTCATCGCCAGGACAATAAAATGGACCGGTAGCACTAGAAAGCATTTCCGCAGGCTGAAGACACAGATCAGTGAAAGCACAAGTGTAGGGCTCTTCGGCGTAATTATCCATTTGCTGATTCCAGATGGATTCTTCAGTATCAGCAAGAATGGTGGCACGAAATTTCTGCCAATCGATCTCAAGCGGCTGTCGGGGTAAAATTTTGCTCAGTGGTAATCCCTGCCGGGGACCCACCGCCTTAAAAATATTACCAAGGAAAGGAAAGTGGATTGGTGCCCGTGGCAAAATGAAATTATCGCTACGATACCAATTTAATGATTAAACCTGTTTTTGAAAAAAGAAACTTCTTTAACCCCGGATCATCATAGGACTTATTCCGCCCCTCCACCACCCGAGCAGATTGACCTCCTGCGATCATCGGACGTTGAGCTTTTGTTTTTTGCCTTGCCATTCATTGGAAATAAGGATTATTTACTTTTAAATTAACCAATTTGGAGCATTTCGAATTACATTCATTTCAATTTGAACAAATAAACCTTAAAAACCTATGAAAGATCAATTATTCCTTATCTCATTTATTTAAGCAGCATTTTCGATGACTTGCGGTGCAAGCCTTTGCTCAAAATGGAGGTTGGAAAGCCAAACCTGAAAGGGAGCTAAAAGTTTACCTTAGATGTTTCCAAAGAAATCCTTAGAAAAAAAACTGGGATCATTGGGAAGGCCCTAGATTTTCGGCAAGAAATGCCTATCAAATGGCCAGAAGTTTTCAGACCAGTATCAGGAGGAAAAGTAATTAGTAGCAATGATCCAGGCTGGTGCCGGCGGAAAATTATGGCTGCTTGCAGATATTGTAACAAAAAAGATGAGTTTAAAGGATTTCCGGCCCATGTAGATTCCATTAAATCTGAAGGCGGAAATAGTTGGTGTTTACTTTACAAAACCGCTACGAGGTGCAGATTTTGGATGGAGATTAAATGGGAATCATGGATGGCAGCCTTGATCAAATGAGCAATCCCTACTTCGGAAGAATACAATGGAGTGGGGAAATTGGAAATGCTTATGACATAGTTTTCGTGCAGCTAGAATTTAAGGATGTAAATTTAGTTGAAAAAGCCAAGAGCCACCGTCTACTTTAATGGTGTCAAAATCCTGAGGATAAAGAAATCAGCCAAGTATGGGGAGGACCAAAACTTCTGGTCTTGATGGAGGCAATGACGGTGGAAAAGGAATCATGATCTCCTGGAGGATTGAAAAGCTGCAAGCCGAAGGGCACGATGTGCTTTATCGAAAGTTTGGGATCAAAAAATTCTAAAGCTTGAGCTCCATTCAACTGATTTTTAATCTGGAAAGCTTTCGGGAAATGCTTTATTGACGTATTTCCCGAAGTGTTCCTGTTCCCATGTCCAATCATTGCGCCAAGGTGGCACTTCCAATTCTATTTTCTGCAAAGCATTCCGGGCTGCATTTCCAATGTAGGTTTTGAGTTAGAAATATTGGGAAAAGGGAGCAGCTAATTTGGTTGGATTATGCGCCAATAATTCAAAAAGTTTCTACCGATTCATCTGTATCCTCGCAATCAATTCTAGAAGGGTCTTTTCAAGTCTGCATTATAGATTTTTGGAGTGGTCATTTCGTCTTTTATAGGAAATTATACTTTTTGATATTGCAGCCCGTCTCCTGAGTTTCGTGAAGCACTCGAAACAATAACAACAGAATCTACTGGAAAATCCACTTTCAGAAGAGATTCACCCAATCGGATTAATTTTTTCTTACCCTTTGTGTCAATTTGTCGATCATGTCAAGTCCTGCCGAAAAACCGCTCTCCATGTCTTAATAAAAGGTAATTGCTTCATTTTTTCCTTTTGATATCAGATTAAAAATCATCTTTGGGGCTCTCAAAATCTCACCAATTCAGGTGAATTGAGCGGATTAATTTGGAGGAGAAACAATGCCCTCTATTTTTAGCTCTTAAATTCAGGGAATAAATACCTTGTTGAAAACACATTTTTATGTCAAAAAAAACCTTGTTATCGTCGAGTCACCTGCAAAAGGCTAAAAACTATTGAAGGTACTTTAGGCAAGATTATAAAGTTAGCTTCTAGTTATGGCACGTTGAGAGATCTTCCTAAAGGAGATAAGGCGATTGACATCCAAAAAAAAATCGATTTAATCCCACTTACGAAGTGACACTGCCGATAAAAGGACGTTCATAAAAATCTCCAAAAAAACTGGTAAGGATGGCAGAGATGATTTACTTCTAGCAAGTGATGATGACCTGAAGGAGAAGCGATTTCTTGATTTGAAAGAGGTTTTGGAATCTTAAAGATGAGAATACAAAGGCGGATTGTTTTTCGGGAAATTCACTAAAATGCAATTACAAAAGCGATCGAGAATCCCCAGAACAAATCGATTTATGATCTAGTCAGATGCGCAGCAAGCGAGAGAATTCTAGATGATGGTTTTGGTTTTGAATTATCCCAATCCTTTGGAAAAAAAAAATAAAAAGAACAGGACTTCCTGCAGGTGCGAGTGCAGTCGGTGGCTGTTCGTCTGGTTGTAGAGCGAGAGCGAGAAATCGAGAGCCACCAAGCAAAGTCAAGTTTTTCTAGAATTACGCTCAGTTTGAAGTGGAGGCGAAAACCTTTCCAGCCGAGCTTCAAGAAATTTGAAACAAAGGTATGAGCTGGGAGTTCTTAAGAATTGCCTAAGAAGCAAAATTCGAGTGGCCAAATTCTTTGAAAAGAAGCCTACTAAGAAAACTCCAGCTGGCTCCATTTACGACCTCACACTCCAGCAGGAGGCAAGTAGAAAGCTTATTTCTCTGTCGCCAGACCATGTCTGTCGCGCAAAAGCTATATGAGCAGGTTAGGATCCACCTATATGCGAACAGACAGCGTCAAATCTAATCGAATGATGCGATGAGGTCAGTAAGATGCGATTTTGAGTTCTTTTGCGACCCCAATATTCATAAATCAAGAAAAGTTTACCACAAAAATCAGAAAAAGTGCTCAAGAGGCTCACGAGGCTATCCGACCGACAGATTTTCTGTTAGATGAAATCAGCGGAGATCGGAATGAATCTCTCTCTTATGATTTGATTTGAAGCGGGCGATTGCAATCTTCAGAGGAAGACGCTGTGCTTTGGAAAAGACCACGAATCACATCGCAATTTCTACCTGCCTCAGAATATCTGGGTGGCAAACAGGCGGAATAATCAAAATTGATGGTGTTTTTGAAGGTTTATTTTAAAGATACCGACGATGAGCCGGAGAGGAGAGCTAAGCGGAAAGGCAATTTTGCCTCCATTGAACATCGGTCAAGGCCTGAATTGATGAATGAAAGGCAGAGGGAATCCTTTTTTTCACTCGTGCTTCGCCTAAGATATACGGAAGCAGCTTTGGTGAAGAAAACTTGAGGAATGGGAATCGGAAGGACCTTCGACTTACGCTCCTACAATCTCCGATCCAAAAACGTTTGAATTATGTAATTCAAGAGGTCACGTTGAGAACTCCTTCGAAATTTTGTAAGAGATGATCATTGCCAAAGTGGCAATTTCACCCGAAGCAACCAACCGAAAATTTACAGGAGCAGAGAAGAGAAGCTTTTCCCAACAAACATTGCCATGGTGGGTTAAATGATTCTTGGTGGAGCATTTTCCAAATGTGGATTGACTTCAGTTTTACAGCGCGAGTAAGAGAAGGGAATTCGATGATATAGCCGCTGGGTGGGAACAGGTTTTGGCAGGATATGCTCGAATCTTTTTATAGTTAAATTCCATCAAAGGTCACCGAAACTGAGCTGGTTTCCCGTCAGGATGTCAATTCGAGTCGAAGAGGATTCGGAGTTCACCCAGTTCAGTGGCAAAATGACATCGCCCGTCGGGTAAGTTGTCCTTTGCGTGCAGATCGGCGATAGTGAGGATGAAGAAAGCAATTTTGCTTAGTCGAAGAAAGGTCAGATTTATTTGAAGAATATTTACACTAGAGATTTGCTTTGGAATTTATTCAAAACTTCCCCTGTGATGTGAGGAATGTTCGGAAAGATAAAAAAGTCGTTGCCGCAACGGTAGATTTGGACCCTTACATCAACACGGGACCGGAGCCTTTGTTTCTTTTGGAAAAGAGCAAGATCCTTTGAGTATCAATGAGGAAAGAAGCGATAAACTAATCCCAAGACAAGCGTGAGGCAGATGCCAAGAAGCATATTCAAATCTTTTGATGAAAGATCCGGAAATTCAGGTATTGAATGGAAGATGGGGAACTCTTACATCAAGAAGCGGTAAGGGATTTAATTTCAAAAATTCCAAAAAAGGAAAAGAAGCTGAAACCTTAACCTATGCTGAGACGCATTGAAATCATCGAAAATCAGCCTGAGGTGAAGAAAAAAGGCCAAATTCGCCAAAAAGAAAGCTAGTATTTCGTTGAAAGCCTTAATTGCCCCAAAGAAAAAATAATATGAAGGACAAGAATTAATCCAGCCCTTACTAAGACTGTTTTTGTCTTGTTCTTTTCTTTTTTGCGAAATTCAATTAGTGCTCAGACATCTTCAAAGAACGATTATCGACGCTGCTCGAAATGAGCCAAATTTCCTGATGCGATGGTCTTTTTGACCAATACTAAACTTTCGGGGTTTCTGCAGATGAGAGGTAAATTCTCAATGAAAGTGCCCTAGGGGGAATGATGACGTGATTGTCCGCATTGCTTTGGATTTGAATCCTTGACTTTTGCATGAATACTTTGCAACTCTACAACCTCAAGGCTATAAAATTGATGCTGCTACGAATGAGGATCAGCTCGATGAGATTGGGTGGAAGAGGAGCGTGATCCAGTTGGCTAATCGAAATCTAGCCACCTTTCAAAAAACCTATTTTTCTAGGATCCTCAGAAAATGCCAATGCAACACCATCCTCAATGAAAGGTCCTTCGTCTGGATGAATCAGTCTGGAACCTGCGGTTTCTTAAAGTAACCGCTGCTGACGTTTTGAAATTGAGAATTCAAAACTTGGCTATCGGCTTGATTATTATTGACTGGATTCAGGTTTGAAGTGAGGGATGGCTATATTTTTTATGGGGGTTAATCCACTTTTTATCCGGGGGACACGACCATTGAGTCAAGTTTAAACTGAAAAAAGTTTTGGAAACTTAATCGGGAGCTTGGCCTATCGTTGGAGTTGCAGCATTTTTATTCAACGCTTTTAACCGGAGGGAAAAGTGACCGAGGAGCGATTTGAGATCCGAAGACTCGACCGGACTGCAAAAGATGGGGGATTTCTAAATCCGTTGAATAGCCAAATTTTGGATGAGAAAAACACTTTTGGCTTCGTAGTGATGATGGTAAGTGACGATCTCAGCACGACTTTTCACTACATATTCCCTCTACCAAACTTGAAAAAAGAGTCGGACGTGAATATGGCTGGAATCATGAAGGGAAAAAAATCAGTAAATCATCCTCTCTCATGAAACTTGAAAGTGGATTCAATTTAGCGCTTTATGAAAATGGTGGCTATTGGTGATCCTTTGGAATCATGGTAAGGAAGGCTACATGGCATGGGAAGCGGGTTGCGATTTACTTCCTCTGGATTATCAGACCAGATTCAAAGCAGGAATTATAGTCCACGAAAAAAATTTTCCACGGTTTGAAATTCCCTGCTCTAAGGTCTTGACATTAAAGTTATTGGATTTGCTTTCTGGTTCCTAGCTAGAGATTAGGCTATATGAAATTTGGGTTTTCCAATACGAATTCGGGAAAATTTTAGGCGTTTCTATCTTCCCTATCGGGTTTTTCCTGTATTCTTCAAAAGACAATAAAGGTACTGGCACCAGTCTGACAACCCTAAAGTCAAATTTAGAAATTCAGGATCTCTATTATTTTGGATTTGGATAGGTGTAAAAAGCCCTCACCGGTTTTTTCGGCCAAAGTTTTCCCTGATCCCAATGTAGGTTTTCAAAAAGCTTACAAATGCCTGAGAAGGCAAAGCATCAGGCATATTGTGCGTCACATTGCCATTGCAGTCTCCCAATCCAATGCTGTCCCCAAAAAAATCCAAAAAAAGGGGCCCATCGGGCATATGGAAATTTACCATCAGGATTTTATCGATTATCTTCAAATTTCTGGCGACATCTCTTTTGTTTTTTAAATTTTCCGGCCGCGCGACAAGGCCATAAGCATGGTTTATTAAAAATGTAGCCTGGATTTTTCCTTTTTTTTACCCAAAAACCGGAAACTTGGTTTCAATTTCCGTCCAAGGGGTTTCAATAGTTGGAAATTAAATCAGGATTCCGTACCCGGATGCGGCATTGGATAATCTTACCACCCCACGAGAAGTAAAAAAACACATTCGATGAAAGTGGAATGCCAGGAATCCTTGCGTTCTTCCTGAATTTTTCCTTCGCCAAAACATGGAGGTAGGAGGGTTTAAGGGAGGTGGTTTTTGTTGGTTGGGATATTTTGGGTCCCTTTGACTGGGTTTTTGCGGATTCTTTCTTTTTTCTTTTTCCAAATTTCTCCTCTCT
>Ga0163217_1068086_pt1 | contig 12888 bp, 7 predicted proteins | sample SynspAceP_FD_185933 | JGI IMG/M metagenome (GOLD analysis project Ga0163217, IMG submission 185933) | Saline lake microbial communities from Ace Lake in Antarctica - Synechococcus sp. Ace-P (PacBio error correction) | ecosystem: Environmental > Aquatic > Non-marine Saline and Alkaline > Saline ... | reverse complement strand
ATCAAAGCTGTGCATTTGTAGCGGTCAACTATGTAACAAGAATAGAGGTCAATACTTCATCAAGAACTGCATTCTGGTCGAGCATCTCCTCTGTCAATTTTTATTGATCATTTACGATTGGCTTATAAGCCTTAGACTAAGTTGATTTACGAAGTACAAACTTAGTTTGGAGGGTAGTGGCCTTCAGCAGCTATCAACCAAAAGAATTACACCATTGCCACCATTTTTAAGAATACGCTGCTACTTTCGACCACCGGAAACGGCGTGACCTGGAGTTTCTACATATGATCTTAGGTTCGCTTCCACTGTACTGCAGTATTTTTTGACTAAATTGTAATCCGCTCTTTTTCAAGATCGCCGGATTCCATACTCTCTCTTCACATTTGTTTGTTCTCTCTAAACGCGTCCCGCTCTGTTTTAGGATTTGATCACTAGCGCTGTTTTGCATGATCTATGGATGGAGCTATGATGGCTATTATTCTTAATCTTGTGACATTGTATTAATTTGAAATGGTAATTGTATGCGTTGTATCCCTTACGTAAAACCTTATAGAGGTTACTGTAAATAAGATGATAAGTAAAGAATCCAGGACATCTTTATTTAACTTAATATACCTATTAGAAAATCGAGAGCCTTGAATATGCAAGGCTGATTTCAAACAATAAATGATTATGAAATACTTAAATGTTACGAGTCGTTATTTTTTTGCAATAATCCAAATGATTTTGCTTTTATTATCGTTAGTCATATTAAACAAAACCTTAGAATGCGATTTAGAAGGACTTAGGATACACCGTATTGCTAGGAGTTACACTAGAGAATGAGAGTTCTTACTGGTTTTGAACTTGGACGGTAATAGTGAGCATAATAGATAGTATGGTTTAGTCCAAACTACTGGTGGAATTATAATTGGCGGAGATTACAGGAAAACCTACGCATTTTCAGCAGAAACTCGTGCTGATTTTCCACCAGTGGGTGATTGGGTAAAACTTTCAGTTTTGATGAGAAACTGCCACATCATTTGTTCAGGTATTTACCTTAGGATATTGACTCTTCGAACGTGCAAGCAGTAGTAAAATTTGAGAGAAAACAAAAACTTATTGCGATCCAATGTGGATGTCCGGCTCTTTATTATGCAATCTGTTGCCATGATTTCGAAGTTAAAATCGTTTTAGAAGCGCTACTGGTAACATTTTGTTATGACTAGCTCTATTACCAATCGTTTTACTGAGTAAAATTGATTTATTTCAGATGATGAGCTAAGTCAGCTGATATTGAAAGAATAGGATCAGAGTATCCCTTCTAGTAAATAGTTGCCTTATTAAGTATATGAAAACTTGTCTGGGTATATAAACTGCAAGGGATATTATTGCAACCTGGAAATACCTACTGCATATTTAGGCTCATCAGGTGTAGGTAAATCGTCTCTCACAAATAATTGCTTCGTTACTAATAAAATGGGAAATTATGGTATGTAAGTGAACAGAATAACAAGGAAAACATACAACTAGTCACAGAGAACTTTATTGCTCCTTACCATAATGGAGAGGGTAATTATGATACTCCAGTATGCGAGTGAACTTGGCATTGCTAAACGAATTCAAGTGGTGTTAAGAGGAAACTTTGAACAATACATTCTCTTTCAAATAATTGCAGATTAGTGACTGCACTTCATTACAGAAGAGTTTGCTGTTGCTGTTCTAAAAGCATAGATAGCGATAGAATAGATCGAGAATCTTTCAAAACAATTATTCATAAACTTAAAAAGAGAACGAAGAACATTTTTCTATTCTACTTCGAAAAAGGCGATGTTAAAGACTAAGAAAATTGGGGGGAAAGCTTCAAAGCATTATTCAAGAGAAGCAAACCGCAAGAAATAGTTGAGTGGAACTTTTTCAATCCTTAAAGTCTGTTTGGAGTAATTAACTAATCTCAGCCTTCCAAATTCAATCCTTGATTAAGATTATCGATTGCTAAATAGTATCTTCTGATATGATAGTATTCAAAAAGAAATTTAGCTTATCACCAAAAGCAAGAGGCTTTCACCTCAATACCGTGAAAAGTTATTTAAGCTTGTAGTTCTCTGAAATAAAGGGATATCCAAATTGGAATCGCTTCCATATTCATTATCAAACATACAAGTGCAGTCTTACCATTAAGAAAAAATGCAGACCCAAACAGTAAGAGAGGCATTTGAGACTTTATTTCAATAGATCCAGTAACAGAGATATGAGGCTTATGAAACATGTTTTATGAAGGAGCGGTTTATATGACTTCTCATATCAAAAAGTTCATTCTTGGTCCTTCAGTTTCAGTCCCAATAACCAATGGAAGGTTAAAAATCTTGGAATCTGCCAGGGAATCTACTTGTCGAGCATAGGAACCAATGGGCGGCCCTAGGAAACTTGTTCGTTACTTTGATGTAGATAATTAACTGGCGCTAGTTTAAATCAACTTATTCTCTTTTATATGGTTTTATTTCACCCATGCTTATTTCAAACAAAGTAAACTTCTGTGTACCGTGCACCAAAAAGAGAATCATAAAGAAAAATAGACCCAACAAGAAGTAAGTAAAAGACCCAGCTGCACGTAACATGTTCATTAGGTCGCTATCCACAGATATAACTAATTTGCGTACCTTTACCAATTTGGAAAGATAAATGTTGTTGAATGAACCACTAATAACTCTTCTTTTTTTTTCACAAATCTTAGCATCAGGTAAAAATTCTTAATATGCTTGCGACTACGAGGTGATAACTGTGTAATCTATAAATACATTTAAAACAGAAACTAATATAGAACGCGATTCGGAGAGGTATTAATAAGGATTCGTCGTGAAATAGACAAAAAAGTATTCTATTCACTACATGAAATTAACTAGTAAAAAGCCCATACAATTGCCATAGCAAGTGAAAGAAGTCTATTTTTCACTAAAGTTTAATTGATATTTTTTTTCAGGTTTTCGACTCTGGCCCCAAATACTGTTTAGTGAATCTTGCAGATGCAAGCCGAAACACGGTAGTAGCACTTACCTAATAATGTTACTTACTCCAATCGTTATTCTTGTTATCCCAAGATGAAACCAATTCCCGCCAGGCATTAGATAGTTCCGATAATAACTTCAGCAACTTTCGGGACCAAAAAGATTTTCTCGAACTTCTTGAATCAAATTTGTTCTGAGCATTATATCATCTCATGACGGCAGAACTGGCAATGAAACAGTTAAATCACTAACATAGCTGGTAGAGAAAAATATTTACGATAACAAAAGCTATCGATGAGCTGCATTCACGCGTATTGAATTTTGTACTCTTGTATTGTCTTCTTTAAAACTTATCCAGTAGATCATAAAGATATATACAGGCTTAATCTAACATGTCCAAAATACACTTCAAGAAAAAAGCCCGGCACAAATTATACGGCTCAGATGTATGTTTAAAATCTCCTTATTAGATTCTTTCGTAAGATTTTAATAATAGAAGCTGCCACTCTTTTCCTCCAAGTCCAAATGCGAGTTCCCTGAGCAAGACAAACTGCCACAAACAAAAGTAAGAAAAGCATGGTTACTAGTTCTTCTCACGTGGAACTTAACTGAGTAAGTGATAATAAGTACTACAAAAGCCGGCGATTGCAGTACTTCCCCAGCTATTCTCCAATTGCTGCTCATAGCAGTGCTGCCAGAAACCCCTAATTAGCTAGACTAAGTTGAAACACAACCCCCTGAGCTATGAAACCAGCTTAATGAACCATCAATATAAGTGCGTAGAACACGCCAACAATTACCTAATATATATTTGATTAAATTTCCGGACGCAACCCCTAAACCTAATGCATCTAGACCAGAAATGATACCTGTATTACTCAGTTAACTATGATTAGCCAATATAATAATACCTCCATGATATCGATAGCAGTTTGTGGGTGCTACCTCAAGTCTTTCAAGAATTGTCTATCTTTGCCTTTTCTGTACATACATCAAGTTTTGCAAAGCTTTACAGCTATAATAGCTGCGGGTTTTTTATCAGTTTTGCAATTATCCACCGAAAATAAGAGATGAGAAGAGCGCCAAAGAGACTTGCGTAAAAGTCTGCAAGTTTATTAAAAAAGGTTATCAATGCAGAACCAGGAAATTTTTTCCACATAAATGCCTGCCAATGTTCAGTTGTTATCAATGGTAAACCTGTCAATTGTAAGGATGATTCGAGAAATCATTCACAAGAAATTTCTAAACCAAGATGAAAGCTCCCAAAATTAACGAATTACTTAGATATTTGCAGTTGGGATATTAGTGATCAATCAATTACTCTACCATATTTTGATCACTAACAACCATTTTTCGGTTTGATATCTCGACCAGCTCTGTAATTCTGTAAATGTACACAAACCTGATGCCAAACTTTTGAGGCGTCGCTAAATGTTATGATCGTGAACGGAACCAGATTGATAGGTGCTCGAGCGCACTTGCTTTACTCTATGGTTGCTGACCGCTACTTACTTCTATCCAAGTCACATCATTACACTTTAAGTGTTACACTGATTTGCCTATACCTAGTCTAGAACTCTATATTTGTAGTACTTCGGGGTTAAAGGACTTTGGTCGCTAGCGAGGTTCCCTACCTCTATTTTGTGATAACAGGTACTCAACAGCGGATTTTCAATTTTTCTTCTTCATTTGAAACTCTAATAATTAAACTCGAGCTCAAATACATAGGTCTGCTCGACCTCAAAAGCGTTCCTCATTTATCTGCTTGGTTTACCAATATAATGTCATAGGAATCCGTCGTTATTTAAATCAGCAAACTCCGCGTTTTAGATCTATTAAAACACCCCAAGCCATTTCTCTTATATTGGATTTACAAGCTGTATTCTCGCAGTGCTAGTCAGCTTCTTGCCCGCCTTCAAAATTACCGTGCTATCGGATATAACCTTCTTACATTGCCTGCTGTAAATAGAGAATGTTCCTTGCTGTGCGTTTTACCCTCTTTCTTTTGGAAGGAACGTGGTATCGAACTACAAGAAGTACCTGAAAATTTCATCCCCTGTGCCCACCCAATGAGCTGATTTGGTTGCTGATAAAAAATATGTCTTGGGTTCCCCAGTCTAAATCTGGTCTCTGTATAAAAAATTTTCGAATAGTTTGGCATGCTTGAGAACCAAAGTACTATCACTTGTTACGCTCGGGGCAATCTGTCTCTCGTTTCCGCTTCGCATCGATCTCCTGCTTAGACTAATTGTGACACAAAAGCGTACGCGTGTGTGACCATCTAAACTCTGTCTCAAATCCAAATCTGGAGACTTCAAAATTTGCTTGTTCGGACCTACTTTTAGGCACCCCCGCTCTTCTCCATTTGATACACATACACAGCACCTGTGCCGTAATGCTTAGGCAAACCTAACCCAATCATCATACCCATCTCCGTCAATATCCCAAGAGGTTTCTAGGCAAGTACCTCTCTAAATATTCATACCGATTTAACAGGCGGTCGGCGTGTCTTGATTGAAAATCTAATTATATCGGATGCTCGCTAGAGCCAGCAGTCGTGACACTTCGTGGCTCCTCGGACAACCTGCTCGTTTACAATATTCTCCTAAGTATGTATCATATCTGCGCCAGCCAGCAAATCATGTATCCATCTCGTCATAATTCACCTATAATTATTTACCCGTCATCCCTAATATTGAAACGGAATCTCTGTAACAACGTCGGCGAAGATAATTGCTGTTTTTTGTTGCTGCTATCTTTCTGCAATGGTATTTCAATACCAAACGTAAAATCAACTAGCTACACCTCCAGGACGTACAGAGTCACCGATCATTAATAGTAAAACATGTTGATGGCTGTTCAGTAACTTTACAATCTCTTTTATCTCCATGAAATTATATCAGTTCCTTATTCGTTAAGAACTGTAAGTAAATCCTCTGGAAAGAATTATTCCGCTGTCGATCTAGACCATGTCGGTAAATTTCTGGTGGAGATGGGATTTGTTACAAACATTATTAATCTCAGAAAAAAATTCGGAAGAGGCTATTAAGCCTGCTCGTGGTAATAAGTTCATCATCACTATTACACTAATGTTCTGTCCCTGTTCATAAGCCCAACGTCTAATCCGATTAAAAAGATCGATCGAAGCTTGGGGAGTTATTTATGTCCGAGTAACATATTGAAGTGAAAACTCGGTTATTCCAAAGTATTTTGATGATTACTACCCAATTGATTCAACTATTTTGCGGTTCTGTCAGGCATCTCACTATTGTTCTTCGGTATTGCGCTTACAATTATTGTTTACCCTTAAACATATCGATAAACTGTTCCTGGGGTTTAGAAGTGCGATTGCAGTTTCGCCGGGTCTATGTTCAGAAACCTGACTATCTATTTCCTGAGTACATATTTCTTTGGCTGTTTGCGTGAAACGCGTACGCTCTCCTTGGAATTGATTGCATGCATAACTGGTTCTTCTCTGGGTGAGCCCCAATGGAGGCACCCAAAAAAGCTATCTCAAATAATATGTCTCAGTGCTCGGAGGTTACTGGAATGATGATGGCGTTGGCTATTCACGGTCATCCTATATAATCTCCGTCAAAGTGCTTACATGTTATTCGGTGATCACAAGCTGGGCTTCAGCAGCGCCCCAAAGCGTAGTTGCTTTTCATGTGTTAATTTCTCGTCTGGTCATCCACCGAAAAAAACGACACTGTTGAAGTGATAAGGACGCGGTTGAGAGGTGGTGTTATATCGACAATCTCTTCGTTATCGTCGCCCTATTACGTCACTATATTTACTTTGAAAATCTCTGTACCCACAGAAAATCAAACCAGCTATTGATCTGCAGAGCATCGTTGTTCCGCCGGTTCCAATTAAAATTATACCATAATTCGTTGCTCCACTATAAACGTTTGTGAGCATATAATTAGATCTTCTTTATCATCTCCATTCAAGATCATGACAACTACCTAGTTACTGAATATCCAAAATCTTAGTTCAGAATTTTCTGAATGGAATCTCTCAATCAATCACCGTGTGTCAGGAAACTCAAATTAGCTTTATCACGTCCATCGTCTTCTAGAAGAAGATCATCTCTACCATCATTATTAAATCCGCCTACGGATACAAGATGCCTCCTTCATAAATACTACATGTCCGTTCTTACTCCTTCATCGCTTGATAATAATTACAAACTAAATATACCAATTCTGGTGTTAAAGGTTGGCACTAAAAGCTCGAATACTTATAAACTCTGAAACCATCTCCATTTAAATCGTCCAGCAGGGAACCATATCCGCTGGATGGAAAATCTGATGTGATTCTCACTTTTTTACTGACTTTATAAAGTTAGTGTTCTATTGTGCTCTCCTATTGTCTTGTGAGCTACTAAACTTGTTGGACAAACAAGTAAATACTTACAAATAATACTGCATTGAAATTGAAAAACTTCAATAACCATTATTTTAATGAACATACATAAGACAAAGAGTAGCAGCAATGCAATTCTCTGTTTGTAACTCTAATGTAATTCAGTTAGCGAAATTTTGAAAGTAAGCTATTTTACTACACGCATTTTGACAGAGGTTTGAGTAAAATCCACCTGCTCCATAGCGGCTAAAATATACATCCGGAGCCAGTCTAGATGCATAAAAGCGTATGTTATGGGCACCAGATTGATATTGCTGATTATTAACTAAGTCGGCGACTTCTCTTCCTAAAAGATCATAGATTTTTATATTTAACATAGTTGCTTTAGGTAGAACAAATTCAATATGGGTCGCTTGGGTTTTAAGGATTCGGATTTAGTTTCTGAGATAACCGATACTCGAACGGATTTAGGACTCGTTTCGAATTGGATAGGACTTCAATTCCAGGAGTTTGGGCTGAACATTATATACCTCGACTCGAGGACAAGCTCCTCTCATTATCATATAACGCCTTAGCATAATGAGGCATAAATCGCCCGTCACGTTTATATCACCAACTCCAGGTTTAACACTATTGAATAGAACCAATTTGCCTAAGTTCATCCTGTTGAGGTTGGGGAAGTACGATACTTCTCGGCAGCCTGACTCTGCCTCCTCTGCTCCGACCCTTCAAATATGATGGACACATTGGTATCCACTTAAACCCACGGGTGTGGGAATAATAGATTCCTGATGTTGTTTTACTAGCTTCTTTCGGTAAAATGTTATGAACCATATAAGGTCGGTTGAAACATTGCGCTACTCTTGTCCTAATAGGTACTCGCTGTACCTAGTTAGGAAAATGTCCAGTGATTCCATCTCCGATCCAGGATTGCTGATATGTTAATGATAAGCTGGGGGGGTGTCCATAGCGCTGAGTTTGGGATAACTGCAATATCTAGATCTGCCATTCTCCAGTCAAATCTCCGGAACTTAACATCTTTCCATATCCAGAAATAGTCTGACCTTCAACAACGTCGGGGAGTTTAGTAAATCTGGGTTCTCAAACTCGGTTGCTTGACTTCAGCGTAAAAAAGTTGCTCGTCGCCAAATAAATAATACTGCTCGTATTACCAAAACCATTACGGATATTAGAGCGAATCATTTCAAGTTCATCCCCTTTATCGCCAGGGGTTCCATTTTTGTAGTTTAAAGAGCTAAAAGAATTAGCAATAGCAGATCTTGACTTGAATCGAAAGTATAATCGGCATGGTACTATAACTTCTCACCATAAAAGAGCCAAGCTTTATTAACTGCATGGCGGAAGCTATTTGAAAGATGAGTTTCCCGCTAAGACATTAATAAATCATCAAAGCCTTCCATTATTAATGTCACCTATATGTGTTGTCCACACACTTGATTATCATCCTCTCCCGAAATTTCTGGAAATTCAGTGTACCCGAATGAGGAGTAACGTAGCTGTATCTGGTTCAGGCAAGAAACTTCTTTTCTACAAACTCTCTCTGTGTAACCTGAATTGCTATATAATCGCTACCCTATATCCAAAATTTACTCCCTGCGCTCCATTTCGCTTCAAAGCTTCATATGGTGCCTCATGACTTGTTGAGATTGAATTTTCTTCTCGCTCCATAATAATCAAGTGGCGCCACTCTGTAAGAATAATGCAAAATAGTGAGTTGGGAAATAATTCCAAACTGAATCTGCTCTGCTAATCATAGAAATGTCCCCTCATTAGGGTCGGTCTATTTTGGTTTCTTGAATTTCAGACTTCAAAAAAAAAAGTTGGATTAGGCTAAAGTACGGGCAAGGTGTGTCGTGTATCGAGAAATTTTTACCGTAGGAACCCTAGTCTACTGATATTCCAAAAATTGGGATTTTTCCAATTCCAACGACTGTCTTTTTCTCTTACCTATCCGAGGTCTACTAGTCTTTTTTTTTTGGATGGATACTTAGTTTCGAAATTTATAATGATCTACTAGTTTTCGTTCCATGCATCGTTCTAATGGCCGCATATAGGGGTCAGTAGCAGGACCGCGTCTGATCTCAATCGAAATAGCTTCTCCAAATATGTAAACTTAAAGCTATCCACTCTTGCCAACAATGTGCAATTTGATACCTTTACCATCGATTACCATTGCTTCTTCCAAAGCTATATTAGTGCCGACTCCAATTCCCGAGGCTCTCTGCTCCTCCGTCTCGGCATGACCTTTGGAACCTGCTTCAACCTCAGTGTTGTTGGCATCTTGACCCATTTGAATGTTTCTTACACTGTTTTGCAGTTAATGTATCTTCTCAGATAAGGCATGATATATGGAAGTAGGTCATTGATAAAAAGTTTGGGTAATTTCTTTCCCACTTGGTATATCTTCTTCGCTAGTACAGAAAAGATTCATCTTTGTGTCCATCTATTTGCAACAAGCATAAACGATGCATATGTGCTCACAGTGCGTCGCGGCTCTCCTGCGATACTTGCTCCGCAGTGTTGAAACTTCCAAAATCAGAAGAGTTACCTGCAAACGAGTATATTCTCATAAGAGATCGACTTCATATGCAAGCAGCGTTTAGTCCTGGGTCCAATGGATGTGTAGTTGGCTACTAGTTATTACATCGCTCGATTCATCTCCGCAATAATGTCGGCTACCCCCCCCGTATTTAGTGCTTGGATTTCTAATCGCGCTAAATCAGGTGATTAGTATCTACTGCTTTGAAATTCATTCCAATATAGCTCTCGGCCACGTTCCTCCACCAAAAAGAAATTGAAGAAGAACTACAGTCAGTTGTATCATAACTACCAGATTGTTAGATCATTGAAGCCATCGTCATCAAGATCATATGTTGGTACAGACTTGATGATGTCAGACCAAAGGCGTCAGTTTCAAAATAGCAGAGTTAACTCTCCTGATATATCCAAAATCTACCGTTTCAAAGGTATATTCCTGAAAAGCAATCATCGACTATTTGATGCGAGCTTCATCCCTTCCTATCTCAATTTCAAATCTCCTCTCCCTGGTACGCAGATAGGTTTAAAAAGCAATCCTGGATCAAGAACTGCCAGCGTTTATAATCCATCCTCGTACTACGTAATGTAGTTAGTCTCATTACTTAACGCGTAATATGGTAGTGACTGCTTCTCAATCCATCGAGTCACTTCTCGCGTAGTATCTCGCCAACTCCGCGAGCCCATACTACGATTTGTCAGTCAAGTCTCCTATGTTCAGGGGTGTCTTTTATCAGGTAAAATTGAATTTTTGAACAGATACTCCGTCGCGTAAACCTGCCATCACGCGTTTATATACGCAGCGGTATTTCCTGGATAAGCCCCGATGGTAAATACCTAATTGGGTAGTCACTCTGCAATAGATTTAATTAAACGGATATTGGTCTCACTCTGATTATCTTAGAGCCTTGGTACATAGTTAAATCCAAAGACGAACACTATATTGTAAGTTAATGCTGTTAAACAAAAAATGGTTTGAATGCGTTCATAACCTCTATTTTGTTCCGTATCTACACTGATCGAATATAGAATAGACAGAAAAAGTAGCGGAACTCAATATTCTTGAGCAAATCTAATAAGAACTCTATACAAAGATGGATTTTAAGACATATTTTATTAAGCCTTGTCTCTTTGTAGCCTACGTACCTATTAATGTAGAAGTATTTGGAGAGCTCTTTGCCACTTGAAGTTGCTAGTACTTACATCTTCGTATTGAATAGAAGGCATTTGGGTCATGTTGTTTCAATAACAGATAATACTTGCATCCATCTTTTTCTTTTGCAAGATTGTAAAGATAGTCCGTGCATCAGTCATCTCCGAAACAGGTCCCAATCCATCCTTCACCTTCAAGACTCGTTAATTTAAGCCCGGGCTGTCTTTAGTAGCCTCCGATAGCCACTAAGCAAATTGATCTTGTGTTTAATACGGACAACTATTGGTACCAACTTTTAAGCTGTGGCTTTCTTGGTCATTGCCCTATATATGATCCATCGCAAAAGCCTCCCCTCTCTCCTCTCCCATGCATTCAAGATCTGAAAAAATAACTCAAGATTAAACTACCATAAGTCAACTTGTACTTCAAAAAAGCCAAGACAGGCGGCTCGCAGTTTGAAAGCCACGAGAAAACATTAGCAATAACGGCGAGAGTCCCTAATCTCACGTCAGATATTCGTGAAACAAAAATTAAAACTGGGTAAATAGTCAGGAAATGTAAGTCGAACATAATATCCATTAAAAAAAGCCACACAAATTTAATGGCGCTGGGCTTAAAACTTTACATTGGCTTGTGCGGAAGGGGGATCGACCTCGTTACTGTTTCCAAATAAACTCCCTTAGCGGGGAGCTCTTTTCGCACTAGCCACCTTCTCCTTGTTCAACAGGGCAACAAATTATACGGGCTTTAGTAGCCATAATGCTCCAATGCCAAGGAAAAATAATCTACCATTGTTTTATTAAAATGGCGATTTTGTTTCAAAGTAAGCCACTACTTTGAATCACTTAAGCATTAAATTTGAGCTAGTTTCTTCCTTCCTGAGCGTAGTCTAATCCCATACCCTAAAACAAATTTGCGTAGGTAATTTCAAAACCTAATAATCAATTTGAGTTTCCTGCTTCAGTAGCCTCCTTTTTTATGAAGTCATGTAAGTCTACAGAGGGACTGTTCGGGTCAAAATCTTCAAGCGGTTTCCACTATGTACTTTCATGGAGAGTCTGTATCAACAATATCTTCGATTACAAGAATATTGTACTGTGTCGACCTAACTTTTGCATCAATTATTCTTTCAACTCTTAAACTTCCGCCTGATGATTTACTTTCTCATCACCATAAGCTACTCAGGTGTCATGAAATCTACTTCACACTCTATAGTAAAACATTCTATTAGCGTCAGCTAAAAAAATGAATGGCACATTTAATATTCCAATAAATATTGGCTTCTCTATTTCTTCATAGCTAGTCTTTTATCGAGTTGAGGCCCCTAATAATGATATTTCGGGCTTCAATTTTGCTCTTTAGTGATTCAAAAAGGCACATCGAAACTTCCACCAATTTACAGTTAACAAGTCCAGAAGGCTAAAAAAGCTCATGATTTTCTAACTTTCAAGTTTCATGTCAAGTTTTCCCGGTTTGTTTGCTCATCACATTTAAATAATTTTCAGAAATAGTTCCATTCACTCCATTTTCTGCTTTGAGCGGGAAAATGATATGGCATCAGATCTTAGTGTACTATCTTACAGGTTCACTATATCCCAAAGCTTTTTCTGTCTCTTTTGGATGAAGGAATTTTCCGATTTACTAAATGATCTAGGATATTTTTGAGGAAACCTGCCATTCCACATGGAATAAATGTTATCTCCTTTTTCTTCCAATGTTCACATCATTAAAGGGCCCATTTTTACATTAAAACTTGCATCTAAGATTAAGTGAACTTTCATTTTACTTGATTTTATTCAGTGAGTGAAGATATTTCAAATTTTTCAA
>Ga0163217_1053882_pt1 | contig 12889 bp, 20 predicted proteins | sample SynspAceP_FD_185933 | JGI IMG/M metagenome (GOLD analysis project Ga0163217, IMG submission 185933) | Saline lake microbial communities from Ace Lake in Antarctica - Synechococcus sp. Ace-P (PacBio error correction) | ecosystem: Environmental > Aquatic > Non-marine Saline and Alkaline > Saline ... | reverse complement strand
GATAGCGTGAGTCGATGGTGAACGCCCGGCGCTTCCCTAAGCAGATGGGTTGCAAGCCTCGTTTAGTTGAATACAGTCCGGCGGGTTGCGGCTTGGGCCAGAATGGTCAAGGCCTTCCAGCAGGCTCTTGATCCGTAGCGGGTTGTAAAAAAAACGAGCGTGAGCGCGGTGGTAATCAACCCCGGTATGGCCAGTAAACGGCAGGGCCCATTCAGCGGAAGGCGGACTGGGTATAAAACAACACCGGGGATTGAAAAGACCGAGCGAGGGCAATCGGATTCGCTTGCGCACAAAATTCGACACAATCTGCGGGGCGGTGGGTTACCCTGGTTCACCAGATTTGAGGCCGCCACAAAACGACCCCTGAGTTTACCCCTACTGTAAACATCCAGATCATTGAAAGGTCTAGCCCTAATCCAGAGCTTCGTCAAGCCCTCAGCGCCCCTATTGCGTAGTATACCGCCAATCGGGCCTCCACCGCCTAACGCCACACCGAATTCGGGGTTTTTTGCCGCTTCGCTTGCGCTTCGTCGGCTGCGGTTTTTTTTTGTTAGTTTGCATTTACTCATAGCTTGGCCTTTTTTCGAGTTGTTCAGGCAGATGCCGAGGCTTACTCTTGCCAACGTTTTATTGCCCAGTAGATTTTCCGGGCCGCATTATAGCGCCAAAAAGCCGCATACGCAGCGCCAAGTTCAACCAACAACTTTTGATTACATTGAGCGAATCAAGCAGCAGGATGTCTGCTAAAAATTTGTCGCCCACTCAAGACTGACACTGCGAGATCACGATTTTACTTTTGCCAGGCTGCTGCGCCGTTCATCGATAGTGAATCGTACCCATGGCCATCAGCAATACGGCGCCCGCCCGGGTCCCCCGGCTAATTCGCCAACACACACCCACCGGCTTGCCCGACGGACATGAGCGTCTTGGGCAATACGACCCGCGCCTGCAGCAACAGCAGGAGATGGTAAGAATGGTACAGCGGGGCCACCCACGGGGGTTGTTTTACGGTTCTCTGCCAATAAAATATTGGGTTAAATTCGGTTGGTGCCACGACAGGAAATCCCACCCGGTCGGCCCAATTTCGCGATTCTGATATACCGCTGGCCGCACTTCGATCAAACACGCCCCACTTTGGCATGTGGCATGTTGTTAAACCGTTCTTTACGCACTCGTGATATTACGCGGTAAATCAGATGAAGGACCTTCTACTTCGGAAATATTGGCTGATCATTGGGCCAAGCATGATCTGGCCAAATTTGTCAAGGACCTCGCTGGGCCTTCATCATCCCCGCACCTGCAGCTTTGGAAAATCTCGGTGATCAGAGTGACCCGTATGCCACCGCCAGCCCAGAAAACGGGTTTCCTCTTGGATGGGGGAACATACGTCAGGCACCCTTGATTCGCCGCCGATGTCCAGGGTGCGCATGAGTCCACCGGGTTAGGGGCGCAAAGGCTTCCAACTGCTCGCGTAGTATTCTCGCTGTTCCTGTACCGAAGGGAAAGCGATCTTTAATCATGAAACGGCACTATCCGTGCGGTAATCAGACCAATGCTCGCGCAGGCGTGCAGTCAGCGACCGGCACCACATCGGTTCATCAACCCGGTGTTTTACCGCATTATTTACCCTGTGATGGTCGGTGGTTTCACAAGGCAAATCGCGCAGAGGCTTCTAGACCCCGAAGTCAGCTCGATTTTCTTCGTCCGCAGATAACTTGGTTAATAGCGCGCAGATCGCCAGATGGCGACGCGAAGATCTTGACCTTCGAAGCCGTCGACAACCAGTTCCTTTGCCGTCGAAAGCTGATTCACGGGGTTAGTCGACCAGGCCCCATTACCGTGGGTATGCCATAGCGCGGGCCAGAATAGCCACGTGGGAGTGGCTGGACCTTTCACCGACACCAATCCACCAACTGGCCTTGGGCACTTCGGCCCAGCATAGCGGGGGTGATTCTCTCCCACTCACCAATACGTGCTCGGGGTATTCAAGGCTGGCTTGCTCGCCTTTTCCTGCAGATGCGACAAACAACCGCTCGACCCAGGTTCGCGCCACATCAACCGCCCGCTCCTGCAGATAAATGATCATCCATCTCTCAAAATTGCGCAACGATACTGCTGCACAACCTGTTTTCAGCGATCCTTGGGCCCAGTTACCCTCGCGAATTTTGCCGTTAACTTCGTCCGCAGGGCCTTTCATCGCTGAGCATGCGTAGGTACACATCCAAACAACGGGCCTGCTCCTGCGGCCTCAGCTGCTGAGGCCAGTCCGCTGCCTGACGACCCGCTTCGATGTACTCCGCGCACGGGACTTACCGCGCCACAATTGGAACAGGTCCAGTTTCGTGCTCAATATCACCTGTGGTTCTTTTTCTGGCACAAGGTCCAGGTCTGCCGGGCCGGGTAAACGGTTACGCCGGTGCCAATGGCCACGCCAGGTGCTCCGGGCAGCCGTCCAAAACGATGTCATGCGCTTTCCTCGCCGGGTGAGGACAAACCACAATGGCGCCCGTGTGGCCTTACGCTGTCGGGCGATCACCCCGCTGAGCTGAGCCGAGATAGTCACCATAAAGGCTGCTTCGCCTTCCATTGAAAACTGCGGCGAACTCTCACGCTGCTGCTACTGACTGAACACCCATCAGGCGGCGATGTGGAATAATGGGACACCCAGAATACGAGCGGGAAGCGGTTCTTCGCCGGTTTCAGAAAAAGTACGTAACGAGGATGGGGAAGGCGCATCCTCCAGGATAATCGGCTTCTTCCGCGAGCCCACAAGGCCCACAAGGCCCTGCGGAGATAACCCCAGGTAACTTTGCACAACGCTTTGCGGTACCCAGCCCTTCATGTGGCCATCATGTACGTAGCGGTTGGTAGCAGGGTCTAGCAGATACACCGAGCAAAACTTCCGGTGTTCATGCTTTTTGCACAACGACGAGACACATAATTGCTCAGCGCCTCCTGCAGGTCGCGGGCGCTGTTTTACTTTCCTGGACGATCGGTTCGCATATGTTACTCAGCATGTTGGGGATGGTAGCCGTCGTCATGATTGTTCCTTCGGAGGCGCCGGTGTTTGATGCTGGCACGGTCGCACCTGACCTCCATTTGTTGTGGAACAGCCGCGGCGCCAGTTCGCGCACGCGCACGTCGGTAGGACTTCTTTTTTGAATGAGACACCTGCCCACGGATACCAGTAGCTTACCCACTGCAGCGCACGAATTCCGGTGAATCGGTTCCAGTCTACGCCATTACCTGCGCGTCTGGTGAAAAGCATCCTTCAACAGCGAACCATTTTCTGTTTTTGCCCTACCACCACAATGGGTGCGAATTGTGGCGAAACCCATCCGCCGCGGCAAGCGGTATTCTTACCAGCCTCGCGTACAGCTGAGATAAATTTCCACGTCGCGGGGCGCACAGCCCGACTTCTCCTCCCCAAGCTCCCGGTACAATGCCTGTTCCGGTGTTTCATCCTGATTTGGAATTCCGCCTTGCGGGACTGCCAAGAGTTTTGGCCTATGCGCCTCCGCCCCACAAACACTTGCCCATTTGTTGGGTTGGCAAAATGATTCCGGACGTGGGTCTGGAAAACCGGTCTGTAGTCGATCACGGTACAGTACCTCGCTAATAGTTCGGTTAACCGTAGCAAGATGCGACCGCGTTCCAGGTTTTTCCAAGTTGCTCTCATTCTTGCCAGACTTCCCAAGAAATCGGCAATCCACGACTGTTTGCGTGGCGGGCCATGATAAAACTGCGGGCGCACTTGCAAGACGCTGTGCAAGTGCCGGTTTTTCAAGGCCACCTTAATCACCGAGGCAGCACCCCCATGACTCTGGCCATTAATTCGATCCTGGACCAACACCTTGCTGAATGGCGACAGCCGACCACGCCTGGGGTCATTTTTCTTGGGCGGACGCAAGGCATTGTAGACGCCGATGACAACCCGCAAAGCAACCGAAAACGATTTTTATCAGGACTACCCTGAACGGCAAGCTGGACGTGTTTCGCTATCAGCGTTTTTGTGCTGGAACCCCTGGCGCAGTTTTCACTGGATCGGAGCTGCACGCCATGCACGGGCGTTTTATTGGTTCAGCACCGTGCAACCCGGATTGCTGAAACCAAAGCCGCCCCCGGGAACTGGCTACACAGCACCGCCAGCCAAGGCCAAACACTGATGATTATTTACGCCACCAATCCATTTATATTACCAGGGCCAATCGGCCGACCTTTTGGGCATTGAGCCACTTAATTGCCACCAACCCGGAATTGCGGAATGCCGCTTTACGGAGAGTGTGCCGGCCACGCCCAGATTTTCAGGGCGGAAAGGATAACGCGTCTGCGCAGTGGGCTGAGTTTGGAAAACAATGAGTCATTGGACCCGGCGGCCTGGTTCTTTACAGCGGACTCCATCAACCGACGCACCCCTGCTGGAAACAGGTTGCGAATCCGGTGGTGAGTCGACCGGATTCGCGCCTGAGCCATGGCCCGCGAGGCGCGATGGCCCGTTATTGTCGCTGCGGGACTGATTCCCCAGCGAATTTTTAGGCCCTGGATAGCCGGGACTATAAAAACCCGGTTAGCGAACCGCACAAAACAGGGATTTGATGATTAATCGGTTTTCCGCAATGCCCGGAATGATTCGGGTGGCCGGCGCCTGATGGCCCTGCTCTAGCAGCTTGCACAAAAGCCGGTCAATTTTGCGACGCTTACGCGGATTTGATGTCTACCCCAAACTTTTTCCCTGGGAACAAGTTGCAATAAGCAATATGCCGACACCAGTAAAGCCGTCCCGCTCCAGCAGGCGCAAACCCAGGCTGATTCAGGCGCGCCATAGGCTTGCTTTCACCGGCTTTCTTGGTCACGGCGGCGGGGGTATCAGGCAGAGGCGGATCTAGCACCACAATGTTCGAATTTCTGTTTTTCATCCGCCCAATGCTTTTACGCGGTCAAAGGCCGTCGCCTTTCAAATCGTATTCAAACATTTTCGTCAGTCCGTTCAGGGCGGGCGTTGGATTTGCCACCGGACACTTCAATGGCTGGACGCCGACGCTGTCTATGCAAGTCACGCTGGTGGCGGCCTGCACTGGCTGTGCTGTATGCACCCAACCGCACCACGTAACTGAATACATCAAGCACCCGCTTGCCCGGCCGCGTAGGTTTGCAACCGCGCACGGTTCTACGGTGGTCCGTAAAACCAGCCGAGTTTTCTGCCCGGCCCGCCAGCGGCACTTCAAACTTGACGCCGTTTATCTTCCAGCTGAAAGGCCATTTCAGGGGCGCTGCCGTGGGCACTGCATTCCACATAGCCTTTCCAGACCTTCCACTTTGACGCATTTTGCCATCGTTTCTTTAGCACATAGAGCTAATTGGGTCAGCCTTTGTATTGCCCGTACAATGGCGTCCTTCAATCTGTTCCATGCCGGCGCTTGGAAATTTGCACCACCACGGTGTCACCCCAAAGCGGTTTCAATCACTCAAAAGCCCAGGACATCACGCTCCATCACGTGTTCACCATAAATCACCCCAGCTCGCGGTAGAAACGGCTTGTGTTAACATGCTCGCCTGGCGCAAATCTCCCAGCGCCAACGTTCCATGCGCTGGTAAAACAGCCGGTTGCGGGAAGTTTTCATGCCATGGGCTTAGCGGGTACGGCCTAATCAGCCGGCCACAAAATCAAGCGCATGGGGGCACCTTCCTTACGGTGCCCAAAGGCTTGTCGTTCCGATGCGCGCAGGCTCTGCCTGAAAACACCGGCTTCGAAGCCGGTCAGCGGCGAGCGTTTAATTATCCACTTCATCACGTAGACCCACAAAGTTGGCCTGCCCGCAGTCGGCGCCGGATCCGCCTTTCCGCGGAGTATAATACCGGGGAAATTCATTAAAAGATTGTTACTCCGCTGCGACCCAGGTCGCTGTAAGTGTCTGCATCCACAGGCCATCAAGCCTCGCCCGTCGTCGGTCATTTTCACCCGAAAACAATGGCCAGCCCTTTCGCCACGAAGGGTCTTCTTCACTTTTTTCTGGGCTCTTCTTTCTAACAACTCGTTAATTTCGACCACTTCGCCAGTCACCGGGCTAAATACGTCGAGGCAGATTTAACCAGACTCCGCCCACTCCGGCTTCTTCGCCGCCGGTCGGTAGCGCCCAGCTCCGAGACGCCAATAATAAACCACGTCGCCCAACTGCTGTAAAAATTTGAGCAAAAGTCGGTTATGCCCACGAGTGTCCAAGCCGTTTTATTCACCCGCACCCACTGGTGAGGTTTCAAGGTATTTCAAATCAGACGGCGACATCGCTCATGTCGTAATCCTGATAAGTTAAAATAAGTTTGTAGTTTACCGGATTTGGCCGCATTTGTCCTGAACAAGGGGGCGTTCTCGTCTCGGTTAATTCGGTCAATACGACACCTGATAAAAACGCCCTGCGCATGCCCTGCCAGCTAACCTCTGTGGCCAGCTTCAGAAACGCGCTGAGAGCGTAAATCACATGCCGGTCGCGCTCGCGACAGCCCAGATAAAGATCTGTTTACCAATGCCCGTTTCCGCCCGCGTGATACCGGCACAATGGGACATACGCTGCTTGTTATTCCTGCACCAGCCAGCGAGGCAGAGCCGCTTACACCACCGGCCGGGCAGCGACCATCATGCAACATAAATATCGGTGGTTCGTATGGTTTTGTGCCGCGCCGGGCGAATGTTGGCCGGAATAAGAGGGATGTGTGTATACATCCAAGGCGCTCCACCGCCACGGGTTAAGTGATCAGAGTTTCCGGTTCCAGATCTTGCGCGCTGATTCCAATCGTTGTGTGCCAATCGATTGGCCACTGTGGACCACCAGCACCTGCTCGTATCAAACACCGGTTCAAACCACCAGGCCTGGCCGATGCCAGCGGGTCTTGGCGTTACAGCAGATCAATGTCATGGCAGAGCGCCGCAATACCGCCAAAACTGAAATTTCTGCTTTTACGTCTACGTCTACGTTTGGCCCCAGTTGCCCCAGATAAGGCCCCACCACTTTTAAACAGCCATTGATAACAGGGGATGGCAATTCCATACCAAATTGCGCATGCTGGCATCCCTGCCTGGGCCGCGGGCGAATGGATCGATTTGCAATTCAGCATGGCTCGAATTGCCGGCAGGCAAAACGATTGCGCGCCAGACGCCAGCACGGTATTTGCCCGCCTGTGGTCAGGCTGCAGTTGCCGACCCTTCGCGCAACTCATAAAGGGGTGCCTAGCTTGCTTGCCCTCCATTATCGGATGAATGACTCAGGCGCCCGACTGGGTTCCAGATCTGCCAAGCTCGCTCGGCGGCGGTCGCGTCAAGGAGCCACCCGTCTTTCGGACGGCCCGCAGTACCACCTCAAGATTGGTTACGTTTTTCAACTCACAGATCTTGCTCAATTCATAGGCTCAGCCTAAACGTGAATAAAAATTCATGAGATACGTGAAATAAATACCATTATTTTTCATAATCCTCAGCGGTAGATCTGATTGCTCAATAACCTCAGCAATCAACCACACACGCTTTTATTTCGGAGATGAATATGGACCATTACCACAACCTGGGTTTTCCCCCGCATTGGCCGCCCAGCGCGAACGTGAAACTTGCCCAGGGAAGCTTTCTGGCAGGCACGAATCACTCAGCGGCAGACGAGTTGCAGGGTCCTTACGGCAGCCTCCTTTACGCCACACCCCAAAACATTGCAGCGCCAAAGGTGCAGGGCGAGCTGACGGTACCCGTGGGGCAGACTTTATCTTATTATACGACCAAGTGCTCGACATGAGCGCTACCCTCGGGGCAATTTGGCCGAGCGCGCCCAGCGCGCGGGACGGACACGACGGATCATTACTTTTCGCTGTGGCCCGCGGGCCGTTCGGCCAGCGACAACGCCATGCGGCCCTTGCCCTATGCCCCATGCCCGGGAGGACGAACGAATGTCACGCAGGCGAAATGACTAAGTGCGGTTCGATCACCAACTACACTACATCGTGCCGGAGTTTCACGCCGGACCGGGAATTTAGTCTGAACGCCGTATTGCGCCTTGGTTGCCACAACTGGCTGAGGCTTCCGCGCGCAAGGCGTTGCCGCAAAACCCGGTGATTCTTGGCCCGGTTATCGTATCTTTTTCTGGGCCAAAAGAACAAAGGACGACAGCTACCCGCCTGGACCTGGGCTTAGACAAACTGCTGCCGGTGTACGGCCAAATGCTGGCAAACCCTGGCGGACAAATGGCGCCAAGCTGGGTACAGATTAGACGAGTCCGGCGCTGCGTCACCGAACTTCAAACACCCGACCTGGCGCCCCCATGCCATAACTCTGGACTTACCACCGGCTCTAAGATCTGCACCTGTAAGAACTTGTTGCGGACGACCTAACTTTGGTGAGCTGCGGGGAGAATTTGGCCAGGTTGGCCTGCGAACTGCCAGCTGGCGGGGCCTGTCATCCTGGACGCCGTTAGCGCCCCGGCGGAAGTTCAACGCCTTGGTTTGACTGGTTTGCCCCAAGCCACAAAGTGTTGTCGTTTCGTGGAAATCAATGAAGCTGGTCGCTAACATCTGGCAAAACCGACACTGAACAGCAACACCTGGACCTGGAGCCAATACAACAGGAAAATGCTGGTGACAGGCTATGGCTTAGCGGCCTTCCTGTTCACTGCTGGACGTTGCCGTGGACCTTTGCCAAGAACGAGTTTTGGATGCCGAAAGTACACAACTGCTGGCCTCGCACCAACAGAAAACTGGAAGACTGAACTTTGCTGGCCCTGGCTTGGACCCACGGGGCCGCGACACCGTTGCTGCAAGAACTTACGCGGCCAAACGCTAAGCCGCTGGGCCAAGCCGGCGCCGGTCACCGCGGGGTGCCACAACCCAAACGTCGGCAGCATCGGTGGGCGGCCGATCACGGCCCGAACTAGGCCAGCGCAAGAGCTGTTTGGCAACGTAGTTGGTCTGCAACAGCAGCACTGAATGCTGCCGGCTTTATTCCCACCACCAGCCACGGGGATACTTTTCCGCAAAACCCGCCGAGATCAGCCAAACCCGACTGCAATTTCGCAAAGGGTTGAGCTGGACGCCGCGCTTACCAGGAGCGCATTCGCCGAGGAAATCGCCCACTGTGTCCGCCAGCAGGCAAGAATTGCGGACTGGATGTACTTGGTTGCACGGTGAAGGCCGAGCGCCAATGACATGGTGGAGTATTTTTGCGCGAAACAGCTTGGGACGGCTCATGTCTTCAGTCGTTTCGGCTGCGGTGCAGTTTACGGTTCCCGCTGTGTGAAGCCACCGATTCCTGTTTCGGTGATTCTCTACGGCCAAAGCGATGCGGATAGACGGCATCAACTACGGGCCCAGTCGCTCACCAGCAAGCCACTTAAGGGCATGCCTGACCGGGCCGGTCACCATTCTGGAAAACTGGGTCCTCTCTCGTTACGCGACGGATCAACCCCGCCGTGACACGTGTTTTACAGCTGGCGCTGGCCATTCGCGAGAAGTACAAGATCTTGGAGGCAGATGGCGTTGAAAAATCATCCCAGATTGACGAGCCGCGCTGGCGCGGAAAGGGCCTTGCCCATTTACGCCAAACCGATTGGTGACAGCTATCTTCAATGGGCGGTAAGACGCCTTTTCCGCATAACCGCTAACGGCGTGGAATGATTCAAACCCAGATTCACACCCACATGTGCTATTCGGAGTTCAACGACATTATTGCTTATGCCATTCGCCCGCATGGACGCCGACGTAAATTACATTGATACACTCCGCGTTCCCGACATGGACACTGCTTGAACGCTTCAAGAACCTTTGACTACCCTAACGACATTGGCCCCCGGTGTTTACGGACATTCAGCTCACCGACATTGCCGCGGCGACGATCAGATATACCGGCTGAAAATGAACAAGGCGGCAGGAACGGATTCCGGGCGCCAAAAGATTGTGAGGTAAAACCCGGATTGCGGCCTGAAAACCGCGCTGGGAAAAGTGCAGCCTAGCGCTGCGAGCTATGGTCACGCCGCCAAGGAAGTTTACGCCAGGAAAACTGGCAGAAGCAAGCCGCTTGAAATAGGGTCCGAGTAGACAGGTGTTTAGTAGGCAGCGGGAGCTAATAGGTAGTGACTCAGTCAAACAGGCCAACCTAGTCAGCCCCGCCATCGCGATCCCAGCACGACCTCCTGAAGTCCAACGCCCCGGTGCACCTTTGTAGAAACACCGGCGCTGCCCAGTTCGAAACCAACGGTACCCGCGGCGCCGCTCTTCAACCGAGGGAATCACGGGGCGCCAGCGGTACACTGAATAACAGGTTGAGGGCGTTGCCCAACAGGCGCCACGCCGTTTTCTTGCGGCTCACCCTTCCTGTGTTGAATATGGCCCCAGGTTAATAATTTCTAGACTGTTAATGCCGCGCATTATAATCGCCCAGAAAGCGTCACGATTGTGCAAGGCCATATCAGCCAATCCATGGGCGGTATATATCCACCGGGTGATTGATGCCAAAGCTATGAGCGCGGGCAACCGGGTGGTTCGCTGCCAGGGTTGTTTCTAGCCATTCCAACTCTGTTGCCGGGTCAATTTCGCCGGTGCACCTTGTCGGTACCGATGATGTCCAGCATTCAGAATCTGCCAGCCGCCCTGCTTTCAGGTGTTTGCGCTCGGCACGCGTAGCGGCGGGCAAACCGGCCACAGCCGCTCGCATTGTGTGGTTACCCGGAATCCAAACGCTGTCGGCAATCAAATCTCGCAGCCGCCTGCGCCAATGCCTCGTAGCATTCAACCCGCTGCCTCCTGTGCCAAATCACCGGTTGGCCAGCACTAAATCTGGCTGACCGCAATGTTTCAGTACTCACATCAATCACTTGCGGGCCAGACTGTCGCGAGTGTTTCATGCCAAACAACTTACCATTCGCGGTCGGTTTTCAGGTGAGGGTCTGTCAGCTGCAGAACGCTTAACGCTCGCAGGCTCTTTGCAGCAAAGATTGAAGTCGTCATCGGGCAGATCCGGCATAAACATGGGTTAAGGAGATTGTGTCCAGTTAACGCTGCCCAGAGCTTACCGACCCCTTAACTGAATGATAAAAGACGTCACATTCTGACCAGTTCAGACCGGTTTTTGTGCGTTCAGCAGGTTATCAAAACGGTTGGGGAATTAATTCTGGCAATCGCCCGATGTCCAGACCGCATGCCTCCATTGGCAGGTGGCAACAAAAACGCAGGCAAGTAATCCAGCAGTCCAGCCAAAAAACTGTTCACCTGCGCTTTTTCATCGGAGGGTTTGCGGCATATAGGCCGATTGGGTATAGTCGTTCACCGGCCCGCAATCTGGCGGTCACTGGGTAAACAACTGATCACCTCCGCCATCTTGGCCATCGTGATACAACCGCACCGTCATTTGCGGATTGTTCAGCCAGCGCCCGGGGCGTTTGTGCACCCTGCTCAAGCAGCAGAGTTTCGGTAAAACGCGCGATTTGCAGGAATTCGATACGCACCGGCCTAAAGTACTTGCGTGTTCGCGGTGAAGCTTCAAACTCCTTGCAACGGGCTGACCGTCGGGCTTCCAGCTGGCGCCAGCTTATGCAGCCTTGATTAATTACATCACCCAAGGGCGCCCAGGTGCCCGGCAGATCTGGCACGAGCGCTGGGCTTCATGGTCCATGATTCATCGATTCATACCTTCCGCAAGGCGCGGGCCGATCAGCTCCAAGCCATTTGCCCAAAAGCAATAAATGGCCGGCGGACAGTTGTTGATCACGAAACCGTCCTATGATCATCGCTATTGGGTCTTCAGCAGCCAGAACGTGGGCCGCGAAATGTCCTCATTTTCGTATTCAAGCGCCAAACAGACCGCCAGCGGTTTGCGCTGTTGATTTCACCATAATACAAGGTTAAATCATTTTCGGTGGTGCCACGGGCGACCACCAGGTAACTGCCAAAATTAGGGTCCAGGCGTTTAAACTCCAAGCCAGCTTCTTTTCGGTCGCTTTTCACCGGTGGCACGTTCTTCCGGGTTTTTCGCCCTCTTCGTTCATGCCCGCCACCAATTCCAGCAGGCCAGGGCGACTGGTTGCCGCCCGATCGACCCCAAGCCGAAACTGCTCTATTTAATACGACTTCGATTTCGCGCCTGCGGATCATAAGGCAAGGGGGGCCACCACCCCCCCCCGCAAAAAAGGGTTTGGGCCGCGGTTTCGGCCAAAACGGACAAAACAACTCGCGGGTGAAAGTGGGGCATAGTGCGGGCCGTCAAAACGCGGGTGGCTTAGCCACCACAGTTTTATCCATACCGGAAAAAAGCCCTTGAAAACACGGTTTCGCCTTTTCCCCGACGCTGACATTGTTGGCTTGAAACGGAACGTGGTCATGGTTTGCCCTGAGCTAAAAACAGTTCTGAAAGATGTCGCTGGCCTTGCATGAATTGCAAGTATGGTGTAGGCTGGTTTGGGGATTGATGGCGGCCACTAATACATGCCCTTCTTACAAACGCGTTAGAGCTGGCGGCGATAATTGGCCATTAATGGGGGACACAGATTTGCTTTGCCATCAAGCGGGCTCTTCCCCAAGCGCACAGGCTTTCAGGAGATGAAAGTGAAGAAAAACAATTACTATCCGGGCTTATTTCGGCCTTTTTGCAGCGTCGCCCGCATTTTTGCCATGGACCTGATTCAAACCTAACGGAAAAGCCACTCTCTCTACGACTCTGGAATTTTGCTTCTCCCCGCGCCAGCCTTTGAAGCCAGGGAGGCGGGCCAGCGGATATCAGCCGCCAGGCAAAATTGCCTGCCGCAGCTTGGGCGCTTTCCGCTGACGCTTAATTACCACGGATAGCGTATGGGCCCGTCAACCCAGAATGTGGACTACACAACCTTGGGTTGGCCTGCAGTTGACCCAGCCCGGTGTTTCGCGCCCG
>Ga0163217_1040683_pt1 | contig 12889 bp, 13 predicted proteins | sample SynspAceP_FD_185933 | JGI IMG/M metagenome (GOLD analysis project Ga0163217, IMG submission 185933) | Saline lake microbial communities from Ace Lake in Antarctica - Synechococcus sp. Ace-P (PacBio error correction) | ecosystem: Environmental > Aquatic > Non-marine Saline and Alkaline > Saline ... | reverse complement strand
CTTGCGTCTGGTCCGGCGATCCACGCAGCATCTTGATCGCCTGCCCCCATGGTGACAGTGGCCGTCATCCACCTGTCAGATGTGTGTCGCGCGCCGGCCAGGGTCTCTTTTGTGGGAAGTAGTCTGCAGGTTTTGTGTTGTGCCGAGGGGCTTGCGCTGTGATCTGGCTGATCATGGCTGCCGGCTTTCGCCCCTCTGCCGGCGAGGTCCCGTTCCTCTTTCACGAGCCCTCGCTGCAGCCGGCGTTGTGGCAGGTGCTGCTCGTGTCCCTGGACTGGCGTCGGTGTGTGGGCCGTGGCCCTGGCACCATCTGCGTCCCTGCTGAGCCTGCGCCAGCGCCTGCTCTTCCCTCGCCTGTCGCCGGCGTTGGCTCGCGATTTGCCCCTTCTGCCCTCGATGGTCTCCGCGAGGGCCTTTGGGTCGCTCCTTTTAATACTTTCCAGATGCCCCCGCGCTCCGTACTTTGATTTATTTGGTTTTTCATCAATGCATGATATCCGTGGATATTAAGCTGAATTTGTGTGCTCATAGTAGTTGCTGCGAGGTTTTTGGGCTCCATTGCGGGTTTTCTGAGGGTACTTAGCTATCTTACTGATATGGGCGAGCTTTGCGTTGCCCCTTCTGTTTGATTTTTTTTACTTGAGAATTGGTGATTATGGAGCATGGTCTGTGTGCCCAGAATTGGTTTGCTATAGGTAATTTTTTTGAATTGCGCAAGTGTTTACCTGTTCGAGTGTCCATTTCCCTCTCTTGCCACTGCTTCGTTTCGGCCCAGCCGTGGCCAGGCGTTAAAATCTAGAGCAACAACTCAGCCCTGCTTCGCTTTGAAGCCGGCCGGAGATGTGAAGGTGCCGAGGTCGCTAACTTTCGCCCCGGCTTAGCCTTATTCCGTGAGACCTAAATCCAAAACAGAACAGTGTTCACGTCCTATACTGCATGCGCACATCTATTTTGCCAGGATTGATTAATTATGTAAGGCTCGAGGCCAGGTGCTTGGTTGGGCCTGCTACTTTCGTGCCCCACCCAATTGTTTTGAATGCTCTCTTGGGCCCATTTGCATGTCGAGAAGTTTGTAATGTCTGGGAGTTCCCTTTTTTGCTTTTAGTCATCCGGCCGTTGACTATTTGTTAACTTATTCAAGGCATGATTTTTTTAGTGTTGATCGACTTTTCGTTCCCGGCTGCCCTTTAAGAGTTCTGCACGGTGTCAAGCTTGGTGTGCAGTGTTATGTGTAATGGCACGGTCCCCGCGTTTCGTTGCGCGCGCTTCTATGAGTTCGCGCGCACTCTATCTCTCATCGTAGAAGGCGATGGTGTCCATGGTCCTTACTCGAGGGCAACCGTTGGCGGATGGATGAGCTCGACGCCGTCAACGTGTGTTTTTTTTTTTAAGGGGGGCCCAGGTGATAATTAGCCAATCTTCCTCTGTATGTGAGGCGAGTCAGCATTGTCAGTCTTTCTCTGGATATAACTTGCTTATGCCATTCTTCTATCCTGTTGTGGAGGTTCCGATGGTCTCGTGGATCCAGTCTGTCCTAAGTTGATCCCCGTCTTGCTTTGCTGTGGCCCCGGGATTTCAGAAGTTGTCCCCTTGGCGCTTCAGGCTGCCTTCGTGATGGTGCGCCCAGGCGGTTTTGCTTTTTGGTGTGTTGATCCACATTATTTGTGCGCGTCGTGTGGTTTGGGCCCAGCGTCGGATGCCGCGGGCTTCTTCGCTATATTTGGCTCGTTTTCGTTTGATGGGGCTCCAGCATGTGCGTTGCTGGCGTGACGTTTTATGACGCGGTGTGCCAGTCGGTTGACAGCCGCAGCCGCCGCCCCTCATCGAGCTCGTTGCTTGCGATTGCTCGTCTGGTGTCGGCGCGGTTGGCGTCCGGACAAGTATTCTGAAAGAGTGCGTTTGAACATTGCTGCGGAAAGGATCTGAGCCACCGCTTCGCCTCGTTTAGGCGGCCGCGATGGCATTGCGTTAGTCGGCTTGGAGTCAGCGGCTGTGCTGCTTGGTGCCGTCAAGCCCTTGCCGGTTGATAGCGCTCTTTCGGAGGCCCCGTGCACCGCTCAGCTGCATCTCGTACTCCCTTCGCTACATCCAAGCATCCATCCTTGCCGCTCCATATGACACACGTCAGTAGGCCACACTCGCCCCTTGTTCGGCAGAAGTATTTCCCGAGACCCCTCATTGCAGCCGCCCTGAAGGCGCGGGCCACTGATCGCCCACGTTCTGACGGCGGCGCCCGGACCGCGGCCCGGTGATGACTGCTGATGCGTCCGATAGAAGCGCGATGTCAGACGATTAAGGCCTTGTCGCCGCGCCGGTCCCATCTGTCCGGGCCGGCGACGGGGTCTCGGCTGGTTGCAGGTGCAGTCGTTTGCGATGTCTCCTCGCTTGCGGGCCGAGTGCTGCTTCGCGTCCTCGCCTCCATCACCACAGCCTTAGCCGCGCTGAGGTTTCGGCAGCTGATGCCGAATCTCGCGAGGGTTCCCGTTGCGGCGCGGCTTCACCTCTCATCAGTCGGATTGCCTCGCGCGTGCCGTGCTGTCGCATTCCGCGTCCTCCGAGAAAGCCTCACTTTTTCGCCGCACGCAAGCCGCATCTCCGCATGCTTCTCCTTGCGCTGCAGCTCCTTTTTGAGGCCTTATCTCTCGCTGGTCTGGCGCTGGCTTTCGAGTCCTTCTGTCGGCCTTTCAGCACCGTTGCTTTGGTCCTGGGACTGCTCTGCCCCACCTCCACCTCTGGGCAGGCCCGTCCAGACGTAGGCAGCTGCTCGTCTAGCAGCGTCTCGCACCCTGTGAATTGATCGCGCGCTCAGCCCGTTTGGGTTTCGTTTGCCGCACCACCTCTCCTGCAACGCAGTTCTTCCTCATTTGTAGCGCGTGTCCCGTGATGCCCGCTTTCTGATCCTGGCCGCTTGCTGTGCGGGGCTTCATCGCCTCTACATGCTCGGCTGCGTATCGCGCTGGTCCATGTCCTCGCCGGTCGTACTTGAGAGGGTGACATTCTTGCGGGGTGTCTCCCCACTGTTAATAGCAGCCCTCAGAGTCGTTCCGGCTGCTTGAAGTGCGATGGATTGGAACCCCGTCAGTCTTGCCGCAGTTGAACCCGATGCGTAGCTGAAGGGCCAAGTAGCGATAGCGTACTTTGAGCCGCCCGGGCATGGGCTGCCGTGGTTTTCGTGCTGCCGTGTTAAATCCCATCGTTTGTATTTTGGGATGACGACCCTTTACACCCGTGTATGGACACCGCTTTGCCACGCGAGCAGCGCCATTTTCGCGGATCATTCCGCTTCGCCAAACGTGATTTTGGGCCTCGCCATAGCGCAAGGACGCCCTGTGGCAGTTTTATTACCGTGGCGCTTCCGCGGCGGCCTGCCACGACCGCTTGTTCTCTCCGACCGCTTGCCAGCCGTTCTCGCCAGGTAGCATCATCCCCTGACCCTTCTTGAGGACTAGCCATCACTTCTTTAATTGTGCAATGTCTTGTTCTGAAGCACCTGCCGTTCGTTCACCCGAGTGAGCTCCGAAGCTGTGAAAAAGTTCCTGTTTGCTGGCCCCGAGTAGAAGGAGGAACCGTGGTCAGAGTATTGTTGCCAGATGTACCGCGTGGGGTGGCTGGGCGAACAGTCGCACTTGCCCTCTTGTGGCCTGCCATGATCGATCCTTCCCTCGTGTGGAGGAACCGGCCGCGCGGGCTGTTCCAGGGCACTTCTTTTTGCTCGTTCCGTGGCTATAATGGGGAGCACGGCTGGCCTGGGATCCTTCTGCCTGCCCCGTGACGATGGTATGTACAGCTAGTCCAAAGCTGCCTGCGGTTTCTATTCACTGTTTCATGGTTGCCGTCGCTTGATGCGAGCGCAGAGCGTCAATGTCCTTGCTCTCTGCGTCGCAGTGGCCCTATGTCTTTGTGTCTCGGTGCCGTCTGGCGTGCATTGGAGCATGTTCTCCATTGCCTATGCTGAAACGATCGAGGCCGTCTTAGATGTGCATTGCCCTGAAGGACAGTGTTCAACCTCTGTTTTCCCTGGGCGCACGCAGTGTTCCTGCTGTTTAAACGCTCCGTGCTCGCCGCTGGATGCCCCAGTTCCAGCGCGATCTGTCGCCTTGGATCTGAATGGATGGTCCGAGAAAGCGCGGGATTCTTTCAGTCCCCCGTCAACCTAGCATGTTGCTAGGGTCTGTTTCTTGGGACTTTGTGTTAGCGTCGGTCTCCTTTCCAGCTGGGATGCCGAATGTCTGCGCCGCAACCTGAGACTCGAGTGGCGCAACAGGTTTACTTCGGCAGTTGGCTCGGCTGCGGGCGTCTTCGGCAGCAGACAGTGTACCGAAGTCGTCGCTCTATTGCGTTCTTGCGCCCCCATCGGCGCAGTTTTATTACGTCTTTCGTTGGATTTTTCTGTTACGATTTGCGAGCGCATGTTTCTGAGTCTTCCTGACCGTTGTGGGCAGGCCTTTCTCATGATGATCTCTCCCTCCGTTTCGGCAACCCGTCTCGGCACCAGGTGAAATTGCATAGTTTGTTTCGTCTTTCCGCCTCCTCCTCTGTTGTATGTTGCTTGCCATCTACTGACGCTTCCTGCCCTCTTTTTTTTCATTGCATCGACCCTTCGGTGTCTGCGGCTATCTGGATCCAGCGTATCCGCTTGTAGTTGGCGTGCTGGCTTGCTCTTATCTCTTTTCTTCTTCCGTTGTTGGTTGGGGTGGGTGGAGTCAGCACGTCCGCCTTCGCGTGAGGCTGGTAGCCAGTGGTTTGGCTGGCCGCTCCCCGGTCTTGCTGCATCGCCATAGAGTGGCGGAAGCTCGTTCGGTTGATGGCGGGTGCCGTAGTTTCAGTGGTGATGTGTGCTTGCGGCAACCCTGTCCATGGTGCCCTGTTTGTCCGGAGGGGTTGGCGTCGTGAGTAGGGCGTTCCTTGAGAAGGCTTCTGGCCTCCCGGTTCCAGAGCTCAGCGTGTGGCTGTCGTCCGACCCCTCGTAGCGGTTTAGCTTCGGGTGCTGCAGTCGAGGTTTTGGCCGCGATTGTTATCTTGTCATTGCTGCTCCGTTGTCGCCAGCTGGCCGGCCCTTGCGTACGCCTGGGCTAGTCCCCGTTCAGGTTGCGGCGCGACTTTGCGCTCGCTGTGTCCCGAGAGCGGTAGTTGTGTCGTCTGCCGCTGGCATCTGTGTGTTTGATCGATGATGTCCCCGTCCTGGCATCCTCCTTTTCTTCTATCCGGTGGCATGTTCGTGGGACTTGCCTCCGGCCGGGCCTGAGTTGCTGTTTTGACGCGGTTCGTGGGTGTCCTTCCAGGCAGCCCTTGGAACATTTCCCTTAGGCGATTCTTTGCTCGCGGCCTTTCGTCCGTTTTTTCGTGGCCCTGCAGATACCTTGATGATGCGCGGCGAGGACTACTGACGCATTGCATGTTGCCCGAACTTGAATGCTTTCTGGCGGTCTCGCCTGGCTACTAACCGCTGTTGCCGCACTCCGGGCAGCCCTTTTGGATAGGTGTGCATTCCAGCGTCGCCATGGTTTGTCTATCAGTCAGGCCGTGTGCCCCCGTTTTGTACCCGGCCGAGCAATGTGGTTTCCCCTGCAGGCCCGGTGCCTGTGGTTTCGTGCCTTTTGAGGGGTACGGCTTCTTAGGCCACGGTTCTGTGCTGTCCGTTTCGATCCGCTGGTTCTTGGCACTTACCGTGCCACGTTCCTCTTCTTGTCGGAGCCAGACGTTCTCATGTCGGTCTTTCCCGGTGTTACGAACGATGGTTGTTCGCGTAGCAGCATGAGACTTGCGCCTTATGTCGGGAGTGTGGTTTGATGATGCTACTTGCGGCCGGTGGTGGCGTTGTGTGGTCGGGAAGGTGCCCCCTCGTTGGCGCCGTCTCTTCGTAAATAGTGGCCCGTACTAAACTTTGCCCACTGCCCCGTTTCTTTTTGCGTATTGCTGTTGGCCAAGATTCCTGCGATGGGGTGAGTGTCTCGTGGGGTTCCTTTGCGCCGTTGCGAAAGTCGGTGCTTCTTCCCCCCCCTTTTTTTTTTTTTTTTTTTTTCTTTTTTTTTTTTTTTGTTTTTTTTTTCGGTCGTGTCTTTCCTTCGATCGTTGGTTACGTGTCAGAGCTTGAACGCTTCGCCGGCGCTTCCCTGCCCTTCGTTTCGAGTCGTGATCGCTATTTTGCGCCTTCCTACCCGCTTCATCGCAGGTCCATTTGCCGGCATGACGGCGTCGTGTTTCCTGCTCTGCAGCTGTCAGCCGTCCAACGACTTATGGCGAGGTTTGCTACTATCAGTGGGCGATGCCCCCCCCCCTTCAGATTTTCAACCTCTTCGTAACTGGGCTGGGACCCCATGCGGGTCGCGGCCGTCAGTGATGTGGAGATGAGCCGCGCAGCCAGGCGTGGCGGTTTAGAGGCTGGCTTTCCTGTATCCCTTCATGAGGCCTGGCGTTCGGGAGGTGTGCCGGCTTCGGAGGGGACACGGTGGGCCGTGGCCCTACCTGGTTCTGGGACCCGGTGATGCCACTGAGTCCGCGCCTATTCCGGGCGCCTGGTTCCGGGGGCCGTTGTGCGCAGCACCCAGGATGCATGCGCAAAAAGGTGTGACGATGCGGGAAGGAGCTGAAAGCTCGCCGCCAGGCCAGCGAGGATCCAGCCAAGAGCGAGGCAGGAGGGCTCGGAGTTGGCGCCTTGCTTTCTCGAAAGGAGCTTCTTGAGGACGCGGCTGCGCACGGCACCGTCGGAGATCCCCGATGTGGCCCAGCGCTGCTGGCAGACTGGTAGTCTGGTGGTGCTGCTCCTCAGCGTGCGTAGCTTTTGGTGGTGTGCGGTGCGTAAGGCGTTCACCCTGGATGGGTCGGCTAAGCGGGAGACGGCGATCTGCTCCCTGCACGATTTCGTCCTGCTCATGGACGATTGTCCCTGCGCGGTGATCAACCTTGTTTCGCTCTGAATCGAGTTCTATGGTTTGATGGCAGTCGTTACCCCGCCCCGCGGTCGCGCCGGCTGCCGCCAACCCGTCCCCGGGCGATAGCGGTGCCCCCCCAGTGGTTGTCGTGATATCTTTTGCGACGTGCAGGTGCTGTGGTCTACCTGATGTGTCCCAGTCTGGGGCAGGTGTTGGTGTTCGGTGTTATCGGATCGACTGGTGTGCAGGCCTTGCGAAGCCTATCACGCAAAGGTTTAGGCCCGCCAGCAGCAGCCGTTTGTTCAATCCGCCGCATCATGCGCGGGGCCTGAATCGAGGTAGGCTGGTGTTATCTTTTCCAGGCAAGGGTTTCAAACACCCCCTACTCGATCTGTTGGCATACGTCCCGTTCCGGCGCCTTCCAGCACCCGCTGCTGTGTGCGGCGTTGTCGTGGTAACTGGCACGCCCGGATCAATTCTCGCCCTTCCCGCTCACGCCGGCCGCAGCACTGCAGAGCAGCGTTTCTATGCCTCGGCCCTCCCGCCGTGGGCACCCGTCTGGGGTGCCGAAAGTTGGTCAACAGCCCAATGAAGCACCACCTGCCTCCTCGCGAGGCGTGTAGCGAGGAGCACGTTTTGAGTCCCCCGCCCGCCAATTCAAGTCTGTCCTTTAGCCGATTGGATCGGACTCGGCACCTTCTCCGAACGTTAATGATAGGCGGTATCCAAGTGGATGTACCGGCCTGACCTGCTATTCAGAGTGATGTTTATTTGGGTTTCCCAGCACGTTTTGCGTCCGAGGCTATCCTCCCGCGCCCGGTTGTCGTCTGAGTGGCCTTGGTACGTCGCTTTAGCTGTGTGTAGAAGTGGGCTGGTCCGTTACTGAAGGTCCTCGCGGCCCAATCGTAGTACCTTCTATTACGTGGCATAAGCTTTTGTGCTTTGGGGCTCCTAAGGGGGCCCCGATTCAGTCGGTTTTTCACGCTAATATTTTTTACTTTCGTTTTTTTTTTTTTTTCTTTTATTAACGTTTTTTCCTTGTCACGCGATAGCTCTTGAAGAGTGCTCCCGTTGATAGACCTCTTCTTGCCCATGCCTACGTTAGGCATTCAAGCATATGGTTTGCATTTCGATGTTCCGGCCATTTGCGGCCGGGGCGTGGCTCCGTGCCTTCATCATTTATTCTTCGGTGGCAAATGATTGTTTGCGCTGTGGCTGATGCACGTTCACTTGTCTCCTTTGTTTTTGTATTGTTTATTGTTGTGCTGCCCGTGTGGCGGTGAGCGAGCTCGCCGCTCCTTCAATTCCGCCCACACCCATGCCCGTTCCAATAGTGATTTAGCTGGGTTTGTTCTCTATTGGTTTTTCAACGCCCTTTGCCATTCGCTGGGTCCCGTGCATGTGCAAGGCTGGTGGACGTCTATACGTGACATTTGCCGCATATAAAATTCTAATCGATAAACTCTGCTTCAAATCTCGTGCTCCTATCTTCCTTCTTCTGTTACAAATAGCCGGCCCCCTCGCGTTTCGCCATATCTAGTGTCCGTAGTCTTTTGTTTTCGGCTTTGGATCGGCCAAGCCTTTCCGCGGGCACTATTGATCATACCGCATCGTTTTAGGTTTTCCCCAACGGGGGGATTTTTTTTTTTTTTTTTTTTTTTTTTCGGGGGCCCATTTTTTATTGACCAATAACTTATTTTTGCTTGCTGTTACTGTGATCTTGTAGTTCTGAAGGCATCGGAGCTCCCGCCTCCGCGTGGGGTCATGGGTGCGTGACGGCGGGGCATTATCCGGGCCCCCCCGGCGAAGCGGAGGTCGGCATAGCCTGGCGCCTCAGGGCCGGTGTTGGGCCGGGTGTCGGGTTCCCCGGCCCGAGGCCATCGCCAGGTCCCGGCTGCGGTGCCTGCCCCGCACGCGCTGCGCGAGGGCTCGGAAGGTCGTCCCTCTTCTCGCTCGCAAGGTGCAGCCCGTCGTGTCACAGTTGTCCCCGCCATGCGCCCGCGCACTGGAACCAGTCTTCACCAGCGAGGCGCCGTCGTCGTCGGCCGATCGGCTCAGTTGGTGGATCGACTTCCTGCCCCGTGTCTAGGCGTCCCCGTGCTTTGTGTCCCCCCGACTAGACGCAGGTCTCTTCTTTTCCTCTTCCCTTGTGTTTTGTTCTCCTGCCGTCTGGTGCGCGTCACGCAAGATCGTGTCGCTAAACCCCATGGAGTTCGCCTCCATCCCTGATGTGCTGTCCGTCGGCGAGCGCCGGGCTTTCTGGCTTTGTGGATTGGGTCTGGCGGTTTTGTGTTGCCTGCCGGGCGCTTGCGCTTGACTGGTGATCCCCGCTGCCAGCGGTCTTCCTTGCCGGCGGACGGGTTTCCGTATTTCTCGGCCTCCGCTGCGCGCCGTGGTGCAAGCCGCGATGGTCGGTGTCCTGTGCGTGCTCGGCGTTGTGACCCCGATCAGCCCTGGCCTTGGTTGCCCTGCTTGGCGCTGCAGCGCGTTAGCTCGCCCTCGGCGCGGCCCGGGTGCTCGGATGTTGCCGCCTTCCCCGACTCGATGCTTACCCCGGGCGCCCTGGCTCGCTCCTTTGACTTTCGATTCGCCATAGCATCGTCGATTTAGTTTATTTTTTTTCAATGCATGGCGATCATGATTTATTGTTGTGTTGTCGTAGTCGTTTGCCCTGCCGGGCTTTTGGTGATCTGGGTTTTGAGAGTATCCTATATTGCTATCTGCATAGATTGGGCGGTTGCGTTGCCCCTTTGCCTTGATTTTTCTGGTTGATGATTGTGCTGGTCCTTTCTGCGGGGTTATGTTGGTTTTTTATTTGGGCTGTTGTCATGTGTCGAGCGTGTCATTCCTGCTCTGCCTAGTTGCTTCTGCAGCGGTGCCCCAACGGCGTTGAAATCTTGAGCACCCCTCGCCCCCTGATTCGTTGAAGATGGGTTTTGCAGGTTGCGAGCTCGCTTTGCCCGGGTTGTGCTTTTCTGGTAAACAAAAGGCAGTGTCCCCGTTTCTGACGAATGCCGGCCCATTATTTTGCGATGTTTTGGTCGGCTCGAGCCGCGTGTATGGTGCCTTGCCTTCGAGCCCCTTTGCTTGGCTCTATTTGGTTGAATTTAGGTCTTGTAGTTGGGGTTACTTTGCGTTGTATGCCGCCGTTTTTGCTAGTTGATTATACTTTTTCAAGGTTGTTTTGGTTGTCGTTGTCCGTTGCCGTTGCCTTTTGGAGCTCTTGAAGGTTGTCCCAAGGCTTGGTGCCTGACTGTAAGTTTATGGGTGCGTTTGTGCCGCCGGGCCTTCTTGCAGTACGACGCGTTTCCTTCGTGCTAGGCTGTGGTGTCAGGTTATCGGAACGGCCAAGTTTGCCCGGGGGAAGCTGGCCTTCAGTGTGTTCCCAGGTGTTTGCATTTCTGTATTTGTGGGGTGCCCCTTGTCAGTCTTTCTTTTGGTAGTTCTAGATTTTTACTTGCTGTATGGGTTGGATGTCTGTTCCCTTTCTTAAAGTGCCCCGTTTATGGCTTGCGGTGTTCGGTTGTCTCTTGCGGGCTATGGTTGCTCGTTGTGGGGCGGTCGTTGTTTGGTGGTGTGATCCTTTTTTGGTGCCGCTCGGGTGTTGGTCCGGTCCGGATGGGCGAGTTTGTTATCGGCTCGTTCTTTGGTTGTGCGGCCTGCTTGTCGTTGATGGGGCCTGCGAATTTATGCTGTGCTGTCTGTTTCGCGCGGCTCGATCTTCTTTGTTGCGTGGGTTCGGTGTCGCCCTATGGCTTCGCGGGATTTGGTAGGGGTTGTCTTTGCCCTTGCTGGAGTCTGAGCACCAGCTCGTCGTTCCGTGCGGCTGTGCCGTTCCGGGTGGAGGTGCGGTGCTGCTGTTTGGCCCGTCGCTGGGTGATCGTTTCAGTCCGCCGTTCGTCATCGATCTCGGTGACTACTCGTCTTTCCAGCCCCATTGGCTGTCGCCCGTTAGGCCCTCGCGTTGGCGGGTGCTTCCGACAACTCTTGGCATCCTTGGGGATGATGGTTCCCTCGGCCGCGCGCCCCGCGCGGGTGCACTGGCTGCTGATGCGCGTATCCGTTCCTTAGCCTTGATTTAGGCCGGCGTTTCTGGGCGCCGGCGATATTCGTGGGTGCAGGTGGGCAGTCCGTGTCGTCTTCTGTAGCCTGCCCGGTGAACTGTTTCCCCGGGTTGTCCCTCCAATTGGGCTGGTTCGGGTTCCATCCTGGGCGTACCGGTTTGGCGCCTTGCTGCGTCCGTCCGTTGCTCCGCGGTGGCGGGGGTGTTTCGTTCCTCTGCGCTATTTTTTGCCAGAGCGCTCTGCCATGCTTTTTGGTGCGTTTTTGGGTTGTCTCTCTGGGTCTGGGGGTTTGGCTCTTCTGTGCCTGTCCAGCGTTGGATTGGTCCTGGTGGCTGCCGCCACTGTCCGGGCAGGCCGCTCGGAGTAAGGGCTGTCGTGGCTTCGAGGGTTGGTGTTGTCCGCGTCGCGTTTTTCTTCTGGTGGGTTCGCGAGTCTTCCTTGTAGGGTTAGTGTGCTTTTATTGGTTTGTGTCCGGTTTCTTCCTGTGCCGTGTTGTATCGCATTGTGTCGTCCTCTCGGGTGTTATGAGGAGTGTTTGCCGGGGTTCCCATCGTTGGTAGTGATCGGGTCGTTTCGCCCTGCTTGCTGAGATGCGGCTCCGTTTGCGCTTCGCCTTGGCGGTGTTGTGAGGCGCCATGTCGTTTTCCGGGAGTATGGAGTTGCGGGCTGAGTGGTTTTCGTTGCTCCCGTGGTCCGATATGGTTTTTTGGTGCCGCCTTAGACAGTGATGGGCACTCCTGACCGCTGCGAGCCGCCTGAGTATTCTTTGCCGGTCTTTGCTCGCTGCGGCGGGTGGGTGCTTTTTTTGGGGTGGCTGCGAGCTCCGCGGCATTGTTCCCACGTTCCCAGCGTTCCCGGGTAGCTTCTGCCTTCTCTGGCATGGCGCTCGTTCTTTCTTGTTGTGTTTGTTGGTGCGTCGTGTACGGTGGTGTGTGAGAGTTCTCTTTTGTTGGCGGTTGGAGCGTGTCGGCTTTTTGCATTCAGATGGTCGCGGAGGTTTGTGCCCGCCTCGGCTGTGGTTGTGGCGCCTGCCATTGCTTCTTGCTCACGTGGCCCGGCCTCGGCGGGGCTTGGAATTCTTTTGTAGGTTCGTAGGTCTATGGGCCGCGGGGTGTGTCCGTCTGCGGATGCTGTTTGCGATAGTGCTGCATGCGGGTGCTGTATTGTTTGTTGGTCGTTGGCCAGGACGCTGGCGTGTTGTGTCATTGCGTCGGGTGTTTCCTTGTGTCTTCGAGTCCGTCTGGGCAATCTTGGGGGTGATTCTGTGTTTTGACGTGGTCTGTTCGATTGCATGTGCCTGCTGAGGATGTGTCTGTGTTTCCGGGCGGCAGGCTGATTTTGTGTTCCCCGTCGTGTCGCGGTGGTGCCTTCGCGTGTCGCTGTTGGGTGGTGGGATTGGTCCGGCGGAGGGGTTTTTCTTCGTCGCCTGTGCTGTCTTGTTTGTCCTGGGCTTTGTTGGCTGTTCTTTGCATCAGTGGTTGCGGGTCTTTTGGGACTTGGTTGGGCTGAGGCCGCGTTTTGCCGTCTTTGGTCCGCCTGTGGTCGCTTCCATCAGTGTCGAGTCGTGCCTGTATCTCGTTTTGCGCTGCGGGTTACTACCGTTCATGGGTGTTTTGTCTACGACTTGCCCGACGGGCGGCCATTTATTGAGTTTCTGAACCGTTTGCCCGGCCTTTTCCGTGTTTTTTGCTTACCCGGTTCCGGCCCCACGGTTGAGCGGCAGCCATTGACTTGTGTTGTTGTCGTCTTGCCTCATTTTATCCTGGGAACTCATGTTTCATTCTGCGCTTCTCTGGGCTTCCTGCCAATTATTGCCGTTGCGCGGACCCCGTTCGCGTTGTCCTGTCGGGATCTTTTTAACTGTAGGCCTTTGGGTTGGGATGGCTTTGTAAGCGTGCTGGGTCTGGGGGCTTCCTTTTATGCTTTTCTACCCTCCACTTTTTTTACACAGCA
>Ga0163217_1020261_pt1 | contig 12889 bp, 13 predicted proteins | sample SynspAceP_FD_185933 | JGI IMG/M metagenome (GOLD analysis project Ga0163217, IMG submission 185933) | Saline lake microbial communities from Ace Lake in Antarctica - Synechococcus sp. Ace-P (PacBio error correction) | ecosystem: Environmental > Aquatic > Non-marine Saline and Alkaline > Saline ... | reverse complement strand
CTGGTTCGCGGCTCAGCGATCCAGGTGCAGATCGTGGCCTGGAGCGTCGATGACAAGTGCGTTGATAAGTATTCGGCCGCCGAGGATCGGCTACTTCGCCGCTCCCACGGTGATTCAGCATGAAAGTGTGTCGCCAAGATGGAGTTGAGTCTCGGCCTTCGATCGCAAGTCAGAGGAGACGCTCGTATGCCATTACGCCGAGCCAATAGACCCACAATATCGCCATTAAGCGCTGCCTGACCGAAACGTGCAGATCTGAGAACGACAGCATCGAAAAAGACATCAATAAAACAGATTTACCTCTATTTATTAGATCCATCATTGCACGACCAATAGCGGCTATCTTTGCGAGGTGGGGCTACCAAGTTTGCTTGCTCACCAGATGTCGACCGAAAGGCCCCGATTCAGGGGCTCTTTTTTGCCTGTACCAGTTAACCTTCAAGTTCCAGGCGACCGGAACGCGAACTTGATGGCCCGATATTTGTGATGTTCTCCTTGCTTGGCCTGATCGCTGGATCATGCGCCGAGACCTGGCCACTTCCCCAAAGCCGTCTTACGACCTCCTTTCGCTTGTGGCTCATGCTCACGATTGGCCTGAAAGGCGGCCATGGCACTGGTACGCAAGCTGGGAATGCGTCTTATGACGAGAGGTGTTAGCGGTTACCGCACTTGATTTCTGATTCCGCTATTGCTCTATCCCATGCTTGGCGCGACCTGGTCAGGTCAAGGATTGCCGACGCCTGCCAGGCTTTTGCGCGCACTACGGCTCAGTCAGCCTGCGTACCTTCCGCCTGTGGCTCTAGCCTGGACCGAGTCCCGGGGCCTGCCACAAGCGGGGCAGGTGACGCTTTACCTGTGGGCTCTTTGAGCTGCCGGCCATTCATCACTGGTCTTAGGCTCTACGCCGTTTCCAGTTCTGCCTTGCCGAACAAACCCGGGCAACTAAAACCATACCGCTATGGCAAGAACGCTGACCAACCGCAGGTCGTTAATAACTGCTGGTAGCGGCGTGGTTTATAGTGGCTTCTGTATGCACGAAAAACGGGCAGCCCAGGTCAACAGGTACGCTGACCAGTGCCTTCGCCCTGATCCTCCCACTCTTTTTGCTGGAAATGCGGTCTGGTAGCGGCTGAAACCTCTGCGCAAGGTTTCCAGCTCCGCCATTGGCGAGTGATTGCCTTTCGCTTCTGCATGCCCGCCCCTTCCTCTGCATTGGCCAGGTTGCTGACGGGTAATGCATTGGACTGGAGACCAGGCACCATCGTGATCCTGGCACGTTGATGCCAAGGCCTTTCTTATATCGGCAGCGCCGGTAAGCGTCGCACGCGATAGCTGATGCAGACCATAGGGTTGTCATGCGGTTGGCATCACTCGGCATTACCTTCCCATTCAACGTGCTAATCGGGATGAACTGTACGCGTGGATGCTCAGCGCAATTGAGCGGTTGAGGAGGGTGAGGGGTGGGGGACCGGTAAGGCCTTGAGGGCAGTATCTTACGTTCATCTTGTCCAACTTTTACCCCAACAACCGCTTCCTGCTTCAACCACCGCCAGCGGTTGATAATCCGCACTGCGGACTTGAAGGCGCCGCCGACAGCGCAGATTCGCTGCTGTAGCCAGCCTCTTCGGCGATTCAGCCGGAGCGGTTGGCCATTCTTCAGCCACTTTTGCACCAGCCCACTCGCCAGCGCTGCAGGTAGCTCGCAGGCGTTTCGCCACCGCCTTCGGCGAAACTTGAATTTGGCAAACACACTGGCGGTTCCGACATGCCCGCCACGGCTTGCCAGCGATTCAACCGGACCAGTCCTGCTCCGGGCTGGTGCATGCGACACATCGCCCGGCGTAGCTGGCTGCGTGCGCCAAAGGGCTGGCCAGCAGGCCAACCTGGTGCTGCCGTTCTCATCAACTGCGCAGCAACTGCCACCAAAAGCACCCTACAACCGACTTCAAGGCGATGACCTGGCGACCGCCAGTTGTTGGCCTGGCCTTCGGCAAACAGCAGCGTCCAGCACCGACACGCGTCCGGTAAACTGGTCAGCGGTATGCAAACGCAAGCGGTTGCAGGGCACTGGCCAGTGGATTTTGCGCGGGGCCGCCTCAAAGGCAATGTCGTGCGCAAACAAAGTCTGCGCCTTGTCGCTGTCTGGTCACAAAGCGATGCGCCGTGGGGCGCGGATGTTAGAACAGCAGCGGTTGGGCCGGTCCAGGCTGTGTGCCTTGCTGCGCCATGCCAGACCCGCCTTGCCGCGGCGCAGCAAATTGCAACTGACCCAAAGGGCTCCGCGCCATCCAGCGTGTGATACCGCACAAGCGGGCCGGATTGGAAGGTCGCGCGCCACTGACACAAAGTGCCCCAGCAAAGCGCGACGAGTCGGTCAACCATAAATACGATACGTCAAAAAATTGAGACTAATTGTGCTAATCGTACGATTTAAATGCCCGAGAATCCTTTTCTCAACAGGCAACAACCACTTTTACTTAAAGCGAAGAGACTTACCCCAACTGTCTATTCAAAACGTAGCTTACCCGTGCCTATGCAGAAGCCAACCGGCGGGCCGTGATGGCCGGCCATCTCTTCCGACGCGTGGCGGATGTGGGGCTTACTACCCGCGAGAACTGGGTGGCGCAGGTGGTGAAGGTACCAACCCGAGCCAGTGTTCGCGCGGCACTCGGCCTGCTCCTGGGTGCCAATGAGTTCGTCGCCGGGGCGCGACAAAACTCAAGCATGCCAAGCAGTGGCATGATTGAGGGTTTGTAGTGGTATTGGCGCCATTCCCCACAGGTTTCGGCATCGAGGCTGAACTGCGCATCAGCCTGCCAAACCTGGACGGATGAAACAGGCCAGACCTTTGATGATTCGTGCCCACAATCGTCTGCCCTTACTTTCCCAATGCCACCCGTCGGAACATGAATGTTAACGCTGACACGGTTCGAGTGATTCGCAGTCGGTTGAAGTCGGTTCGATAAGCGGGTTGGCCAGCTTATCGAATCATACACTGACCCCAATTTCGTCCCCATTGAGACGTACAAGCTGGGCAGCGCACACAGCTTCCACTACTGTTAACTGGACCAGGCGAAGGCAGTCGCCAGACGAAGCAGATTGCAGAGGAGGACGCAGCATGGACTCATTCACCGGGCGTTGCCTATGCGGCAAGGTGGCATCCCGCCACAGGCCGCCCCTACCGCGTGGTTCTGTGCCACTGCATGGCATTGCCGCCAAAATACCACGGCGCGCTTTTTCATGCATCTGCCGTATTTTCCGCGCGGAACCCGCCGTAAACCATCGAAAGCGAACCCACGACTACCAGGGCCGCACTTCTGCCCGCATTGCGTTCTTCGTTTTTCTCTTCGCACGCTGATGAGATTGAAGTGAACCTGGCTCGCTGGATACGGGCCTGATCAGTTTTGCCACTTATGAGTTGTGGGTTAACGGCGTGAGGGTGGTTGCCCGGAGTTTTGCGGGAGTTAGCGGTATGAAGGGACCGGAGAGGTGGGATTTCGGGAACTAGATTTAAATTCTGTGAAAGGCCGCTTTCGGCCAAAGCAGCCTTGAGTAAACTTCGAAATCGGGCCAATTCAGAGGGGTAGCAGTAGGGCTCTCGTGGCGAGAGCCCGGGTTCTGGATATTATTCTGGGTGTTTTGACGCCTCGAAACTAAAAAACTTATAGCCCTGCCATAGCGGGAATCGTCAGGCTATGTCCGGCAGGCACGCCAGCAGAGCACAACCCAGGGGGAGAAATCGAATTTCAGATCCTTCTGCTGTAATTTTTGGCAGTTAGGGTCAGCGTTTGGAACTCCAAAGTTTCTCGTATCCAATAAAACAACGCTGCTGTTGATTCGTGCTCGAGGATCATTAAGTGCTTTTGCGCCATCCGAGACCTAAAGACTCCAAGTTTCCCACTACAGTGGCCATTCGCGCGGACAATATAAGTGCAAGTCGAACACTGATGTTTTCTTCCGCGCACATGCGCCGCGAGAGCGCCATAACGGACGACATTTTTCAAAATCCTAAAACTGTGATGTTTGAGATAAACCGATAAGCCGGGCTTACGGTTGCCCCGTCCCGCGCTTAATTCAGGAAGCGAAAGGTCTTGCAGGTAATTTCTATTCAGTCATGTGCATGCAAAAATGGTCTTATCTCGTGTTTCAACACTGGCTACCATAGCTACCTAGAAATAAAGGCAAACTTCCGGGGCGAACATATTGAAAAAGGAGAGCCTCTTCCCGACGTGGGGAAATTGAAAGTGAACCCTGGGCTCGCTGATGGGCGCCGATCAGTTGTGCCGACGGCAGAGGTTTACGAGCGCGACCAGCCGTTGCAGGGGTCATTCGATGGTATAATTGCGGGACTTACCAAAAGGAGAAGCATCATGGAAAAGCAACAAGAAAAGAACCAGCCCTCTGCCATCAAGCTCGCTCGGCAAGTACCTCGTAATTGTTAATCTCGCTTTGATCAAACGGAAGAAAGCTAATAATGCTCCTTCTTGAGGTCCACGTTTGGTTGGTGCTCGACAATACGCCCCCGTTCATGAAGTTGGCCATTGGGCGGAGAGACCTCATAAAGCTGCCTCGCGCCTCAAGCTGTCTTTACTCTGACCCCAATTTCTCTGACCCCAATTTCTAACTGGCGCGCTCGGTATGACGTCCGCTACATCGAGCGTGCTCGCCCAACGCCCCTGGGTCCTAATGTTTGCGAGCGCCGTCAATGCCGCCAGAGCAGGGAACCGCCTGGAGGTTATCCGGTGCCCCGACGAAGCATGCAGTTGATCGTGAAGTCCGTTATCTCGCATGGACGACAAGATTGTGCGTTTCTATCCCGATCACCTCGACGTAGCAGAAGGCGAAACCTGCAGCTGGTGATTCACAACGACGGCCAACTGCTGCATGAGCTGCTGCTGGGGAACACAGGAAGAGTTGGAAGAGCAGCCGAAATGATGGAGCAGTTTCCGAAAATGGAAACACGACGCACCGCTACATGGCCCACGTCCGATCCCGGCCAGTCGCAAAGGCATCATCTGGACATTCAAACAGGGCAGGCGCGTTGATTCGCCTGTCTGCTGCCAGGGCATTTCCAGGCAGGCATGTAAGGCGGAGTTCAAGTGGCTATCAGCGCATTGACAGTCATCACTAAAACCAGAGGCATACAACCATGGGGAAGAAAATTTCATCGCTGCCTTTATCGAAGGCTGGGTCTGCTCATTTCCATGCATCACAGGCTCAAGCGGAAGAGCCATGAGTGACGGCGAGGTTTAGAGCGTACTTGCCGAAGACCGCGTGACCCTGCCATGGCCCAATTCGACAAAACCTGAAAAATGCCGCCCATGACCATGGTGTTCAGGATGAGCGAGCAGCACACCTGGAAGGTCTTGAAGTAGCGGATTGCGGTGCAGTTCGGGCGCAGGAGCAAAAATGGCAACTACGTCGTCACGGAAAATCCAGAAGCACTAAAGGACTAATTTCGGACCGTTCGAGCCTCTGCTCGCGGCCATCGCATCGCGAGCAGGGCAGGCGGGCCCTTGCTTAAACCTCTACGCTGCGTCCGTGAAAACCACGGTGCAAAACCCCCCCCAGGGGCGGAAGTTGCGTCGTCTGCCCTTGGTTTACCCAGTCGGCAGCAGCCATGATTACCCTCTCCATGGTAGGATACAGACGCACATCCACCATGAGCAGTTGTGACTCTCCGTCAGTCCACTACACTCTTTCTGACGGCGGCCACGTAGGTCTGGGCAATATATCGCTCTCAAGATGGGCGCGAACGTGCCTTTGGTAAGCTTGCTTCCCTCGATTAAAACACACTTTGCTGCCATGGCCCGCGCAAACCGGCTTGAAGAAACAGCTCGCGCCTTTCTGAACTCCAGAGCAATGATTGCGGTTTTTCCTCGCTCACGTTCACTGTACTGGAACTGCCCTTTTCAAGCGTAATGCGGGTCCTCTGGATTTCAACCCCCATTGTATCGAGCAGCGTTCGATCGGGACAGCACTGTCAAATTGCGCTTGTCCGCGAGGATCCCATGGGCCAAAAAGTTGGGGTGGATGACGCCCCCCCTTCCTCCATGCTTTTGCGCAGGGAGGATGCAGGAAAGATCCAGGCGCGAAAATCGACCAAGTCTGTTGTAGACCATGTCACCGGCAGGCCGTTACCGTAAAAGAACGCCTGCCCATACCTGAGCTCGGCGGGGGAAAAGGATGACCGGCCATCGATACCCTGTTTCAAAAAAAGCTGCTGCCGCCAAGCCTGCAATTCAGGATTTAAAGATATTGTCCCATCGGCCTGATTCATCAACGAATCGCGAACGGTGAAGGTCTTCCGCCTCCGCGCTGGACCGCCATTCGCCTCGAAACTGTCTGATCACCGCGCATCGAAGTCCTTCAATCCACGAAGGCGTTCACATCGCGATCTGCAACAACGTTGCTGCGCCCTGGCCAAAGCTGGGGCGTTCAGAAAGGGCTCCGCCCGCGTGGGTTGATCTCGATAAGACGGGGGCCGGTTTCGCCTAAGGTGGAAATCTAGCCCAATGACAGGCGCCGACCGGGCCGTGACTGACCTGTGCTGTTTCCCGTGCCCAGGACAGCACCTTTTGCCGATAGTCCGGCAGCCAGGGGTCGCGCTTTCCAGCGCTCTTAGCCACGCCGTCTGCATGGTTTAACCAAAATCCTCCCTGGGGAGACCACGGCGGCATCCCGAGAAAAATGCCCCCAGAGCGGGCTGGCCAGGAACTCCCCGGTAGTATCGCCCAACTGATAGGCCAAGCCCCCGTACAAGCCGCCGCCCCTATCAAGGGTGATGCATCGCATTGACGGTTTTTTAAACGCCCCTTCTTGGCATGATCAAGAGTCTGTAGACGATTCCTTTACGCCCCTCTCCAGCCCCACCGGCGATAGGCTTCGTCTGCTTCCGACTGTTGCCTGGCCCCGCTGTCGTGCTGGCTATGGGACCCTTGTGCATGAAGATATGCATCAAGGGGCAAGATCGCAAAATGATAAGAAAAGGAGATACGGAAGAACGTGCGCCACCGTGGCTCCACCAAAGATGAAGGTTATAGAGTGCCGCGCCTACAGGGCAAGATTGGCTACTCCAGAAGACTGTCCAGTATCCCATTTTGTTTCCATGCTGGGTTCCCAATGTTGCTTTTAAGATGGTTAAATGGACTGTGCCGAGTTTTCTTTGACCCCATCCAGCTTCACCCGCTTGAGTAACAGCGAGTTGCCAATCACCGAAAGCGAACTCGCCGTACTCGCAACGGGACACCGATCATCGGATGAAGCAAACCGTATGCCAGCGATCGGTATTGCGGCCCACGTTATAAGCACAAAAATGGCCCAGATTCAGGTTCTGCACGATCTTGCTGAAGGTGCGCGGGAGGGAGGTGCATAGCCTCCGACCACACCGGTCAAGTTCGCACGTACCAGAGTCACATCTGCTGCCTCGATGGCAACATCGGCCCGCCGCCAATGGGCAATTGCCCACATTGGCCTGTTTTAGCGCCGGCGCCATCATTGATGCCGTCGCCCACCCATGGCGACGTAGTTGCCATCACTTTTCTGAAGTTTCGCGAATCGCATCACTTTGCCTTCCGGGAGCACCCCGGCCATGCAACCTCGTCGATGCCACTTTCCTCGGCAACAGTGCTTCGCGCGCGCTCATTGTCACTGTGATCATCCACCACATGAAGACCCAGGCTCAGCATTGCGCGAATCGCTGCAATGGATTCTTCCTTATCGTATTCCGCTACGCGACGATGCACACGCGTTACCTCCCAACAGCTACCAGTACGGCAGTGCGACCGCGCACCCTCCAGCTCATTCAGATTCACCCGTCCAGCGCCGTTGAGGCCACTCACGCCTTCTTCGGCAAGCAACTTGCGGTGCTATCAGCACCAGAGCGTCATCCAACTTTTTCCCGGACCACGCCTCGGGCCCCGGTGGAACGGAATTCCGTTCACTACTCCTGTTTCACCCCGATCAGCGCACCCTCGACCAAAGCCGCGTGCGATGGATGCAATCCGAGCATTCTCGACCGTCGCTGCCCAGCTGCAATAACTGCTGTTCAGAGACGCCATCGGCCACAACCACTTCGGTCAGCCTAGGGCTCGCCCCCGGCGTGAAGTGCCCGTTTTGTGCGAGACGATGACCTTGGACGTCCTTTTGAAGGTCTGGATAGCTTCGCCGGACCGGATCAGGGATGCCGCGCTCGCGCCATATGCCGACCCGACCCATCAGGGCAGTTGTGGGCGTCGCCAGACCTAATGCGCAAGGGCATGCAATGACCAGTAGCAGCGACTGGCAGCATCAAAGCCAGCGCCGTGCTGGACGGCATTCTGGGTTTACCCATGGCAGGAAGGGTTTCGCGCCCCATTCCAGTATCGGCCGCAGGCTGTCAGCGCCATGAAAACCAGGCACAAAAACTCGCCAGGAAATCAGGATGGACAATCGGTACGAAGCGGACCGGTCATACGGTCTGCCCAATCCTGGATGGGCACCCGTGAGCCTGTGCCTGCTCTACCAGCCTTGATCACTTGGTGACAAAAAGGTATCGCGCCCTTTGGTGGCCTTGACCCGCAAAAATCCTTTCCTTATTGATGGGTTCGCGCCGAGTGACGTATTCACCACTCGCCTTGGAAACACGGGCGCCGATTCCCCAGTGGCGATGGACTCGTCCAGATGGCTTGTCGCCTCGATGACTTCTCCATCGGTGGGCACCTTGTCCGCCCCGGCCGGATCACCATGTAATGTCCCCAGGCTGCAGCTCCTTGATGGGCACTTCCTATCTCCTGGCCATCCGTTCTACGCCGCGCCGTTTTTGCACCCAGCCGTTCAGGCACTGCGAATCGCCTTGGGCTCGGCCCTTGGGCCTGGCCTCAAGATAACGGACCTAGCAGGTGAAAGGTTCATGATGGTTGCGGCATCTCCATGAAGAGGTATGGTGATGAAAAATCCCGCCAGACCGATCAATAGGCGGGGACGTCTGGCCCAGGATGATCAGTACATCATGTTGAACGTGCGATTCGTAGCGAGCGCCAGGTTGACTTGTGAGTCGGCGGCACCGCCGTAAAGAAAGACCACCGGGAAGCCTAGTAAGCCCATGAACAAATAGCCGGGTATCCGTGCCAGAACATATGGGGGGATCATCAACAGCATGATCAGAGTGGTGGGGATACCGGCAATCCACAAGCGATTTTGAGCGCCTGACGCAGATAGGCGCCTTCTATATTCGGCATCATTCCTCGGCCATTGTCATCGTCCCCCTCGGAAGAGACCTTGGCAAACGGTTCGTAAACCGGCCTTTTTCAAACCGCCTTGCTTTAGCTGTTCCGCAGTGGGGCCGCCTCCGCTTACCTCAATGTGTCCTTGTGGCTGGCGAATACTGATATCGAATATACTGGATACCATCTAGCGCAGGAGGGACTCGCGCACAATACCGGCACAATGATCGGAAACCATGCCCGGCACGATAAGCTGCACATTGTTCGCCAGCTCCCGAACTGCTAGCCGATGCGACCTGTAGCCTGCCTTTCGACGGCTTTGCGAGAATATCGGGGGGTTTCCAGATCCAGCGCGCTGGAGTCAAGCTGCCCCACGCGTGGGATGCATGTTGGTCGGTGATTTCACCGATGCCGTCCAAAGCGCTTTAGTGACGTTTTGACGATAACCAGCCACAATTGGTCTGAGCCATGCGGCACGTCAGCTCGCCGAGGCCATTTGTGCTTTGATCGAGTACTCATTTTGTTCCGCCTGTTTTCTCGATGAGGCGCGCTTTCGTTGCAAGTTCCAGTAACACAAAGCCGAAACAGTCAGTAGAGCAAACCCGCTTATGATGGTCATTATGTTCGCTCATTCAGGCCTCCTGACGTGGTGTGCTATTTAGGTGGGGGGAAAAACATCGGGACTCGCCGTTGGTAGGCGCGGGACTCATCGCCAAACTGGTCCAGGCATCTTTCGTTCTTCTTGCGAGCCAACAATGTGTAGGCGAGGAGAATCACTGGGAAAGCGATCACTGGAAACGTAGTTGGCAGTGCACAACACCTTCACCGAATACGATGAGGAAGAAGGGGACCGGTTGTACTGAGGTGACGTTATGTGAGCGTAGAATTGCCATCAGTCTTCAGCGAGGCACTCCGCCCGCCGCTGATGGAATTTGTCCGCCAACCGTCGGCAACGAGTACCGCGCCGTAGAACACGAGAGTATGCCAAGGATCATGCATGATGTTGCGCCATTGGCGTGCCGAAAAGTTGACGCCCAGAGTTGCCCCCTTCGCCCCAGACCAAGTCTAGACCGAAGAAGCGCGCGAGAAAGAGATCGGTCCAATGGAAAACCATACATCTCGGCATAAAAGCGATGATGAAAGCCTCAAGCACCCCGGCGCCTCGCGTTCCACTCTTTCCAGCTGTCCGGTTGCCAGATAACGATACATCAACACATATGACGACCGTTACGATTATGCCAAGCCCCAGGCTCCAACATGCAATTATCCTGTCCTCTTTTCATTGCATAGCGTCGCTAAATTCTTCGCAATCAAGTGGCAAATCAAGCGCGCCTGTTGGAGGCCTGAATCGGGTTTTCTGTCCCACTGAGCTGATTGCATCGAGGCATGGCGCTGACGTAAGCGTAGGCTGTCTAGAAAAGCTTCTTCCGTTTTCCAGCAGTCGCTTTGAATAAGTGCCTGACAGGAGGGCAAGGAGACCCCTCTTTCCGTTGAGCTTGTGGCGAGGATTTGGCTTGATGTCATCAACGAGAAGCCCGAAGTTGCCGCGCACTCCAGGATGAAACGCATAGCCTACGGGTCGTTTGCCCCTTATATTCTTGTAACATTGACGGGATTTTTCGTCGGCTTCAAAAACCCAGTCCTAGTGTAGAAGCGAACGTGTCCGCCGTTACCTTGAGATCCTTCGCCAGCTCATTGGACTCTCATACATCCGTTCCTCATCTACGTGCATGTAATCAGATTCAGTCGCAGACTCCGTTTAGATTTCTTGTCCTAGGTCAAGGCTCCAAGGAGTTCCACACGAGCTGCCACTCGCCTGGTGACTATTGGCATCTGTGTCTTTACACACACGTCAAGCTTAGTTACCTGAGTTGGGGACGCGCCATCCGGAGTTTTAAGGGTATAATTATTTGACCAAGGTACCCTGGCATTTACCGCGCCCGGGTTGCCAACACATGGGAATCAAAGAGGCGATCATGGTGGATCTTACGAAGCGAACCAGAGCGAAATCTCGACGGGGCGACGTCCCGGCAGCGCTTGGCTGCTGTTGGCGGGGTTTTCCATTGTGCTCGGTTTGCTTCATCTGTCGATGCGCTGATTCAACACGCACGCTCAAGGGGCCGTGCCTGGATTAGTGTCATTGAAATACGGTGCCGTATGTCGCTTGTGCCTTTGCCTATGGGTGTTCGTGGCGAACAAGTTCCACGGTTACGTCAACGCACCGGCCCGATACGAAGATTCGGAGCTCGCTCTGGCGCTGATTGACAAGAAAATGGCCTGAGCTGCGCGACAGCATGGCAAGAGCTTGCTCGATTGCAACAAGCACCTGGAGCCGTTGGAGCGCCTGGCAAGCTGCCGTTTCTCAAGGTAATCAGGTGTCACTACTGATTGACGAAAAGATACCTTCGACAGCCTGGTTTCCCGGCAAAAGACGCTGCCGAACGCTACTTGCTAGTGGCATTTATTATCGTCCGGGCTGCGATCGGTCGCTTGGCGCTGCAGGCACGACTGACGACAAAGGCGCGCCTGAAGAAGGGCAGAGGTTACTTTTTTATACGATGAAATCGGAAGCTTATGCATTTGCCTGCTTGATTATCTGCAGGACCATTGCGTGACGCCGGGGTTCAGGTGCATCGCTTGTCATTAACGCGCGGTCGGGAAACCGCTTCCAGCTTGGAATTTTCGCAATCACCCGTAAAACGTGGTGGCTGACGGTGCCCGTGCCTGGTAGGAGGCTTCAATCATTGGCAATGAAATACCTGACGGTCATCCCGCCTGCGGCCCCTGGCGTGATACCCCAATCGTGCTGATCGAAGGTCCGGCCAGCGTGGCTCTGCAACTGCGGTTTAGTGAGAGTTGGCATTGGCAACCGAGGAGATTCTTGGATCTGCCATGGGAGCCAAGCATTCCCAGCCACCATGCGGTCCCGTATGATCTTGGCCGTCGGGACCCGGTGACAGTTTTGAAACTGCCAGCTTGTGGATCCAAACAGGCGATCCACTCGGCCAACCCAACGGTATGGATCCTCCAGTCCCTATCTTCCGTCCCTGATGAAAGCGGTTGCTCTCGACTGCTCAAACGCTGGCGGCAAATCAAAATGGAGTAGGATGTTACGCATTTCTTAATCCCTCAGCGGCCTTGACATTCCTCTGCTCTATTATTGCAGGCATTATTACCGTTTCTCGGTCCCTTCACTGGAAGGCAGGCGTAAAAGTCTTACCTTCATGAAACAGGGCTTTTTGCACGCAAGAGGCTTTCTAGTGATGGACGTTTAGGGCGCGTGGGTTAACCGGTTTATCTGGAAATTCGCTCGTTTCGGGGGGGACTCAAACTTTCGGAGGTTGACAAAAGCACTGGTTGTCGATTCAGGACCTTTTTGCTTTGCCCGAGGTAGAGGCTTATGTTTCGAGGCAAGATTTTTGCCCGGGCGCGACAGATTTTTGCCCAATGGCCGTTCTCGATGGGAGTTGGTCGGCCTTTTTGGTTTTACGGCCCATTTTCGGGCGCACCGTGGCGCCCAATTACCCTTTTTTTTTTGGCCAAACCCCCCCACCTTTACTGTACGAAACTTATTGGAAACCAGAACAGGGGTTTTCATTTTGTAGTTGGTTCAACCTTGGATTTTCCGGACAGTGGATTTAAGTTCTTCTGTCCTGGCCAGGTGCCAGACCACCGTTGTATCTCTC